>Ga0265293_10002820_pt1 | contig 33693 bp, 33 predicted proteins | sample Munlanlewell138R_FD_192505 | JGI IMG/M metagenome (GOLD analysis project Ga0265293, IMG submission 192505) | Leachate microbial communities from a municipal landfill in Southern Ontario, Canada - Leachate well 138R | ecosystem: Engineered > Solid waste > Landfill > Unclassified | place: Canada... | reverse complement strand
TTGCAGATCGGGATATGATTGCAGTAATTGGCGATACACCGCTATAATGGTTTGATGATTTTTTACCGGATTATATCGCCCGATATGACCAATGACCATGCCTTTATTATAATAACAGCGATAAGTTTTAAACCGAAAAACATCAACGGCGTTATTGATTAAGATAACTTGATCTTCCGATAAACCATAAGTTTCAATGATGCTTTTTTTTATAACCGGAGAGATAGCAACCGGAATTACTTTTTTTCTTCGGTAAAACATTGCCAATATCTTTCTTTTAACGGTGCCATATTCAAAATTAGCTAATGTATGAGTGGTATGAATAGCTTTGCTTTTCCAAAATATCAATAAATATAGAAATAAATATAGCATTCCGCCGACATTGCCGTGCATTATATTTGGCGAAAAGCGACGGGTAATCAAGGTTAATCGGAGCATTGTTAAAGGGCGAAAACCCTCTTTTTTATTTAAATATTGAATTTTAATTGGCAATTTCTCTAGTTCATCTTCAATAAATGTATTGTGTTTTTTACTTAATACTATGAGCAATACTTGAAACTTCCGATAATCCAACCGTTTTAATAAATTTAATACGAATATTTCGGCACCGCCGACTTCAAGGCAGCCGATTGTAATTAATAGTTTTATCATCGATAACCCTCATATACAAATTTCGATGCTTAGTGGCTGTTTTTTCTAAAGAAAAACCTTGTGCCGTTTTCACGGCATGCAACCGAACCGACTCTAAATTTTCAATGTTTTTAATTATTTCAAGTATTGTCTTGGCAAGATGAAACGGTTTTAATTCTGTAATAAATCCGTTAATTCCATGTTCAATAATCTCTTCACCCCAAGGACTGGTTATAACAATTAATCCACAAGCCATTGCCTCCAATAATGCTAAGGGAAAGCCTTCATAAGAAGAAGGTAAAACAAATATATCGGATTTTCCCAAATACTGCTCCACTTTATTAGTGCAGTCAATTAAAGTAATATTATTTTGCAATTGATTATTATATATATATTTTAGTATTTGTTTTTTTAAACGGCCGGAACCAATTAAAAGCATTCTGATATTTGGCTCTGCTTTCACTATTTTTTTAAACTCGGAAACAAGATATTCATGATTTTTAACCGGAGCATATCGACCAATATGACATATAGTTATATCTTTGTTATTTCGCGGAAAATAATTAAATATTTTAATATCAACTCCGTTGTTAATAACCGTTATATCCGATGTTGGATATAACGTTAAAAGTACTGATTTGATTGCGTCCGATACGGCAATCAGTTTAATGATTCTTTTTTTATACAGGGGACGATACAAAATCCGACGAAAGAAATGACAATCAACTTGTGGTATAGTATGAACCGTATGAAGCCATCTAAATTTATTTTTTCGTAACCGGCGGTAAAAAAAAACATAATCAGCTGCTTTAAGGTGACTATGAATAATATCGGCCTTAAAAGAATCAAGCTGCCTTTTTAAACGCCAGAAAACAAAGGGATTAAAAAGGGGGAAAGAATTATTAAAATAAATAACGTCAAGTCCATATTGTTGTGCTGCTTCATCATATATCGAACGATAATTTTTACTTACAATAAAAATTTTTATTTCGAATTTATCTTTAAGGATTTTTGCTGTTTCAAGAACTGTTTTCTCAGCGCCACCAACTTCTAGAGAAGTAATTACAATCGCAATTTTCATTATATTCCTTCAATAATTCTTTTCATTGCCGTAATGGCGTTATTAACATCGTATTGTCTTGATGAATATAACGCATTATTATGCATCTCTTCTTTATTCCGAGCAAAAATATATTTTTCCATTTTCACTGCTAAATCATAACTGCTTTTTATATTTGCGAGAAATCCGTTAAAACCATCGACAACAACATCTTTTGAACCAACCGCATTAGCGGCTATAATAATTTTTTTTGATGCTAACCCTTCAATCAATGATATCGGCAACCCTTCCCGATAAGAGGGTAAAACAACACAATGAACTTTCCGTAAAATCTCATTGATATCATAGCAATAACCAAGATAGTTTACAATGCCTTCTTTTTCATAACAACGTATTAATTCCCGGTCAATCATTGTATTTTTTTTATAAAAACTTCCGGCAATCAGGAATCTGACATCAGAAAAACGATTTTTAATTAATTTAGCCGCCTCAAGGTACTCAATAATGCCTTTTTCTTTAACTAATCTGCCGATAAAAATAAAAGTAAGCGGCATAGACAAATCAACATAGGGATAAAAATTATCTAAATTTACCCCCTCGCCTTTAATAATAGTGTGCGATTTTTTTAATATTTTTAAGCCGACAAAATAATGATAATCATCAATATTCAAAAATACATAATGATTAATTTTTTTTGATATCAACCGATACAATAAAATGACAACGCGGGTGATTATCGTGTTTTTAGTAAAAATTGAACTTAATCCGGTTACAACATTTATTATTTTTGTATTTTTAGGAGCAGCCATGGTTGCATATAAATGAGGTTTTATTGTATAGTTGATAATTATATCCGGTTTAAGTTTTTTAAATATTTTTCGATAAGTAAAAAATAATTTAATTTCTTTAAATATACCGGTTCCTGTTTTGTCTATATCAATTATATAGACATCGATGTTTTCCCTTTTTAAAAATTGGGTATGATCATCAAAACCGGCAACAACATAAACTTGATATTCTTCTTTTAATTTTTTGATTAAATCCAAACGAAATTTATAAGCAGCAAAACAATCATTACAATTCAGTACGATTTTTTTCATTATCATCCCTCAATTCCATTAATCCTGGTTTTATCATTTTTACCAATAACCCTTTACTTTTAATTTTTTCATCAAAATTACCACCAACACCTTCGGCTGCTTTATCATCAAAAAAAACATTTATAGTTTTTAAAATAATAATAATATCTTGAATAAACCGGTAACGACTAATATATAATAAGTCGAAACTTAATTTATCAGAAAAATCAGCATTATAACGGCAGTTTATTTGCGACAAACCGGTAATCCCTGCTTTCACAAAATAACGGTAACGATAGTACATGTTTTGCCTTTCATATTCAATAACAAAGCACTTTCTTTCCGGACGAGGACCAACCACCGACATATTGCCGATTAAGACATTAAAAATTTGTGGCAGCTCATCTAAGTGGCTTTTTCTTAAAAATTTTCCGATTTTAGTAATTCGATGATCATTAATCGAAGATAAAGTCGCTCCGGAGACTTTCTCGGCATTATGAATCATCGTTCGAAATTTATATAAAATAAATTCTTTATGATTAGCAGTAAGTCTTTTTTGTCGGTAAATAGCTGGCCCAGAGTCATTTATTTTAATAAGAGAAAATATTATTATCATAAGCGGAAATAATAATATTATCGCAATTAACGAAAAAATAAGGTCGAACATTCTTTTAATAAATTTTTGCATTAGATTGAGTTTAAAATCGGTCAGTTGACAGGCAAGAATATTACCTCTATTTTTGTAACAGTTTTTACCGGCAAGCATTATGATTGAAGGAAATATCCACAATTTTATACCTTTACTGATGCAATAATAAAATATCTCCTCTTTATAGTTTCGGTCTAATTTATCGTCTATATACAAACAATCTATCAATTTGAAGAGGTTTAAATCAATCTTTTGCCAGGCAATATAAATAATGCGAATTTTTCGATTATCAAATAACGGAATAATCCGCTCTTTAATACTGTCGTCAAATCCAATTATTGCTACTCGAATCATAATTTCACCGGTTTTATTTTTAAACAAAACAAAAAAGTTTATGCGACTAAAAGCATAAACTTTTTTATTTATAATTTAGCAGATACAAACCATGGTTTTATTCTGGAATATAATTAAGATTATATGTCGACTCCATCCGGTAAAGCATTTCTTTCACTTCTTGATTCGCTATTTTATCAATCTTATTTTTAATCTCTTCAATATGTTTTTCAATATTAATAATTTCCTTCTTTTCCTCAATATAAATTTTATCATTGGCGGTTTTAATATTTTTGCTGACATCAAGTAACAATTCTTCATAAAGCTTTTCACCCGGTCGAAGTCCGATAAATTCGATCTTTATATCGCGATTCGGAATCAATCCGGAAAGTCTAATCATTTTATCAGCTAAATCAATGATTTTAACCGGTGCCCCCATATCAAGGATAAAGATTTCTCCGCCTTTAGCATAAACTGCAGATTGTAAAATCAAACTTACCGCCTCAGTAATTGTCATAAAAAAGCGTGTGATTTCCGGATGTGTTATCGTAACCGGCCCGCCGTTTTCGATTTGCTTTTTAAAAAGGGGTATAACACTGCCGTGACTGCCTAAAACATTACCAAAACGAACAGCGGCATAATCCGTAATACTAACCGTATCAAAATATTGAATTATCTTTTCACAAATAGCCTTAGTAGCTCCCATTACATTGGTCGGACGAACCGCTTTATCACTGGATACTAATATCATTTTTTCAGACTGATATTCGTTGGCTATTTTCGCAACATTATACGTTCCAATTATATTGGTTCTTACTGCTTCGATAGAATTAAATTCCATTAAAGGCACATGTTTATATGCCGCAGCATGAAAAACAAGCTGGGGTTTATATTGATTAAAAATATCTTCAAGTCTCTTATAATTATAGACACTGCCGATAATAACAACGAGACGCGTCGATAACCGCTCAGTTTTGATTCTTTTTTCCAAATCGATTTGCGTTTCATAAGTCGTATTTTCATATATATCAAATAAAATAAGAGTATGAGGATTTAAACTGAGAATCTGATGACATAGTTCCGATCCGATTGATCCGCCACCGCCGGTTACAAGCACGGATTTACTTCGAATCAACTGATTAAGTCCATTGTTGTCAAGTTTTATTACGCCGCGATTTAATAAATCCTCAATTTTTACATCGACTATTTTACGATAATCGTCCGATTCCTCTTCCAACATTAAAGGCAATCTTTTTATCTTAACACTTCGGGACGATACTGTTTCTATTATTTCGCTGAGCCGCAATTTATTGATATTTGCAATTGCAATAATAACCTCGTTGATGTTATATTTATCAATATAATCCGGGATATTGGTGATCGGACCTAAAACCGGAATTCCATTTAGGCGGTTGTATTGCTTCTTTGGGCTATCGTCAACGAAAGCAATAACTCTATTATGAAGGCGATCATTTTTTTGTATCTCTTCATAAACAAATTTCCCGGCGGAACCAGCACCTATTATCATAGTATTGATATATTTTGTACCGTTAGCAAAATAACGTCTGGTTGATACCCAGCGATAAATCCGCCGGCTAAATCGTATCAGTGTCATTAACAAAGCTTCCAACGGCGTTGAATAAAAAAACATAACCCAATCAATATCATAATCGATAATTTTTAGCAATGAATATATAATAATGTTTGATAAAAAAACAGCTAAACAAATACGAATAAACTCGGTAGCGCCAACATGTTTTAACAACATATTATATAATCTAAATATAGTATATGTTATTATTTTAATCAAAACTGACAATATAATTATTATAAAGACAGGATCTGATAAATCCCCAGATATTAAAATAATACCTAAAAAATAGGTACCTATAATAATGGCGATATCGCCTAAAATTAAACCAATAATTTTTAAAAATGTGGTTTTCCTCATGCTTTTGCCTCTTATTTAAAGTTAATTATATCATTTTTTTCACATAAAAACAATACAATTATCGCCTATTGTAAAAAAAGACATTTTCTTTAGAGAGAATGTCTAATATATTATTATTTTGTACCAAATAAACGGTCACCGCAATCACCAAGACCGGGAACAATAAAGCCGTATTCATTTAATTTTTCATCAAGTGCCGCTAAAAAAATATTAACATCAGGATGAAATTTTTGGATTTTCCGAACCCCTTCAGGAGCACCAACTAAACCAACATAACTGATATCGGTCACTCCTTTATTTTTTAAAATATCAATCGCATGTTTAACACTACCGCCAGTTGCAAGCATCGGATCAACTATTAACACAACCGCTTCCGTAACAATACTGGGCAATTTTGCATAATATTCGTGCGGTTCCAACGTCTTTTCATCACGGTAAACACCGATATGCCCAACTTTAGCGGTCGGAATTAATGTCGTTATACTATCAACCATTCCTAATCCAGCTCTTAAAATCGGTACAATAACTACCTCTTTTGCCAGCATGTAAGTAGCGGCCATACCAACTGGTGTTTTGACGCTGACTCTGCGAGTAGGGAGGTTCCTAGTAACTTCATAAGCCATTAACATCCCAATTTCGGCAACCGTTTCCCGAAAATCTTTAGTTCCGGTTTTTTCATCACGAATTAATGCCAATTTGTGATGAATCAATGGATGATTAAATACTACTAGTTTTCCACTCATAGTTTTCTTTCCCTTTCTATAATCATATCAATGCGTCTTTTATGTCTACCTCCCGCAAAATCAGTGTTTATAAAGGTTTCTATAAAAAGACAAGCATCTTTGAGATTAATAAAATTTGCCGCCAGACAAATGATGTTGCAGTCATTATGAGCTCGAGCTGAATGAGCAGTCTCAATATTACTAACCAATCCCGCTCTGATACCGGCATGTTTATTGGCATAAATTGACATGCCAATCCCGGTTTTACAAATCAGAATACCATAATCGACTTTTTTATTTACAACATCTGTGCAAACAAGTCGACCATAAACCGGATAATCAACGCTTTGCACACTGGGACAGCCATGATCGATCATATCATATCCTCGATCGCGAAAATATTTAATGACTTCTGATTTCAAAATAAATCCGCCGTGATCACTGGCGATGCTTATTTTCATCTTGTCACCTCTTTAGTTAGTTATTATATCACAACACACTTTATATTTCTACTAAAAAGCCGAAATTTTATAAAAAAATAAAAAAGACTGATTAATAGGTCAGTCTGCTTTCATCAATGTTCATTAATATATTATTATAATAGCAATAAGCATATTTCTTGGCTTTTGTTAAACTCATATCAGTATAATTTCCGCATTCACCCGGTCTGGATCCGGGAATTTCGCCTTCATAATTAATGATAAAGGCAAAAACACTTCTGACTAATGAAAGTATCTCATTAGAAGCAAAATCACCATTAAGTATAAGATAAAACCCGGTACGACATCCCATTGGACCAAAATATATTATTTTATTACTCCATTCATCATTATTCCTCAAAAATGTAGCGCCTAAATGCTCAATTGCGTGAATTCCGTCAGTATCGAGAACCGGTTCACGATTAGGAGCGGTAAGCCTAATATCAAAAGTTGTAAGGACATCTTGTTTAAGATAATCCTTACGCGACACATAAAGTCCGGGTAGAAGTTTCAAATGGTCCACAGAGAAACTAGATATCTTTTTCATTTGGTCCACCTTCGTTAACTAAGTAATATCATATTTTAAAACTACTGCATCCTTAAATTTTGTATCATTAAGATTGATTTCTTCAATGTAAACATCATTATTGCTGATCTCATAAAATCCAATTCTTTTGAATATTAATTTTGCTTCCCTTTTTACAACAATTGCTATCAACGATTTAATACCTTTACCTTTAGCCTTATCAACAATTCTATTAAACAGTTGATAAACCAAATCATCGGTTATTGACTGACGAAAAATAAAATAGCGAACAAGACCATTATTATTAAACTCTTCAAAGGAAAGCATGCCGACAACTTGATTATCATATACAAATTCCCCATTCATTACCACTTCTTCGTTGATATCACTAACCAATGATATTTCCTTAAGGAATTCTATAACATTACTTTTATTGTTATCATCCACTGATACGATTTCCAAAGAAATCACCTCAAAATAGTATATGCAATTTAACTATTTAAAAGAAGTTTTTTTAACTCTTCCCAAAAGTAAAATTTATATTCAACATCGCCACTATCAATGTCTTCAAATGAAATACCATGATAATCGGGATAAAGAAGACTCCACCAATTTTTGCCTTCACCCTTTCCGATTATTACCAACAGTGTTCGGTATTTACCGCCGGAAATTACTTGACCGTTTATTTCTTTAACGGGAAATCTTACTTTAGAAATTGTTATAGAATAATTATGATGGGATAATGCATTTTTGATATCATTATCAAGAATAGCTAAATTATTGGTAATTTCATTAACGATATCAGATTTATTAAAATGAGCGATTCGATTCTGTAATGCTTGTACAACTACCGATTTTTCATTTTGATCGGAAACAGAATTGCTGTTGGCAATCACCCTAATTCTAAACTCATCGTTGTCTTGAGGAATCAAAATAATAACAGTGAGGATTATAATAATAATCAACAAAATTTTTTTTCTCATATAATCACCAATTTTATTATTGGCGATTATTACCATTTTATACTATAATTTTATACTGCCTTGTCTGATTATTTCTATTTTATTTTTAGATATATCAACAACCGTCGATGATATACCGGAAAAACGCCAGCAATCAACGATAAAATAATCAATCGCTTGCCCAAATCTATCTTTAATTTCCTGATAGTCATTTAATTCCTGTTCGCCGCTTTCATTTACCGATGTAGTAGCCATAAGACCGAGATGATTGATTATCTTCAGAGCCGGAGGACAATCTGGCATCCGAAAGGATAATTTTTCATTATTGCCTTGGAGAATAATAGTGAGGGGACCGGGCCAATATTGGTTCATTAAATCGAGGGCTAATGGCGGGATGTTTATACCCAAAGTTCCTATCTGATCCAGATTACTGCAAAGATTAGCTAAAGGCTTATCATAACTTCGATTTTTAACCAGATATATTTTTTTTATTGCTTCCTTATCGTCATATAATGCGCCCAGGCCATAAACAGTATCGGTTGGAAAACACAGTATTTTTCCTTTAAAATTTACTTTTTTAAAAGATATAATATCATCTACTCTGATTCTTTCCATAATTCGCTTATCTCTTGTAAATAGTCATCTTGGGTAATGATTTTTTTATCTTTCAAACGCATTAATTCCAACATAATTTTATTTTTTTCTTCTTCATCAACAATTCGATAATTAGTAATAAAACCTAAATCTTGTAAGTGTTTTTTTATATTAAAATTGCTTCTTTCTTCTTCGTCACGAGCCCACGAATAGTGAGGAGTATACTTGCTGATTTCTGATTCTTTTTTCCCCTCTTCATCATCTGTCTGTATTGCTTCAGTTATAATATATTCCTCTTCTTCGGTTTCTCTATCCTTTAAACTTTTTTCAACAGAAATAATAAATTCTTTGAAATTAAATACATTCTTGCTTCTTTCGGTATCAGAAAACAAACCTTTACGTTTTTTATAAAATATATATATTATAATTATACATATTAACAAGATAATTCCCAATATAATAAACATTATAATCAACGGTTTAAGAGTTAAACCATTGATTAAAATAGGTTTTATTGTTTTAGCGCCGTTACCAAGCCCTACTTCTGAATCTGGAAGTTTAACAAATTCTTCTTCGGAAATGGTTTTTATGTTGGAAAAAGAGAGAGTGCCTAACGATTGGCGGTTATTGTTTTTATCATAAACCATAAGCGAAAAAATATCATCGGCATTTAAAACCAAAGCAATTGCTTGGACATCACTACGCTCATTAGCTTTTAAACGATATGCTCGGTTATTAATCTCCAATCGCAATTTATAATCATTGGGACTTTCATTATAAAAGCAAATACCATAATAAACAGTTCTATTAATTAAGCCATATACAACTTTAATCAAATACTCTGCATTAGAGTATTCGTCAAGCAAACGATATTCATCATAAGCCGTATGAACAGCGTCATCGAAAGCTGAAATATATGTTTCTTTAAATGAAGATATTGCGATTAGTGAACATAATAATAATAAACGTTTCATAATTAACCTCTAATCATATTTAATAATCAAAATTCGATTTTGATTATTTAAATCTTTTTCTATTGTCGATTTGTTTTCTAAACCAAATTGTGCTAAAATTGCCATAATGTCTTCGGCTTTGTTCGTGGGTATTTCTAATAATATCAGACCGGGATTATTAAGATAATGTGGTGCTTCTGTCAATATTTTATAATAATAATATAAACCTTTATCCGGAGCATAAAGAGCGATTGGCGGTTCATTGTTACGAACAAGCGATTCGGCTTCATATTCACCAGCCAAATAGGGCGGATTAGAAACTATTACATCGAATTTACTCACAACATTTGAAAACAAATCACTTACCATAAAACAAATATTAAGTTTAAGTTCAACAGCATTTGCTTGAGCTGTCTCAATAGCTAAAGGTGAAATATCGACAGCAGTAATATCGGCACAAGGTAGATTTTTTTTTAGAGCTAAGGCTATAGCGCCGCTCCCGCAGCCGATATCAATAATCTTGGGATTTATACGCTCTTCTAAACAACCCAATGCCTTCTCGACTAAAATTTCAGTTTCCGGACGCGGTATTAATACTGCAGTGTTTACTTTTATTTTAATCCCATAAAAATATGTATAACCCAGAATATACTGAACCGGTATATTATCTTTAATATATGCGGTGAAACGTTGCATTATTTTTACATAAATATCGTTGGGGATATTTGAATCATAATTAATTATTAAATCTTTATATGTGAATTGTGCGGTTTCCAGAAACAGAATTGTTACTGCACTTTCTTCCTTTTCCGCCATAATTGCCTGATGCTTTAAATCAAGATATAACTCGCGATAAGTCATCGTCATCCTCCGATATATTTTTTATCTGTAATATTAAACATACAAAGTATTTCATGAGGAATAGTATTTAAATACCGGGCCATTTCACTGATCGGAAGTTCAGAAGACGTTATAATGAATTCATTATCTAATGTAATGCTCGCATCAACCTTAACAAACAAATGATTCATGCATACCTTGCCGATTGTTGGATAACGTTTGCCATTCACCAAAACGGGAAATCCGGCTAAACTACGCCGGTAACCATTATAATATCCGATTGGTAAAACCGCAATAAATTCATCTTTATTGGCTTGATAAGCTCGGTCATAACCGACAGTTTCTCCTTTTTTCACTTTTTTAATCGCAAGCGGCTTTGTAATAATTTTTATTATTTGTTGAGTTTTATCCTCAGTGCCATAAAGGTCAAGACCAATCCGCAGAAAATTACCCGCTTGCGAAAAATGATATGTGCTGGTGGCAGCACAATGAATATATTTGAAATTTTTACCGTTTAAGAACTCTATAAATTTTTCTTCCTGATATTGATGGTTTTTTTCATCAGTAAAATGAGTATATATCCCTTCCGGAATAAATGTCGAATTTGCTGAAATTAATCGATAAGCACGGTCAAAGTTTTCAACATCACAAAAACCTAATCGATTCATTCCGGTATCAATTTGAAAATGAACTTTTATTGGTCGGGTAAAAAAGTAAGTATTAAGGTTTTCGGCTTCTTCTAAAGAATTAACGGTAACAACTATATTTTTATGCTGATTTAACCAATAATAATCGCTTGAATCAACTCCGTTTAAAATCAATATGTCAGCCTCTATTTTGGCATTAACTAAATGCATTGCTTCTTGAATATCAACAACCGCCATTAATTTTATGCCTGCTTTTTTTAAATGCCGGGCAATTTCAATATCTCCCAATCCATAAGCATTGCTTTTAATAATTGGGATTATTTCTTTACCGGTTGTCTTAATAATTTCTTCGATATTATTTTTAAGTTTTTTTAAATCAATTTCAACATATAACATACTGGGCTCCATTATCTTATCTTGAATGTGCCAACATTTGTTTTTGATCTTCAGCCCATAGGGCTTCAATAACTAAGTCGATTTTACCCTCCATAATTCGATCGAGTTGTTGAACGGAAAAACCAATCCGATGATCGGTAACCCGATTTTGAGGATAATTGTAAGTTCTAATCTTTTCGCTACGGTCCCCTCGGCCGATTTTCGCCAGCCTTTCCTGACCTTCTTTTTCTAACTGTTCCTGTCTTAAAAGATCATATAGGCGGGTTTGTAATATTTTTAAAGCATTGGCTTTATTTTCATGCTGTGATTTTCCGTCTTGACAAGTAGCGACCACACCGGTTGGAATATGGGTTACTCGGACGGCTGATTTAGTTGTATTTACACTTTGACCTCCCGGTCCGGAAGAACAAAAAACATCAATTCTGATATCTTCCATATTTAATTCAAAATCGATATCATCAGCTTCAGGCATAACCAAAACAGTAGAAGTAGAAGTATGGATTCGGCCTTGCGATTCAGTAGCCGGAACCCGCTGAACCCGATGGGATCCTGACTCATATTTTAAATAAGAATATACCCTGTCGCCTTCAATTTTAAACTCAATCAAAGAAAAACCACCGAGTTCTGCTTCATAAGCACTTAAGACTTCAACTTTCCAACCTTTATCCGCCGCATAACGCGAATACATCCGAAACAAATCACCCGCAAAAATATTGGCTTCATCGCCTCCGGCTGCTCCTCTTATTTCAACAATAACATTTTTTTCATCATTAGGATCTTTAGGAAGTAATAAAACTTTAAGTTCTTGCTCCATTTCTTTTATCTTAACATCCAGTTCTTCTTTTTCCAAACGAGCAAGTTCGGCTATTTCTTGGTCATCAGCATCAATTAATTCCTGCAAGTCAATTATACCTTTTTCAGTTTTTTTAAATTCGCGGTAAATAATTACCGTTTTCTCAAGCGAACGTAATCGTCGCATTAACTCGGTCATTTTTTTTATATTATTAATAACTTCGATTTTTTGTAATTCTTGATTGATACTTTCATACTCTTTTTCGATTAATTCTAATCTTTCGCGCAAATATTATTCACTCCTTGCTTTTAATTCAATATCATCAATACTACTAAACATAGAATAAGCACCTTTAAAAACCATAAAAATACTATCCGTTACCCCTTGCCGGTTTTTAGCAATAATCAGTTCCGTTTTTACATTACGATATTTTCTTGTTGTATCTTCGTCTCCTTTGGACGGTTCACGATGTAAAAACATGACAATATCGGCATCCTGTTCAATACTTCCTGATTCTCGTAAATCCGATAAAACCGGTCGCTTATCATCCCGTTGCTCAATATATCTGGATAATTGAGACAAGGCCAAAACCGGAACATCAAGTTCTCGAGCCAACATTTTTAATTGGCGGGAAATTTTTGATACTTCTTCAACCCGGTTCATAGTCTTTCTTCTTGTTGTTAACAGTTGAAGATAATCAATAATAATTAAATCGAGTTTCCCGTCGCGTTTAAGTTTTCGACAAACCGTTACCAATTCTTCAACATCGGTAGCACCGGCTTCATCTAAATATATGTTAAAACGATCAAGTTTAGTTTTAGCCGCATAGAGCGCTGCCATTTCGGTTTCATTAAGCTTACCGCTTCTAATTTTGTTTAGTGTTAACCCGGAATGAGAACTATAAAGCCGCATTAATAATTGATCGATACCCATTTCCAATGAGAAAAATGCGACATGGGCGTTTGTCGACTCACACACATTGGTTGCGAAATTAAGAGCTAGCGCCGATTTACCGATACCCGGTCGAGCGGCAAGGATAAGTAATTCGCCTTTTTGAAAGCCGAAAGTTATTTTATTTAAACCTTTAAAACCGGTGTCTAGTCCGGTTAAAGTATCGACATCCTTTTGTTTATTTTTTTCAATTATGCTTAACACTTTATCGGTCGCACTGTCAATACGTATTAAATCAACCGTTTTTCTTTTATTGATTACTTCAATAATATCACGTTCTGCCGAATCAATTAATTCTTCAAATGAAAATTTATGATCCAAAATTCGATTCGATATTTCTTGCATCTTGCGTAACAATTCACGCTCAACCGATTTTTCTTTAATAATTTGAATATAAGCCGTAACATTGGCGACCGAAGGAATGGCATCCATCAATTCAAATAAATATTGACCGCCGCCGGTGGCCTCAAAAAGATTTTTTTGTTTTAAATGTTCGATAACTGAGGTAACATCAATCTCTTTTTTTGCTTTATCCAATGCGATTATCGCATTCATAATGTTAATATTTTCTTGAAAATAAAAATCAGTATAATCAAGTTGGCTTACTACTTCCGGCGCTAATCTATTTTCAATTAGAACAGAACCCAACACATAGTTTTCGGCCTCGCGGCTACACGGGATTTGTCTTTGCGCTTCCATCATTTTTTCTCCACGACATGCACGGTAATATTGGCTATAACTTCTTTGTGCAGTTGGATTGGAATTACATAAGTTCCCAAAGAATCAATATCACGATCATATAACATTTTGCGTTTGTCTAAAGCAATATTATTTTGGGACTTATATTCTTCAACAATTTGTTTGCTGCTAACACTGCCAAAAAGCTTACCTTCCTTACCGACACGAACATAAATTTTAACCGGTTGATTTTCGATAACGGTTTTTAATTCTCGCATTTCATTTAAATGGATTTCTAAAGCTTCTTTTTCTTCTCTTTTTTTCTTTTCCAGCTGTTTAATATTATCAACCGTAGCAAGAATCGCTTGATTTGTACGTACCAAAAAATTGGCATGACCGGCGGGAATATCAATAATATCGCCCGTTTTTCCTTTTCCTTTAACATCTTTTGTCAATATAATTTTCATAGTCGTCATACCTCCATCCTCGAATTTGTTTAATTTACCAATTAATATTGCTTTGGCTTTTTCAATAGTAATATTTTTAATTTGGGTAGCGGCATTGTTGAAATGACCGCCGCCCCCCAACTGTTCCATTATAACTTGAACATTAACTTCATCCAAACTGCGGGCACTAATACCGATTTCATCTTCAGCAATTCGACCCAGGCAAAATGAAGCCTGCATATCATTAACTGATATAACATTGTCAGCAATCTTAGCAAGAAAAGCCCGCGTATATATTTCATCTTCACTGCAAAGCGCTATCCCATATTTCCCCTCAATAATCTCCAAATTATTTAAGATAGCCATACGCTCAACATATTCATCGAAACTTTCTCGAAGGAATCTCTGAGCTCGGGGAATTTGAGCACCGTATTTTTGAAGAATTGCCAACACATTAAAGGTTCGATAAGAAGTTCGATACATTAAATTATTAGTATCGACAATAACGCCCATTAACATCCAAGTTGCCTCTATTTCACTGATTTCAATATCAGCCGGAATATACTTAAACATTTCAACCACCAGTTCCACCGCAGAAGAAGCGGAAGACTGCGAATAAAGATAATCGTATTCACTGATAGCATTATTATTTCGACGGTGATGATCGATTATCGCAATTTTTTTTGCTGATTTAAAAAGTTTCTCATTTAATAATAATTTTTGATATTGACAGTCAACTATTATCAACAAAGTTTCGTTCGATATTTTATCAATGGCTATTTTGGGGCTGATAAAATAATCTAAAATATTAACATGTTCTTTTTGGATAACATTGTATATATTTTGTATTGTATCGTCAATCAAAGAATCATCAAAAATAATTTCTCCTCCCCGATTAAGGGCTTTAACCATTTTACATACGGCAAGACAAGCACCAAAGGCATCAGCATCCATATCTTTATGGGCCATAATATAAACATTTCGCGATTTTTTTATTAAATCTGTTAACATTTCGGCTTTAACTCTAACAAAAACCGGTGATCTTGTTTCTGTTGAAGTTGTTTTGGCTCCAAAATAATAAACTTGATCTTTTATAAGAACTACACCTTGATTACCGCCGCGATTCAGTGCTAAATCCAATTGTGTTTCCGCCAGCTCTACAAGTTGGGTAATTAACATATCTTGACACGCAATCCCGAAAGAAGCGGTTATCCGTAAATCTTCTTTTTGACAATAGCTCTGGACATCATCAAGGAGTTTAAATTTATCATCCATCAGTTCAGTTAACTGTTGAAAGGTCATTAGCATTAAATATTGGGATTCGCTAAATCCGCGTAAATAAATATTATGCTTATGACTCCATTCGCTTAATAAACCAATAATATTACTCATTTGCATTGCTTTTGCTTGAGGATCGAGGGCTGTTAAAGCAGTGTCGAGATTATCTAAATTTAAAACACCGGCGGCCAACATCGATTGCTCATGTTTTTTCTGTGTGTCTTTCAAATTGGTTTGATCGAATAAATATAAAATATTATGATCGGTAATTACATTACAAATATAATCACGGCCATATATGGTAATCTCGAATTCCGGTAAGGTTTTGACCTTTTCTAATAATTCCGGATTAATCAATTCAATTTTGCGTTCAACTAATGGACTCATAAATATTTCTTTTGCAAAAACATTAGCCCATTCAATAATTTTTTCTTCATTATAAATTATGATTCCAACCGGAAGATTAATAAAAGCATGCTCGCCGGCCTTTTTTACCCGATATGAAATCAAATTCCATAATTTTAAACGGTTCTCCAACCACCGCAATTTTTCCATGCTTTTATTAACTCTATTAATCATATATAAATAAGTTAACGCTGAGGATATAAAAAATATTGAAATATAACGAATAAAAATCGGAGTTTTTTCATTAATAAAAGAATAAACTAGAATAAAACTCGATATAATAAGTAAAATTATAACTATTTTTTGAAAGGGCAGTTTATTTTTCATGTTTAATCACCGCTTATTTTATAAATATTATAACACAGATAATGAGAAAATAAAATAATATCTGGAGAAAAATAGACAACATACAAATTATCATCATAAAAAAACCATAGTTGGCTATGGTTTTATCAATATAATTTTAAAATTGCATTTATCTGGCCGCTATAGGTTTTATAAGATTGAACTATGCATTGACTCCTGTTCGCTGAGGTATTATGATAAATGTAGGCATTACCGTATTCATCTTCGCCGATATACATCATAACATGACCCGAAGTAAATATTAAAGTGCCGGGACGTAAAGCGCTTATTAATTGATTTTCCGAAAGCCCGTTTACGGTTTGACCATATTGAGGAATCGCTCGTTGATTGGATGTATTACGCGGCATTTTAAACCCGAAACATGTATAAATGGCATTTTGAGTTGATGAACAATCACGACCTTCAATTATAATGTCGCCCCAGCTATAAGGAATACCCAGCATTTTAAAGGCTTGAAGAAAAACATTTTCCAAGGTATAAGGTAAATATCCATCACTTACGGTTTCATCTTTGGTAACTATACAATCATTTAGCACTAATTTGCCAGCGGCATCACGTAATGGCATAGTTACTATATATTCGGTGTCGGTTACCAATTTATAGGGTAAAGCCTGCCCCATTCGTACTTGTTGTCCGCCAATCATTAAAATGTTTGCGATAACAACAATAAAATGATCCGGTGCAAGATAGTTAACCATCATTTCACGACTACACAAACCGATTTTTTTTGCTTCTACCCAGCCATAATAATTCATTGTTTGAACAAAAAACCATTCTCCGTCTGCGGTTTCATGATATACGATTACACCTTCACCCACATTTAAACCGGTTTCTTGAAAACGATCTTGTTTCGAGGAATTGGCATAACAAAGCGTCGGAAAACTACGTACGGCCGTAAATTCAGTAATGATTCCATATCGGACAGCGACGGTCGATGCAATCATATCAATATTACGATTGTTTTTAATTGTGGTTTTTTCTGTTTCGGATATGGGTATACCCTTATCATAAATCGTATACTTTGTCATCAATTGGTCATATCCGTTTATTTTTTCTCTGATTTCAGTGCCCTGTACCGTTAAAGGGAAATCAAGTAAATTTACAACTTTGGTCGACAAATAACCATTAAAAACATTTTGATTATAAAGAGCGATTTCTGCTGGTGATAAAATTACAGTGTCGGCGTTATATTTAGGATTAAGGTTTTGAATCCAATACTCCGGATCGAATATAGTATATGGCTGCGGCGTAACGATTAATGCAATCGCAGCATAAACCTTATCATCGCCAATCAACGTAGCCGTAAGGGTCGTTTCACCCGGCTTTAAGGCGGTAATGATTGTGCCGGTAAGCATTGCGATCTGTTCATTGGCTATTGTAAATTCAATGTCCGATATATCGGATATCCCTTGAGTTACTAACGGTAAATCTGCTTTATCATTTACTGATAATTCCAAAACATCCGAAGTAAACGAGATAATCTTCTCTTCTTCAACAATTACCAGAATCTCAGAGTATATTGATTTATCAAATACATAATAGGCAGTAACCTTAACCTCACCGATATTAATAGCAGTAATAAAATCTTGTTCAAGGTTAATAATATCATCACGGGTAAAAATAAAGGAGATTTCATCGAATCCATTTAGATTACCATACTCAAGCGGCAACGGACAACTGGCATTCAATTTAACCGTTATCCTATCTTGAGTAAACCTAATATAAGGTTCAGCTTCAACATTAATCGTTAATACGCCATAGATACTAGGATCAGCAGAATAAAATAAGGTTAATGTAACTCTCCCCTCAAGTAATCCTATTACATTAAATCCATCAATGTCAATAATTCCAGCCCCATCAACAGCTATTTCAACCTCATCTTGATTGATACCTATAAGTTGAGGAAATAATATATAAGTTTCACCGACTTTAATCCTTACTTCCGTTTCCGAAAAATAAATTTTCCTATCACCGCTATTTTTAACACATCCGGAACAAAAGGCAAAAATTAAAAAAAACATAATAATAAATATTTTTATATTTTTTATCATTATTATTATCTCCTTTAGATCAATAAAGAACCATAGTTGTCTATGGTTCAATTTGTACTTTATTCTTTAACAAAAGGCAATAACGCCATATGCCGTGCTTTTTTTATTGCTACCGCTAATTGTCTTTGATATTTAGCTTTAGTGCCGGTAACCCGGCGAGGAAGAATTTTACCGCGGTCTGAAACAAACCGTCTTAACAACTCATAATCTTTCCAATCTATATGGTCTACTTTATTTTCAGTAAAATAACAGACTTTCTTCCTTCTACGATAACCTGACATATTCTAACCTCCTAAAATGGTAAATCATCATTTGAAACATTAAAATCGCTCTTAATGTCTTCAAATGGATTTTTCGTTTCGTTTTTATCTTTTTCTCTATCGTAATAATCATTTTCATATCGACGGTAATCATCCGGTATTTCATATTGACTAATATCACTATATCCGGAAGAAGTATCACTGCGAGCCGATTTGGGCTCTAGAAAATGAATATTATCCGATACAACCTCAGTAACATATCGGCGAATACCGTTGGCATCATCATAACTGCGAGATTGTAATTGACCGTCAACACCAACTAAACTGCCCTTTCTCATATAACGGGCTAAATTTTCGGCTTGATTACGCCAAGCGACACAATTAATGAAGTCGGTTTGTTTTTCTCCTTGCTTATTGGCATAAATCCGATTGATAGCAACCGTGAACATAACAAAGGGAATATCGTTATTTGTTCTTTTTAATTCAGGATCTTTAGTTAATCTTCCTACTAATATGACCTTGTTCATTAATTATTCACTGCTCCTTAACGAGAATATGGCGAAGAATCTCTTCTCTGATATTGCAAATCCGATCATATTCCAAAACGGCCTCAGACGTGGCTTCAACTTTAAAGGCAACGTAATAACCTTTTTTTAAGTCATCGATTTCATAAGCCATATCTCTCATTCCCCAAATATTAATTTCAGTTACTTTACTATTATGTTCTGAAAAAATCTTTTCAATATCAGCTATTAATGCTTTATAACCGTCTTCATCCAATGTTGGACGAACAATGAACATGCCTTCGTATTTTCTCATTTTATTACACCTCCTTATGGTCTAATGGCTTCATACGAAGCAAGGATTGGATTATTCTTGCTAACTATATTATTATACTATAAAATCAAATATAAGTAAAGAATTATTCGGGGGCAATTCTTAACTTTTTAAAACACTTTGATATCAACAACATTAAGGGGGCTATGAAATGGACCAGCAACAAAGTAATTAGTATTTCTTTAATCAATAAAGCATCATCGGCTTTCACTATTGTCGTTATTCCATTTAACTGCCAATAGCCTTTTCGATTAATCGAAAGGAGCGGCGGAACATATTCGTTGATATCATCTGTATCCGTGATTCTCTTGGCTTTTACAGAAGTTCTTATTCCGTTTATTGTCCAAAATCCTTCTTCATCAACCGCTAAATTAATATCATCACCCATTCCGGCAGGAATATCCGTTAGAATACCGTTAATAACAAAGTTCCCCTTTTCAATTGTAACGTTCGGGATTACGTATTCGTCTGGGTTAAGCGGTATTTTCTCCGCTTTTGCTGATGTTTCACGATCATTTATCCACCACAATCCACCCCTTACCGTTAATGTCAACTCATTCACGCTACTATGAATAATTGTGGAATGACCGTCGAGTGCCCAATGATTTTCGCTAATTGTAATTTCAGGAAGACGATATTCTTCAGAAATATAATATTTAACATTTGGTGCTTTAAAGGCTTTAACATTAGTTTTTTGATTATTTATATACCAGTATTTATCAACAATATTTAAGACAAGGTGATTTTGATCGAAAGCATTTATCGATGTTTTAATCCCATTTAGACACCAAAAATAATCGCTGCTAACCGTTATATTAGGAGTAAGATGCGTATCGGCAAACAAGTTTTCTATATTGGGTTTTTCAACAGCGCGAACCGGTGTTGTCTTCCCGTTTAATGTCCAATTTTTATTGTCGTTAACTTCTATAACAATATCTTTGGCAAGTTCGTCGATATTTTTATAATAACTTAACTCAAGTTTAGTAAATCTGGACGGTATCAAATTGAAGCCCATCAAAAAACAGCATATAATCATTGCAATGTAGATAATCTTTCTTACCCAGTTAAACGGATGTGAAACTTGGAATAAAACGAACATCATTACGGCTGTCGTTACCACGGTCGCAATTGTTGTAAAAACTACATTGTTGTCTCGTAACGATTCAAAACCAGGAGTAATGCGGAGCAAGCAAAGAATCAAATGCAAGATAACTACCGTTAATGCTCCGGGTAAAGTCGATTTGATAACATTAGACAAAAACTTGCCTTTTACAATCTCTCTGTTACGCTGTAAAGCAAGATAGACTGTCGGAATGCCGAGAACAAACCATTCTATCATATATAAATGCTTTGCGGTAAACGGATAGGTGATACTAATCGGCCCATTTTGCATACCGAAAATAATATACATTATCGTAAGAAGAATCGCAAATATTGTTTTAACAAGAAATAGTGTTGAAGTCTTTTGAATGTTATTAATAACTCTTCTTCCTTCGATTACAACTTGGGGCATACTTGAAAAATTAGAGTCAACCAAAACCAAATGTGAAGCATAACGAACCGCATCGCTTCCCGAAGCCATTGCAATACTGCAATCCGCTTCCTTTAAAGCTAATATATCATTAACCCCGTCACCGGTCATGGCAACGGTTTTTTTATGCTCTTTAAGCGTTTGAATAATTATTTTCTTCTGGTCGGGACTCACCCGGCCAAATACCGTATAATCAAAAACAAGTTCTCTTACTTCGTCATCAGTCATTCCGGCTAAACTTACATAACGCTCAGCCCCCTCAACTCCGACTCTCATTGCTATTTGAGAAACAGTTATTGGATTATCACCCGAAATGATTTTTATATCAACGCTGTTTTGCTTGAAAAAATCAATCGTATCCGCAGCGTCTTCACGAATATGATCTTGAAGAACAATTAAAGCCAAAGGCTTTATATTTCGGGGGAGATCCTCGCTTTTAACTTGAGTAGAAACGTGGCCTAAAATCAATACTCGGTTGCCTTCATTGGTAAATCTATCCACCTTATCAGAAACACTATCGTAATGTTGCTGTAAAACAAATTCAGGGGCACCTAAATAGAATGTGCCCTGTTCACCGAAGGCAACAGCACTATACTTGCGCTTTGATGAAAAGGGAATAATTTTTGTTGGTTCTAAAACATCATTCTTATCAAAAAATCTTATTAAAGCTTCCGACGTCGGATTTGAATCTTTAAAAGCGCTCATCATTGAACCGACAATCTCACGGATAGTATAATCAGTATAGTTTTTAAGTTCTATACAGTCAAAAACCCGCATTGTACCATCGGTAATCGTTCCTGTTTTATCTAAACATAAAACATTAGCACGAGCCAACATTTCAATACAATAAAGTTCCTGTACAAGGGTTTTTCGATTTGCTAATCTAATTACGCCATAAAAAAGTGAAACACTGGTAAGCAAAAATAATCCGGCCGGAATCATTGCCAATACTGAACTTCCTGCTCTTATTAAACCGTCGCGGCTTAAAAATGGTAAAAAATCCTTGGGCATGCCATTAGTCGTTGTAATATAAGTAAGTACTGCCAAAGGCAAGATAATAACCGATACAAATTTAATAATAATATTTAATGAGCGTAATAACTGAGATTTTGGCTTTTGATATACCTTGGCATCTTTGGCAAGTTTTTCAACATAATTATCTTTACCGATTTTATCAACACGGGCAACAGCAACACCGCTGACGACAAAACTCCCTGATAATAATTCATCACCGATATTCTTTAATACCGCATCGGATTCACCGGTAAGTAATGATTCATTGACTTCAATAAATCCTTCAATAACAATGCTGTCAGCACATATTTGTTTCCCCGGAGTGTAAAATACAATATCATCAAGCACAACTTCATCTACCGGTATTTCTATTTTTTCCTTATCTCTGATAACGGTAGTTGTCGGTGCCGACATTAACGATAATTTATCAACTAATAATTTCGCTTTAATTTCTTGATAAATACCGATTAAAAAATTGGGTATGATCGTTGCCAAGAAAAATAAGTTCTCATAACTTTTCAAAATTAAAAATATTATCGTAATTGAAAGATAAAGCATATTAAAAAATGTAAAGGTATTGGATAAAATAATATCTAAAATCGATTTACCATGCCCGTTAGTTACGCGATTAACCAGATTAGCTTCAATTCTTTCAGCGACTATATCCGAAGATAAACCTTCCAAAATCGGAGTGTTATAATATCGCTTAACTTTTTTTTCTTCTTTTTCTTTCGGTAACGGGGCATCAATGATCTCAAGAGGGGTTTCCTCTTTTGCCTCTTGTACTAATTTAATCGTTTCCTTTTGCTTTAGAGCATCAAGAACGGATATGTCTTTTTTTGTTTTATTCTTATTATCTGTTTTCTTTACCTTTTTGGGACTATTGTTATTCTCACTTGCTAAATCGACCTCATTAACATCAATATCTAATAAATCCGTATTTTGATTAATGGTTTTGCTGTCCATATCTTTCACCGCTCTTCACAACACTTTAATTATTCAGTATAATTTTAACATAAAGCTGAAGTTTCTTCAAGAAAAATTGAAATATTCATTTAATTATGTTTTGATAAAAATATTTTCTGATACTTTCGTATCCTGAAAATATTAGCCGATTTTTATCGGCTAACCCTCTACGATAATCAGTGGCCTTAATTTTAAATGTGTCAATATCGATAATTTCATAATTACTGTAATCAAGTTCCTTTTCTATTTTAAAGACCTTTTTCCTATACATTTTAACGGCTTTAGCCCGATCGATTAATTTATCATTAACCCGAAAGCCCAAGGTCGGAATATTGCTTTCGCTAAATAAATCAACGGGAAAATTACTAACCAAACCGCCATCAAGAAATCGGTACTTATTTATACGATAATATCGATAAAAAATAGGGATGCTTGCTGACATCGCAGCCGCTTTTGCAATCGAGAAAACGTCAGGATTAACACCGAATTGTCCTAAGTCATCAGGAATAATCACTTTCTTTTTTGTAATCCATTCAGCAGCAATCATTTTCAACAAATATGTCTGACCAAATTTAACATCTAAAAAAGTCGTCTTGTTTTTTGCTTCCATTAACGATTGCATATAATCTTCAAAATCTTGAAGTGAATAAATCCCTATTCCTTTTACTGAATCTAAAATACCACGTACTCTGCCCGCTTTGCCAAAATATTTAAGCATGGAAAAATCAAAATTACTAATCAGTCTTTCGAGTTCGCCGGAATTATAACCGACAGCAATCAATGAAGCAATAATTGCGCCGACACTGGTACCGCCGATTTGAAATATTTGAATCCCTCTCTCTTCCAAAAATTTCAAGACGCCGATATAGGCTATTCCTTTAATTCCTCCGCCTTCAAAAACAACATTGATTTTCATTTACATAACACTCCCTACGTCTTCATTATATGACGAAATAAGGAAAAACTGCAAGAAAATAATTTTCTCACAGTCCACCGTTACAACTTTTCTCGACATTTATCCGTTCTTCTTTACCCAATAAAAATTCGACAATCGCATAAGCGAATTGCGGAGTATAGCCCATTGCTCGAGCCGTAATAAATTTGCCGCTTATAATTACACCCTTTTTGCGATTGTATTTTCCTTCGGTAATTCCAACATCACATCCGGGAAAACAGGTAAAACTTTGGTCTTTAAAATGACCGCGTTTTCCAAGAAGGGCGGGAGCTGCACAAATTGCCGCTATCAATTTCTCAGTCAAAACAAATTTGTCGATTAAACTTAAAACCCTTTTACTGTGATCTAACACTTCTCTTACTGCTCTGCCACCGGGAATCACTAAAAAATCATAATGTTGCTCGTTAATTTCTTTAAGCGTTGTTTCCGCTTTTACATACAATCCCGCTTGGGACTTGACAAGTAAATCATCACCGACCGCAACCACTGCCAATGATATTTTAGCGCGACGCAAAATATTAATAGTAGTTATCGCTTCGGTATCCTCAAAACCATTAGCGAGTAAAATCAGACCTTTCATATTCTCTCCTTTTTATATATTGTCCATACAACAGTTTTACTATATGTGTAAAAATCTCTTTACGTTTTACCATGGAAGCCGTAAAATAACCAATTGCGCCTTCTTTTTGTTTAATATCGTTTGTACAAAGATATCTATCCATAATTTCGGCCAATTCTTTTTTTTCTTCAAAAAGACTCTGTTTTATAAAATCCGGTAAGGGTATTCTTGTCCCCCCGGCATAATAAGGAATATCGTCTTCATCAAACAATACGCCCCAGTTCACTAAAAATAAAATATCACCGTGCATCTGAACGCCGGCTTCTAAGCCCAGACGCAATCCGTCCTTAGGTAAGGCTTGAGCCCGGTTAAAAGCTCCGGCAATCGTAGCCTTATCGGAAAGCGGTTGTTTGCCGACCCCACTTTCAACGGACATTCCGATAACTTCATAATCCTTCAATATTTCCTTTGATGCCGCGAGCTTTACTTTATTAAGTGAACCCAAATAGCATCTACGCATTTTTCAGTTCCTCTAATTTTTGCCGATCAAAATCTTTGATAATTGCCAAAAGCATTTTTCGTACCGCTTCAACATCATCGATATGAATCATAGAAGCTGAAGAATGAATATAACGCCCGGGAAGTCCGATTGTGGTCGCCAAAACGCCGTTACCGGCATACTGAGCGGCTCCCGCATCGGTTCCTCCCATTGATAAAAATTGCTGAAAAGGGATATTATTGCGAAATGCTAAATTTTCAAAATATTGTTTAATTAACGGATTCATAAGTGTCCGCGGATCATAAAAGCGAATTAAAAAGCCGCCGCCTAACTTCCCGTAAGCCCGAGGATGATTTTTATCTAGAAAATCGCCGACCGGAGAAACATCAACAGCAATGAATAAATCCGGTTTAACCGTTTGTGTTGCAGTATAAGCCCCCCGGAGACCAACTTCTTCCTGAACGGTTGCTCCGGCTATAACCGTATTAGGGTGGCTTATTTGACTTACTTCTTTGAGTATTTCAACGGCCATACCACAACCAAAACGATTATCCCAAGCCTTTGAAACAATTTTTTTACCATCTTCAGTTATATAATAATTGTTTTCAAATGTTATCATTTGACCAATTTCAATTCCCATCTGTTGGGCATGCTCACGCGAATCGGCGCCGATATCCAGTAAAAGATTATCAAAGGAAAAATCGGGCGATTTATCGTCTCCTCGGGTAATATGAGGCGGAATAGCTCCTACGACGCCTTTGATTTTTTTATTGTTTCTAATTGTTACTGCAACATTTTGCGATACCATAATCTCTGGATTTATGCCGCCAATAGCAATCATTTTAATAAAGCCCTTTTCCGTAATCGCAGATACCATGGCACCGACTTCGTCCATATGACCGGCAATCATAATTATCGGTTGCTCTGCACCCAAAGCAACACCAAAAACACTGCCTAATTTGTCTTTAATAATACGGTCGGATGATTTTTCAATTTCTCGATATAAATAATTTCTAACACTGGTTTCATGACCGGAAATTCCATCCAGATTAACAAGATCTTCATAAATTTTCATTCTTTTTCTAACCTTCATTTTTTCACCTTTAAGTAATAAATTTTTTGCTCGTTTTCAAGAAATTTTTCTTCATATTCGGTTGTAATAATATTCTCCCGATCACTTCCGTGTAAATCGAGACTAACATCAGTAAAATGGAATCCATAATTATTAAACTGTATTAAACTGTATTCGAAAAAGCAGGGATTGTCAGTTTTAAGTTCAATTTCGCCGTTATCACATAAAATACAGCGATAAATATCCATATAATCCTTACTGGTCAAACGTCTTTTTTCATGTCGGGCCTTCGGCCAAGGGTCGCTAAAATTCAAATATATTTTTTTTACCTCGCCGGCGGCAAAGATTTTGTCTAAATCCTGAGCATTACAATTGATCATTTTAAGATTACCAATATCCTTATCCGCGATTTTTCTTACCGCTCTTAAGGTAATGCTTTCATAAACCTCGCACCCAACAAAATTAACCCCTTGATTTCTGGCGGCTTGTTCTATAATGAATTTACCCTTTCCCATTCCGATTTCTAAATATAAGGGATAATCATTGTTGAAAAAGGTAAGCCACCGTCCATAATGCTGAGCCGGATCAAAAACAACATATTGTGGGTATTGTTGTAACTTAATCTCGGCATCTTTAATTTTACGCAGTCTCATTAAACACATCCTAATTTTGATATTGCTTCGGTGTAAATTGCCGTTGCCGTTAATAGATCATCTATTGCTATATATTCGTTTGCCCGATGCGCCACCTCTTCCCTTCCCGGAAAGGCAATACCAAAGGCAATGCCTTTTTGTAAAGCGCGGGCATAAGTGCCGCCGCCGATTGTCTGTAACGGCGTTTGGGTATCATCGGTATATTTAATATAAGCCTGATGCAGTTTCATAATATCAGAATCATCTTTATTTACATAATGAACCGGCTTGTCCGCGGTTATATTAAAGCAAAGTTGATAATTTGCTGCCGTTGCCCGAAATCTCTTAAGGAATTGGTCTTTATCCCAACGGATTGGATAACGAAAATCAAGACAGGCCTTTCCTTTATTTTCGTTAATTTCAAGTATACCGAGATTGCATGTTAAATCATTCATTTCCGGATCAGAATAGGCTAAACCGGCATTTTTAAGCCGCGAATCGCTTAGAATGTCATTGACGAATCGAATTAAATTATTATCGGTATGCCCAACCAAAAACTGTGACATTTTAACAGCAGCATTTATACCGTTGTCTGGCTCCATCGCATGAGCGCTTTTACCCTTTAAAAAGAAGGTATTATTATCAATATAACCGGATATTTTATTATTGGCAAGATAATCTAAATATTCTTTTTTTATTGAACAGTCAACATCAGCTATTGCTTGGGCCGGAACAACATTATAACGACTGCCGCTTTTGACTCTTAGCAAAGACTGACAGTTATCAACTAATTCAATATGAAGTATCCCTTTCTCCCCATAAATCAATGGAAAATCAGCATCCGGCGAAAAGCCAAAACCTGGCATTGAACAAACTTGAAAGTATCTGGTTATTCCGCGCCATTTACTCTCTTCATCTGTACCGATTATTAAACGGATTTTCTTTTTTGGCATAATATTTAAATCTTTAAGAATCCTTAAAGCATATAAACTGCAAATAGTCGGTCCCTTATCATCAACTGTACCCCGACCGTAAATTTTACCGTTAACAAACGTTCCGGCAAACGGCGGATAATCCCATTCCCCTTCAGCCGGAACAACATCAACATGACATAAGATTCCGATGATGTCTTCGCCTTCACCATATTCAATATGTCCGGCCACATTATCAATATTCATCGTTTTAAAACCATAACGTTCACCTAAAGCTAAAACATAATCCAAACTTTTGCGAATTCCTTCGCCAAAAGGTGCATCTTTAGAATCAGGATTCTCTTCTAGGGTACTTTCGATAGCCAAAAGCCCATTCAAGTCATTAATCAATTCTGTTTCGTATTTTTTTGCTAACTGTAAAAATTTCACATAATCACCTTTTTAATATTATTATGTATAGTATACCATTATATGGGGAAAATTAATATAGCAAAAATCAAAAAAGGAGAAAAATAATGAATATTGACATCAGACAAGCTGTAAAAAATAATCTCAACAACTCTTCTTTTGATGATATCAAAAGCACAATTGTTGATGCCATGAATATTAAAGAAGAAAAAGTTCTTCCCGGTTTAGGCGCATTATTTGAAATTTACTGGAAAAATATCGGAGAAGAAGAAAAAAACAAAATTGTAACAACAATTACCGAGAAGATAAGTTAATAAAAAAGGCTAGTGGGCTAGCTTTTTTTATTAGTAATTTGAATAAAAGTATTAACTATATTCTCAACGGTAAATCCATATGCACTTATCGCTTGTCCACCGGGGGCACTTAACCCAAATTTATTAATATTAATCAATTTTCCTTCAGGTCCAATATATCGATACAGATGAGCGCCCTCACTCATCTCAATCGCTACTCTAACTTTTATTTTTAACGGTAAGACCTTATTTTTATAATCTTCGTTTTGTTTTTCAAAAAGTTCAAGACTCGGCATACTTACAACCCTAACATCATAATCTTTTTTAAATAAAACACTTTTTGCCTGAAGGGCAAGATGCAATTCCGATCCCGACGCTATTAATATTCCGTCTATTTTGTTTTTTTCATACGCTAAAACATAGGCCCCCTTATTTAAAGCGGCGGCCGCTTTTAAATTAGTAATATTGGGAATATTTTGCCTTGTTAGCACCATCGCTGTTGGTGTGCTTTTGGTTTCGATTGCGGTTTTTACTGCATAAAGTGTCTCATAACCGTCTGCCGGACGGATTGTTATTAAGTTAGGTATACTTCTTAACATTGTAAGCTGTTCGATAGGTTGATGTGTGGGTCCGTCCTCACCGACAGCAATGGAATCATGAGTAAAAACATAAATAACCGGGAGGCCCATTAATGCTCCCATTCTGATTGCCGGTTTCATATAATCAGAAAAGACAAAAAACGTACTGCAAACCGGACGCAAACTGTGAAGAGCCAGTCCGTTTGCAATTGCCGCCATCGCATGTTCGCGAACACCAAAATATATATTTCGGCCCAAGCGATTCTCAACACAAAAATCTCCGTCTACTCCTTTTACTTTTGTAGAAGAAGAAAGGTCAGCTGAACCCCCGAATAAGCCGTAATGTATCTTACCGATAGCATTAATCAGGGTGCCGCCATATTCTCTCGTTGCCTTACTCGCTTCCGCAACAAGCGAAATTAGACTTTGAAAATCAATTTCATATTCATCTTTGATCGTCTTTTCAAATAACATAAATTCTTCAGGATATTCTTTTTGGTAAACGGCTCTTGTCTGATGCCATTTTTGATAATTCGCCTGATTCCTTTCATTTATCAAGCGATGATAATAATCATATATTTCTCCCGAAACCTCAAAACTATCACCGCCAAGGGCCTTTCTCATCTTCAGAACATCTTCATGTGGTAGCGGGCTACCATGAGCCTTATGTGAAGCCGCCATACTTGACCCATATCCGATAACGGTCTTTACTTCGATTATCGTCGGTTTATCACTCATTTTAGATTGTAAAATCGCATTTTCAATTGTATTAACATCTTCTCCGTCCGATACATAAAGATAATTCCAACCCATGGCTTGATATTTACCAGCGACATTCTCCGTATTGACATCTTTAACAGTACCATCAAGTTGAATATCATTTGAATCATAAAGAACTATTAATCGGGAAAGACGTAAATGACCGGCAAGACTCATCGCTTCTTGGGTAACGCCTTCCTGTAAGTCGCCATCGCCGCATAAAACAAAAGTATAATGATCGACCAAAGGAAGCAGGGGTTTATTAAACCGTTTCCGTAAATATTCTTCCGCCATTGCCATTCCAACCCCAATGGGAATACCTTGCCCAAGAGGGCCACTGGTGGTATCGACACCGGGAGTTATACGATATTCAGGGTGTCCTGGCGTAATGCTTTCATATTGACGAAATTTTTTTAAATCGGAAATCATAATTCCGAATCCCGTTAAATGTAATATCGAATATAAAAGTGCCGAACCATGACCAGCTGCCAAAACAAAACGATCACGATTTATCCAATTATCATTGCCGGGGAAAATGTTCATTACTTTTGCATAAAGTGTATATATAATCGGAGCAGCTCCTAAAGCGATTCCGGGATGACCTGATTGGGCTTTGTCAATCTGTTCTACCGCTAATACCCGTAATGTCGCAATTGCTTTTTTTTCCACTATTATTTCGTTTCCTTATTCAATAATTTATAAATATATGAGGCCCGATCACCAAAACTACATTTTACAATATCATTGACTAATAAAACGCCTTTGGCCCCCGTTTCCTTTAATTCTTCAACCAGTACCTTATCAATTTCCTTAACCTGAACACTTATTCGGCTTAATTCTCCTGTGACATTAACAATATTGTCTTCTCCACCATACAAACGGTAAAACAACTCTTTTTGCGTATTATCCGTGCTCTCTTTAATCTCCTTATTGCGAGCAAGGGTTTGCTGTCTTCTTTTGTTTATGGTCATGATAAGCGCATAAAGCATTAAAACCATAATCGGTAAAACGCAAATTGCCAATATTATAATTGTCCACGTATGGGCTGTTAATAAAAACATCATATTAATTACTCCTTTACTTTACTTATTTATTAAAATTATAACATTTTTTATTGATTTTGTTAATACATTTACAAATTCTTTTGTTTGTGATATAATTGTTGTACGTTTTTCGAGGTAAATGAGGTGAATTATGAAAATTATTGAATTCTTAAAATATATAGCGCTGGGGCTCGTTCAGGGCATTACTGAGCCCTTGCCAATCTCATCAAGCGGTCATATGATTATTCTTAACTCTGTTTTTGGAAAAATCTTAACCGCTAACGATATGAATAATTTCCAAATCATTACTAATTTTGCTTCATTATTGGCAATTATTTTTTATTACCGGCGTTTAATCGGACAAATCGGTGCCGGAAGTTGGTACTACATAACTAAAAAGAAAGCAGAAAACAAAAAGGATTTTTTATACTTATTATATATTGTCATTGCTACCATACCGGCAGGAATTGCCGGCGTTACTATTAAATTACTCGAACTTGATGTTTATTACACTAATATAGTATGTGTCGGCATTTGTCTCTTTATTACCGGTAACTTGCTTTTATTTTCTCATCGGATGGCCCCCCTAGCTGAAAGAGAAGAAATAACATTAAAGGATAGTTTATTAATGGGAGGAGCTCAAGTTATTGGCTTATTGCCGGGAATCAGCCGTTCGGGGGTTACCACTTCATTTGCTGTAGGTAACAAAGTCAAACTCGACAAGGCTTTTCGTTTTTCTTTTATGATGTATATTCCAGCCAGTATCGGGGCAGCAATCATCGGTATGTATGACCTGATAAAACAAAAAAATATAAGTGATTCCGTCTTTGTTTTTGGATATATCGGGGCTTTTATTGCCAGTTTAATCGGAACTTACTTAGCGCTTTCTCTTTTCTTTAAACTACTTAAAAATAAAAATCTTAAATATTTCGGATATTATTGTATTATTGTTTCTATAATCGTTATATTCTTAATTGCTCTCGGTATATTTTAAAAACCGGAATTAAAATTCCGGTTTTTTTATACACCCTCGCTTTGATTTCATTTTAATATAATAAATGACATCCAACCATACAATTTTTATTTATCTTTCATATCTTATATTGAAAGTGAGGTGAATAAATGACTCGAGAAAGATGTTCATCCTTCCCCACATGCCGTAATTGTATCCATGATACTGTTTTAAAAATCGACCAACTGCAAAAAGAAGCTATCCTCGAAGATGAATGCGAAGGTTGTGAAAGTCCGTTAACAAGAAAACTATTTAATACCAGACCAATTAGTTTTTATTTGTGCAACGGATCGGCTTTTACGGTCGAAATCCCAGAAACAACCGAGACTTCAAGCGTATTTCGAATCGAGGAATTAAGGGGCGATTGTGTAACTCTTAGAATCCTAAAACAATGCGGTCCAAAATTGATTTGTACACATCATACTGTGATTCTTAATCTTTGCTGTGTATGTGGACTTCAATGTTTCCAGCCGATTTGCTGCGAAGAATGTAAAAAAAGATGTAAATTTTATTAAAACCTGATAATTACAATATCGGTGATATTGTTTAAATAAATTTCTTCAATATTTTCTTCACTTGTTTTTATAAAAAGTTTACAATCATTTTTTTTAAAGGGAATGCCGATAATTTCTTTTTCCTCACAGATAATATTACAAAGAACAGGACGATTTTTTTGGTACATTTCAATAATATTATTTAGTTTTCTTTCTTCCAGAAAACCAAGTTTTGATTTTGTCTTAATATTTTGAACTTTTTGCGTCCTGCTATCAAATATTTTTTGATGAGGTACTTCTTTAACATGTGTGCTAACCGTATTAATAAACAATAACGGGCCATTATCTTTTAACATAAACATCACCCTTATCATTATATGATGAGGGTGATGTTTTCATTCTATTTATTATTTTTGTAGTAAATGATCGACAAACCCTCAAGAATCAAATTTTCGTCATGTATAACTTTTTCTTCAAGGAAGGGGGCAATAAGTTTGGACTCACCGCCAGTAATAATAACTTTAATCTTATCGTTATTCATTTCTTTTTTTATTTTTCTAATGATTCCGTCTATCATCGAAGCTGTTCCATAAATCATTGCACTTTGAATTGAAGTGACAGTATCTTTACCAATTATACTGGGGGGGACATCAATTTTAACGCCTTCAAGTTTTGATGCTTTTGAAACAAGGTTTGAAAAAGAAGTAGCAATCCCGGGAGCAATAATACCCCCGAGTAATTCTTTGTCTTGATTCAAATAAAAAAATTTAATTGCTGTCCCCATATCAATAACAAGTAAAGGAGCCCCATATTTACAATATCCGCCAACAATACCAACCAAAATATCGGCTCCCAACTGTTTAGGGTTGTCAATTTTGATTTTAATTCCGGTTTTAATACCGGGGCCAACAAAAAGCGGGGTTTTATTAAAGTACTTCTCAATCATTGTTTCAAACACATAATCAAGTTCCGGAACGACGCTTGAAACGATTACTCCGGAGACTTTTTGATAATCATATCCATAAAATCGAAATATTTCCAATAACTTTACGCCAAATTC
>Ga0265293_10002819_pt1 | contig 33694 bp, 35 predicted proteins | sample Munlanlewell138R_FD_192505 | JGI IMG/M metagenome (GOLD analysis project Ga0265293, IMG submission 192505) | Leachate microbial communities from a municipal landfill in Southern Ontario, Canada - Leachate well 138R | ecosystem: Engineered > Solid waste > Landfill > Unclassified | place: Canada... | reverse complement strand
ATTCCAGCTCCCCAACTAATTCCAACTCCCGTTAAAGGGAATGTACCTTGCTCTGGGTCCTCCATTGAAATTCCTTCGCTATAGACGATTGCCGCAGCCTCGTTGACTCCCTTTGATTCAAATCCTAAAGATTTGAAGAATTCTTGCAAAACATGCTCATGGAAGAAGTTGTTTTCTTCAGGTCTATCAATAGGGTTCGCAGGAACGCTAAATCTCAACTTTTCGCCTTCTTTAATAGGCTTTCCTACTACTGCTTGAAGAATATGGAATAAGAGTTCCTCAGCTTCGCCCACAGAAGGGTTTATAAGGCCGTCTTTCATAGGCCTGATGAGTTCCCCTCCCCCAAGGGCATTAACAAGCGACAAGGCGTCCTGGCCTACTACAAAGGTCTTTCCATTGGCTTTTACGCTTAGGGCGTTTGCTAGAAGCATATCCATATCTTCTGCATCTTCGACCTTAAAGAGCATATTTCTATGATGCTTTACTTCATAACTACCGTCTTCATATTGCCTTGTGACTACGATATTCGCAGTTCCAACATCAACTCCGACGCCAGGCTTGAGGACTTTCGCTTTTACTTCCTCTTTCTCTTTTGCTTCTGAACTCATATATTTCTCCTAGTCTAACGATCTTAACAGATCAACGGTTTCTTTATCTTTCTCAAGATTGCTTTCGATTTCTATCTTTTTACCTATATCTTGGGAGCCTTCCTCTCTTTTCTCCCCCATCATCTTTGCAAGTTGCTCAATTGTGTCTTTTGAAAAATCTTCTTCTTCTCTGGCATTGGCTCCCGAAGGAGAATAAGAAGTATTCTTCAACTGTTGCAAAATACTAGCTAACAATTCTGCATTTGAAGACTTAATCAACTTATCAACTTCAGAAAGGTTGAAAGACTCTCCTTTTGCGTCTGCTACTTTAGGTTTTCCATTTTCGTAAAACATATTAAAATCTGGACATCCCGATTTGAGGTAGCGGACGGGTCTTTGAAGCCGACGCTAAAGAAATGGTGTTCTCTTTTTTACAATGCCTGCAAACGAATCTGATTTGCATATCTTTCGCATCAATTTCAAGACAGGTATCCCCTTCGTCTTCGCTTATCGCCATTTTTCCGCATTTTCCGCATCTAAGTACTATTTGCATATTTTCCTCACAGAGTTTGATTAGCACCGTCTAAAGGTACGAAAAGTAATTGGGTAGGACTGTATGTTGGATTTTGGGCAGAAGGTCTTGTAGCATATTCTGCGGTTGTCTTATTGTCATAGATGTCTAGCTTTTTAGAGCTATACCAAGTATGGTTAAAACGCCGATTCCTACTGAGGCATCTTCCTCCAGTTTCAGGATCGGTCAGGTCGTATCTCGGGATTTGACTCATTTTTTCCTCCTTGTTTATATTTATCATACCATCCAGAGGCGACAACAGGAGGTAACGGAGGAGGTAATCTTTTATCAACTCTATGCCGAAGGGAGTATCCTACAGACCTTTTGTTGTCTGCCCTATCCATATCATACAGAAGTCTATCAAGTCTTCCACGGAGCTCTTCTAAATCTTTGCTTCCCATCGCCAGGATTTTTTCAGCGGATGGAAGATAAGAAATCCTTGATTTCAAATCTGCTTGGAGATTTACATCAAAACCCTCAAGACTTTTCATCTTGAGAGAATGACAAACAACTCTCATTTTATCCCTGATAGGAAGCATAAGCTTCTTACCTCGTTGCGTCTGGGATTTGTCTAATCTTGGAGCCAGCAGAACGGTCTGATGAAACTATTTTTCCTCCTGAGAATTCGACATCGGCCAAAACAATTTTAGCTATTTCCGAATCAGCGACTCTACCAGCCAAGACATCGGAAAGACTATCCTGGACCAATGCGGAGTCCGAAGTCTCTGGAGCTGCGACTTCAGCGGGAACATCTTCGGCTTTCGCCATAGAACTTTCACTAATAGTCATTTGAGTAAACTCTAGAACCTTTACTTGAATCCCCTCGATTTGAGAGATATATGATTCAACTTCGGCCCTAACTTCTTCTGAAACCTGGTCTACAATTTCTTTCAAGTCGTTTTTGGCATCTTCAAGAGAAGGAACGCAGGCCAAGAATACCTTAATTTTGTCGGTAGTCTTTGGCTCTTTAACTTTCTCTACTTTTTCGTCTCCCGTCTTCCTTTTTACAACTGTTTGGGCTGTTACTAAGGAAACCGAAGCATCAAACGGATTATTCATACCTGTCTTATTCATCTAAACCTCCACATTTATATGTTATTCTTTACTAAAGTCGCTTTCACCTTTAAGAATCGCGGATTCCCGTTTCATTTTTGAATACCATTGGGAATATCTACGCCACCCGCAATTCTGACAATAATCATCCTCTAATTCATGTCTGCATTTAGGACAAGAAGTCCATTCTTGGAATTCATTTTTCTTTGAAGGGGTTGCAATTGCAATTGAATGAACTTCAGAGACAAGAATTCTAACATAGTCCCTTCCCCAGAAGTAATCCCAACCTTCGTCTTGGGCTCTTATTCTGAAATTTCTTTCAGCTTGCTCCCTTGAGAAGGCTTTTGTGTATTCCTTCTTGTGTAGAGGTTGGTCGTCTTTGGCAGACACTATCTCTAGAACATAATCAGTTTTTTCTTTTTTAGGCATCGTATTATGTTTCAACGCCTAAAAAAGAATATCCTTTAGAATATGGTCCTATTTAGGCCTGATTCTGGATTGAGATAGGTTTGCGGATGGTCCTGTTACAATCCTTGGGGCAGAGATTGCGACAGGAGACCTTGGGTCTATTGGTTTATTCTTCGTCGGGGCAACATGATGAGGATTTCTCCTGCGGCCATATTCTGTCATTTTATCCTCTATTGGAGTATACATTCCTTCTGTCTTTTCATGAGAGAAGTCCCCGATATGTTGAGAGGCTTCGTAAACGGCTTGTTCTGGGGTAATTCTAGGCCATACATCAAGCCGGCTCTCTGGATTTGCATTCTTAACAATAGTTCCTTCAGCGGCCAAATATGGAGCCAATTCTTTAAACCATTTCTTAAGCTTCTCATAAGTACTCATATTCCCTTTGATAGCACTGTTTGTTCTAGCCTCATTGAAATGATATCTATGTGTTTCATCCATAAATAGGTCTACTCCAAATAGATAAATCCTTCGATATCCCATGAGCCAAAGGATTCTTATGGCAGACAGAAATACGCTACGGCCTCCTCCATCCCATTTACTATGCATTCCCCAGTTTATAGTGTCTTCGTAAAGGAATCGTTCAGGCATAAATTTTTCGTTTCTTCTGAAACCTATTACATTTGGGCAATCGCCGACTTTCTTATCGAAAGGTTCCCATTGTTGTTTGGATTTTCCGTTTTGGTCTATCAAGAGTCTATTGTCCCAAAGGGTCTTTTCCATGGCCGCATATGGTACGAATTTAGTAATTGATGGGTCAAGCCACATAGATAAAGTAAAACGGCTTGGGTCATCAACAATGATTGCAGCATTTCCGCGGATGCTGGCAACGGCGTTGTTGGTTGTCATTTTGAATACAGGAGCATTATTGATTAGCTCCTTGTCTACATTGGCGAAACTTGGTCCAGAGCAAATAAGAAATGCTGAAGCTCCCCTTGCCTGTCCAACAAGGTCTAAACTGGCTCCTTCTCTTGTGAAAAAGAAAGGAGATGTCTGATAGAATTCAGAGGCTACGCAAGCTCCAAGGTGCTTATATCTCCCTCTTTGAAGCTTTGACGTATCATTTTCGTCCTTAGCGATAGATGTCATTCTTGCCATAATAATTCCTTATTAAGGAGCCATATTCTTAAAGAAGTAGTAACTCCGAAGCCTGTCTTTATTCTCTTTACTCTCTTCATAGGTAAAAAACAATTCCTGGTTATTCCTTGAAATGAATTCATTTACAGCTTGTGCCGTAAACTTGTTTTTCTTCTTCCCTGCATAACCCTGTCCAGAAATCATTCCTCCGTCTTTTACTTTCGGCCACCAAATTTCTAGATTTGCAGCCACAGCCTCATGGGAGCTTCCGTCATCTATATATATGAAATCGAAAAAACCATCTTTAAACAAATCGGAAGCATCCTTATTCGACTTGGTTATTATACTTGTTCTGTCTCCAAATCTCGTAAGTCTTCTTTTCAAATCTTCTAATTTGGGATTCCCTTCAGGCCTAGGAACTCCTTTAACGACATATAAAAACAAGTTTTCCATTGTTCTTTCCATCAAATACTCTATAAAAAGGCCTCTACCACCGCCAATAATTATTCCGACAGGATCCTTGTAGAGTTCAAGAATTTTTGTGAAATCCTCTCTTGTTCGGATTTTCATTTCGTCAATTCCGTCAACTATTTGATATGGGTCTCTCATCTTACCTCTGTATAGTTAAATGGGTTCCAGCCTCATTATCTCTTTCATGATTCAAATGATATTGGGGCTTTGTCTTTATCCTTCTGATTCCGCCCATCATCTTTCTAAATTGCCTATCTGAATTTGCCTTTTGCATTTTATCCCAAGACCAATCAGAATTGTTTTTTGGGTCTACATAAATCCCGCCATGTTCTTTTATGCTTTCCATATTCGCCAATTGAAAATAACCAGCTCCAACATTTCTGCTCACTTGAAAAACTGGCCAAGTAGAACAAACTTTTGCAGGACTGGATATATAGCATGGATACTGATGGTCGTCTTTATTGTTGAAAAAGTCCTTACAATAATCTTTGTCTAAAGAAATCCTTCTTGCTGAAATGACTCTTTTTTCGTCTTTCAATTCTTCAAGTTGTTTTCCTAGATCGTCAAAAAAATCATCGTCATAAACCATATCGGTATCTGCGAACAGAATCCATTCTGTTTTACACTGGGCTATTTGACGATTTCTAACAAGTCCTCTAAATTGAATTTCTTCCATCCCATCATAAGGAGTTTCTACGATTTTCAAACCAAGGTCTCTAAAAAAAGTGCATACCATTTCAGTAGTAGGATTCCCATTGTCCTTTTGATAAGCAACATCAAAGATTATTTCTGGACGATGCCCATGATCCTTTTGGCGAATAAGAGAACTCATCATCCAACAAAGTCTTTTCTGGAAAAATACGGTACTAACACAAATTGTAAGTGACAATCTATTTGCAAGCATATTCAAGCCCTTTAAGTCCGCCAATCTTGATTTTTATTTCGTTTATCTTTTCTACTAAATTTTCATTAAATTTTATTCTATATAATGGAATTCCGATTATACGTGAATATTCATCGTCCAATTCGTCTTTCATTTTTTGTCTGTTATATAGACTGTTAGCCTTTTCTAAAGACATCCCATTAAATCTTATTGGTTCAAAATGTTGTTCTCCGTCATATTCTACCCAAATTGCTGAAGTCCCATGGCGACAAACAAAGTCTGCTCGACGGAACGAGCAATACGGCCTATAAAAATCTGACGAACAGATAATTTCTCCAGGCGTTATAGCCCATCCTTTTAATTCTTTTTCAAGAATGGACTTTACAATCGCTTCGTATTTCCTTTTACAAAATGGACAACCGATTCCTCGCTTATGATGGCATGGTAATTGTGGGAACGCTCCATGTTTTTTACAAATTATTGAAACCTCTGTTTTGTCTCCGATATATTTTACCGCTGAATAATCGTATTTATCGCCATGGATTTTTTGAGAACTTTTAATGAAAATTTCTTTATCTATTTCTTGTCCAGAACATTTTTTACAACCGCAACCCCTCAAATGGGTGCTGGCGATTTGTTTAAAGTCTCCATGTAATTTGCAAGTTATTGTAATTGGTTCCATCGACCCATTATAAACAGTTTTTGAATAATCGTATTTATCGCCATGGATTTTCCTACTTCGTTCGATAAAATATGACAAGTCCATAAAACTTCCAGAACATTTATTGCATCCATTGCCTTTTAAATGACTATTTGCCGATTGTTTAAAAAGTCCGTGAATAGGACAAATAATATTAACAAGCGATACGGAGTTGAGATAGTCAACGCAAGAATAGTCGTATTTCGTCCCATGCATTATTCTCGACCTTTCTATGAAATATGAAGTATCCATAAAAACTCCAGCACATTTTTGACACCCCCTGCCCGTTCCTCTAAGATGAACTTCTGGTGATTGCTCAAAAACCCCATGATTCTTACAGATTATTTTAACTTTTGTTTTACAATTCTTGTAATCGACCAACGAATAATCATATAAGTCGTTATGTAGTTTGGACGCTTTTACTACAAATTCTGAAAATGTGGAGAACCTACCCATTGTTTTCCTTGTTTTACTTTTTAAATGGACGGTCCCAATAGGCGGAATGGCATTTTGGACAAAAACGGACATCTGATTTTCTAGGAGTCCATTTCCATCCGCATCTTTTACAAACGACAATAGGTAATTCTATATTCATTATTCTTAATACCGTATTATAATGAAATATTCATACTACAAATCCTCAAATATTTTATATTTCATACTGATAAGGAGGAATTATACAAATCCCATTATTATCTTTATGGTATTTAACCTGCTCAAATATCTCTTTCGATGCAATTTTCACAAGCTCATTATATTTTTCTTTTGTCAGTTCGTCTTTTATTCCCCACCAAGTAGGAGGATAAAATGGTTTCCCTGAGGAGTTCAATCCTTTAGTCGTTAGGTGCAGGACTATTTTATTTTCAACAAAGAATCCATTTACGGCTTCCATAACTTCGCATCTATAACAATCCCAATAGTCATGACCCGCAAAAACGCCTCCTTCTCTCAATTTCGGAAACCAATTCATTAAGTCTAAAGCAACTCCTGAAAAACGATGAGACGCATCTATATAGATAAAGTCTAAAGAACCATCTAGAAATTTGTTCACAGCTTCAAAAGTCGTAGCCCTTATGATTTCACTTCTTTTGCCATGTTTTCTTAATACTTCTTTTGCTTCTTCAAAATGTTTATTGATACTATTTTTTGCCCTGCGTTTAAAGACTGCTTTTGTGGCAGTTTCGTCTTCGCACCAAGCATCTATGCTATAGAGCTTCTCTAAATTACTATTTGAAAGTAAGTAGTCAGAAAACGCGCCTGTCTCGACGCCAAGTTCTGCTCCTCTTTTCAGTCCAAGTTCACCAATGAGAACTGTTAAGTCTCTTCGGTCTTCAACAATAGTCTTTGGTTTAATCATTGTTAGTCCTAAATACAATTTCCGAATTAGCTCTATCTCCAAATTGAACCCAACCGTACTTATCTCTGGCGTCTTGAATTTCTTTTACAACGCCTTTGAATACTTTTCGATGACAATTTTTAGACCCTTTGTCTGCAAAATCATGGAAGCCGATAAATCTTGTTTTATCCTTCCAGAATTCAATATCTGCCTTGACGATTTCTCCAGTATGTCCTCCGTCAATATATACAAAGTCCCAAGTTTTTAATTCAAGTTCTCTCGGAATCATATATTTCATTGAATCGCAAACGCATAAAGTCCCGTCGACCCCATGCTTTCTCCACCAGTCTGGAATAATATCGTCAGTCAGGCTCCAGTATAAAAGGTCTACGCTCAAAAAAGTTTTCAGTTCTTTAGCAGCACAAGACAATAGGAATATATTTCCTCCAAGATTCCTACCAACTTCAGCTATAGAATGGATTTTATTTCCCCTAATAAAACGCCATAGTGATTCCGCTTCGTCTTTATACTGTCCGCAAACTGGAGAACATAAAGAATACGCTTTCCCAAAATCGTCAGGTTTTACTCCTGAAGCAAAAACGGATTCCATAGCTTTCCAAGCGGCAAGCCTTCTTGAGGATGTATTTATTCTAATTTTGCTTCCAACTGGGATTGATGGGAAAGGGCTTTTATTCATTTGATTCCTAGGTTTCGTTTTATATGTTCTATTCCTTTGCCTTGGCTAAAGCCATGGTCTCTTTTGAAATTGGCACTTTTCCACTTGAATCCTAACTGATTTGCGATGTAGTAAAGATAGGTATCGTGGGAGGGGACTGGAAGTCTTTCTCCAGCAAGAGAAGCACAAAGCTTTGTAAATTCAGTACTTTGTACCTGTATGAAAGAAATCGTCCTTTTCCCTGGATGATAGTATCTTCTCCCACTTTTGCAATTAGGGTCGTACATTGGCTTTGCTTTTCTTAATTTTCTGTCGCCTTGTTTACGAGACCATTCATCCAGAGCCTTTATGTGTTTGTCCCAACTATATCCCCATCTATGACCAACAAATGCATAGTTTTTCATATAGTTCAAAGCCAAAGGGCTAGAATCTACGGCATAGCTATCGGCATCCAACTTAATCCAGTATGGCGTCTTAACATATTTTGCAGTTCCAAGAACAAATGCGCTTAACATTTTCTCTCTTTGATTTTCTGCCCCTGGCAAATCCCATGGGACAAGAGTAACCTTCAATCCTTTTTCCCGAAGGAAATTCAATCGAGGGTCTCCCACGCTCATTCCATTGACAAAAACCATGACTTCATATTTGGAAATGTTTTTCTTTTCTTTCCATGTTGAAAATGTAAGTTGCAAACGGTCTAAATAATTTGGGTCAACAGCCGTTACTATCGTCAGGTCTTTTGGGTCTATCGGCGCTTTTTCATCTTCATCTTTTGATGATTTTGATACCTTTTCATTATTAGCCAAGGCTCTCTTAATTTTCTTTATAGAGTGTCTATGCCCATATTTTCCATTCAAAAAAGATTTCAGTCTTCGGTCTCCTCCACAATCTTTCTCAATCCAAGACTTAATATGACATTCGTCTGTTTCAACAGCTTTTAAAAATTCTGAAATCCATAAATTGCAAAGAGGATATTCCTTGCAATGCTTTCTTCCATGGTAATGGATAATCCGCATATCAGTTGTTTTTGGGTCATGTCTAACGCTAACATTATATTTTAATGGCAAAATCGCACAGTTATATTGAGGTAAAAGAACTTGGCAAGCGACCTCGTCAGGAATGAACATTTTTGTGCTTTCGCCTTTCTTCGCGACTTCAAGCCATTCCTTTAGAATTCTTGAATTTTTTGGGAATGAATAAACGCCGCAATTAATTGCAGGTCCATAGGCCAAAGCTTTGTCTATATAGTCTTTTGGAACTAAATTTTCGTAACGGCGGATTCGTTTGGAAATTTGACTTCCTTTGGAATCCCATCCAGCAAAATGAGCTATCGCAAGGTCATGATTCCTACCCTTTTTAAAAAACTCACTAAACTCTCCGACAATTAGAGTATCTGCATCCATCCATAGATTCACATCATATGGGGCTTTCATACAAACTTCGACAGCCCTTACATATGTTGTTGTATTCGGATTTGCATCATAAATTACATTGGCTTTAAACTTCTTTTGAATATCTTCTGAAAGCTGTTTTAGCCCTTCTCCTTCAAGAAATACCGTAACTGGTCCATCATAATGCTTTCTCAATGAAATTAATGAGACAATCATTCTTATTACACATTTAAAACCTCTGTTATAATAGATAACACCTTCTGTCATATTATTCTCCGTTATAATGAAATATTGGTCCCGTTTATGGAAAAGTTTTCATTAGGAGGAAGTAGTAGAACTCCATATCCTATTTCTGGATCCCATCCGTTTTTGTTTGTATCAACAGAGACCCTTCTTAACCAACTTCTTGCTTGTTTCAGGACATCTTCTCCAATTGGCATTTTGCCGGCCTTTTCCATAGCCTCGGCCCAGAGGAGTAGAGCCCCAGAAACGACGGGAGCCGCCATTGATGTGCCTATCATTATCCCATAAGGGCTTGCGGACCTCGATGTCGGTCTTGGAAGACATCCGTAAAAATATTCAAGACTTGATATCGCCACTTCGGGTTGGGTGGTGTCTTTCCCGTCAACTCCAATCGTACTAAACCATGTTGGCATATCTTTTTTGTTTGCCGAAGCCACCGAAATGACATTTTCATAGGCCGCAGGATAGGACCTTCTTGGGAGTCCATCAAGCCTCTCGTTTCCTGCCGCGGCAACAGGAATTACGCCTTTGCTTACCGCATAGTCTATTGCGTCCTTTATTAGAGAAGACGAACTGTCGCTTCCAATGCTCATATTAATCACTCTGCATCCATGGTCTGCGCAATGTCTAATCGCATTACTTAAATCCCTGGAGGTATTATGGCGATACATATCATCCATATTCCCAAAAATAACCCTTGCAGCAATTCCAGTAGCAAGAGGAGCAACTCCTACGACCCCTACTCCATTTTCTTTGGCAACTATTTCCCCCATTACAAACGTGCCATGTCCTGCAACATCCGTTTTTGAAACAGACTTTTCGCTAATGAAATCTACAAAGGATGTAGACCCCTTCAAATCTTGATGCCCGATATCACAACCAGTATCTATAACTCCGACCTTTTGTCCTTCGCCTCTGTATGGCAAGTCATATAATCCAGAATGTGTTATCGCCCAGTCTACTCTTTCTACACTCGCAACTTCTTTTGTGACCTTTAGAACTCTCCAACTGTCTGCTGTTGTATAAATTTCATTCATTTTTTTCATACTCGTTTTTATGGATTGAAATAATCAAGTCTTGTGAAAAGGAGGATATTTGAGATGGAACCTCAAAATTAGTCACTCGGTTTGACTCTAAATAACATATAACTTGAATAAGAAAATTGCTAACTACCGTCACTTCATTACTCCCAGCTAGAAGAGTATAATTTGGAGAAATATATTCAGTTGAAGCCATTGTTAAGTAATTGTTTACCAATTCCTTATCCCCTTCCCAGGAAGTAGGAGTCTTTAAATAAAATTCAAGAGAACAATATGACAACATAGCGTTTATATCGGCTCCGTCCGCCTGTAATTCTACATACTGGTCAAATGACTCTTGAATAATTGAACTTGCATCCAATCCTTTGCATTCAGGATCTGTAGGGACTATAGGAACAGTCTTGCAGGAAGAAAGTGCAACCATACAAGCTATTGCCAAAATATATCTGTTCATTTTTCTAATCATATTCAACTCCATTCTATTATACTCCAGACAATTAGAGTCGAAGATGCTTTCTGGCGATATTGTACCAACTGGCAGTTTTCTCGACTGGTTCAACTGCGATAATTTTTATTCGGCTCGGGTCAAAAACAATAACGCTATCACCGCTCGGTTCCCTTCTGAACCCTCCTACAAGACCTTCATATTTATTCGTATATAAGATTGAATCCCAACCAAGACTTTGTATGAACTTGGATAATTCAGGTATACTAAGGTCTCTTAAGGAGCGATTTTGTTCTTCCGTTAATTGACGAGCATTATAGAGTTCGTCTACTATATTATCCACATTTGACCAATCTCCAGCATCTTCTAAATATAATGAATGTGAGATATTCAACCAAGCACAATATATTTTTGAATTCGGCAACGGACCATCGTTTCTTTTATATTTTCCGAAAGAGCCATCATCAGTCATTCTCTCAAGACGCCAATTCGCTTGGATTTTATTCCCAAAATGAATCCCCAAATCCCCATTCATAACTTTGAATTCAGAAAAGTCGGCTTTGGTCCCATGATACCACGGACCAGATGCGAATCCTTCAGATTTTGCAATCTCGTCCGCCTGCTGAAGCCCCATTGCCTTTTTACTTATCTTTGAAGATGAGCTTGCCCATTTTCTTTTGCTCAATGGAATTACATTTCCTTTTTCATCCTTTTCTACCATTGGCAGAGCCGGCTTTCCAGCTAATTGATTTAATGTCGAAGTTCCTCCTTCTATAAAAAACTTTGCGATATCGCTTCTTTGGTGAATTCTATTTATGGCTCTATCTACTGCTATAATTCTGTCGGTTGTATTTTGGGCTGCTATAATCCGATAAGCATCTTCCATTAGAGGTCCCATGGCATAGTCGCTAATTCTCCATTGTCCTGAGTTTTCATCTATTATGTAATTTTCAAATCCGTCAAAAGAATCTTCTGCTACTTCTTCATCAATCTGGTCATTCATCATTGAAATTGGGTCAAATGAGGTATGACCCATAAACACTGTATTCGCGTTTAGTTTGAAAATATTTTGACATATCAAGTCCGCAAGATTGTTCAGGCCTTTTTCGTCGTTAACCCATCCGTTTTTTACAAAATCCCTATAGATCTTCTTCAATCTTGCTGCTGGAAAAACCCTCCAAGGTTGAGTGGCCCCATCTGTCGCCTTGTTGTCCATCCAATCAAAATAGACATCTCTCATAGCTGAATCAGTTATGCCCAAATGTTCCTCTTGAACGTCCCACCACCTTTCTGATTCTGCTTCAGGAATTGACCGATGAGCTTGCCATTCGTCTACAAGCCTTTGGGCTTTTTCTTCGTCGCCCCTCTCTACCGCCTCAAGGTATGCCCTATCTATTAAGTCTTCTCTTGAAACATCTATCGCTTCTTTAGATGGGTAAGTATGCCTATTTTCGCACATATCGTTGCCGTCTATTCGGCGTTCTCTTGAAATCCCTGGAGCTCCGCACCTAGGACATAATCCATATCCTCTTGTTTGAGCTTGTTTTTTTAGGTTGAAGGTCATACGGAATCACTCTCTCGGTTGCCATTTTCTGGCTTTTGGAGGAACGAAAGTGGCTCTTTCGTCATCTGTGTCAAAAAGTCCGAAGGAAGGACTTTTCATATGCCCTCTTGGATTATGAAACGGACCATGATCAACAACCCCGTACCCATACTCTAAATCTTTTGAATCATCCGCTATAAGTTTTTTAATGATTGTCAATAAGGCCTTTTCGCCCTTTTGGTCCCCCTTGGCTCTTGCAATCTCAAGTTCCTTCTTGTATTGCACAATCTTGTCTTTTAATTCAACTTGAGCCTTTTTGTAGAGCTTTAAATTAAATCCAATTGTATTCATACAGGGTTATTCTGCGGAAGAAGTCTGCCGGCCTCCTGGCGGAAGGACTCTGGCAACTTATATGCCATAGACGGATGGATGTACGGGGCTATCAGGCTGAAGAATGAGAATGATTCACTTACGCTAAAATGAATATATGAAGCCGTTTCTATAGGCCTTGCCTTGTCGTCATATTTAGAACTAGTTACATTAAACTTACCCAGAATATACCCTCTTGCTTCATTAGTCCCTTCTGGCCCAAACCCGTATGTAAAAAGATTACAGGCTTTTCCATCTGAACTTAATCCTCCATCATCCATATACCATACCGCCAAACTAAATGCGTCAAAATTTGATTCTATTAAGTAACTATATGGGAATATCTTTTGTTTATTTGGATAATATTTTAAATAGATTTCTTTCAAATGCTTGTTTTGCATTGTTCTCATACACATAACTTCATATGTCTTCCCATTGAGTTGAATATTAGATGGTTTTAATTCAAAAAGAGGAGACATTATTGGTTTCAGAATTTCGCATTTCCATCGAATATAATCTCTTTGCTTAGAAGAATGATTACACTGGAACATCCCGCCAGGCATTAAATTTCCATCACCTAATAGCGTTCCCAAAATAAACCGATTTTGAAAATCTGTTAGTTCATTATGCCAATGTAATTTATTTTGAGCCTGCGGAATTTCTTTTACCAACCCAAGTTCTTTATATCTGCGACAAACAACAATTCGACTGCACCCTAGTATTTTTGCTATGTCCGGGTATGTTAGTCCAGCATCTTTCCATTTAGTGGCATCTTCAACCCCAAATTCAAATCTCCTATTCTTTCGGGCGTTACTATTCGATTTGTTTGGCTTTATGTTTCCAATGCCGTAGAATTTTCTACGTCTCCAAATAGTAACTTTACTGCCTATTCCATATTTATTGGAGATCTGTTTATCTGTTAAATGATTTTGTACATATTCTTTCTCAAGGAACTCTTTCGTTAAGAAGGCATATGGATCGTCTATTCGGAATGTTTCATTCATAGAATTTATTTCTATGTTTGGTTCCGATATTCCTTCTTGAAATTAATATAGATATAACTCGCTTATCACGAACTAGTTATGTCTAATTTTTATACAAATAACGGAACCAGCGACTTCTTCCGCCAGGAAGAGTATATTCGGGAAGACTTATCTGGCCTATTCCAGGGAGTCTCATTGTCTTGACATTTTTGGCCTGTTCCTTCCACTCTTCAAGATATTCAGCATACAGGGCTTTAAGATTGTCAATCTTTTGCTGAACCATAGCCCAATCTTCTCCGAAGATTAGACTTTTCTCTTGGAAGTTCATCCCTAAAACAATCCTTCTCAATCCCATTATGGCTGCATAAAGTAAAATACAAGCCCTCCAAGGCCATGGAGCGGAAGCTACATTTGTATATGTCTGAGACGACGGAGGAATTGAGTTCATCTGATAGAGACCCATAAGCAAAAATTGCATTAGTTCTTCATCAGTGAAATATCTAAATTGATAAGATGATTCGATAATATCTTCAGGGTCTCTTGGAACATCGAAATAGACATTTGCCTTATAGTCTGCATACCAACCAGTATCAAGGATTCTATTATTTTGATAGACTAACGGGGCAGGAGAGTCATTCCATGTCCTATTACAAAAAAAGTTAAATTTGGTCAAATTCTTTTCGGACTTCACCCTTATTCCTTGTTCTCTGTAAACTGGAATGTGTTGAGCCTCATATAGGAAGATATTTTGCAAGTCATACAGCATTGAGGCTCCTACAGGGCCTATTTCATGAACGATGTTTGGGCTTACCCAATTGATAAAGTTATCAGCAGCATGAACCTCAAACTGGAAAATCTTTTGTTCTACCTTGTCATCAATAGTCCAACCTAATGTCCATACATCATACATCCAACCGACAGGCTGATTAACGGGGACAAACCAGTCTACATACCATACTCCAGTAGACTCTCTCAATGCAGAAAAGGGTCCAGTACCTATTCCGTCTGTTGGAAGGTCTGAAGTGTTAGTTGTTTCGTCAGTGCTTTCCGAACTAGATTCTTGATAATACTCGTTTCCAGTAATAAAGACGCTAGGAGCCTGCCAAGGATCTGCCAATTGGCCATCTTTGATGAATCTGGCATAAAGCCTTACATATTCTCCCTGAAGGGCAGTTTCTCTGGTTTGAACTCTCATTGCTCTTCCTTTATTTCGTCTTTAAGCGTACAGTAAATCCTTTCGGCGCATAATCGGGGTCTCTCTCCAGAAGATTTTGAAGATTCTATTATTTCTTCAGCCCGTTGATTCCTGCAGACTTTATCTACAACAGAAACCATGCTATCTACTCTCTTGAAATCTTTCTCTGAAACTCTCCATACTTCCTCAAGAATGTTGTTAAGTTCTCTTCTGGTTTTTTGATGATAATTCCCAGCTTCTAATTTCATTCCGAACCATTCAGTATCTTTTTTCTCGTCCAAGGGGTGTATTGTAGAAGCTTTTTTCTCGACCTTCTCTTCTTCTTTTAATGATATAATGGTTTTGTTCCCTACTTTATCATGGAAAGAAAGCTCATCAAAAACAACTTCTATCCCATCAAGGTCTTTATTCCCCTTAAGATATTCGCAGGTTCCTTTTTCGACATAAGCGATAGTGGCATGAGGAATGTACTTTGGATAGGAATCTGTATTTTTACACTTGTCAGATATAAGCTTGTTAGCCTTTTCCAAATCTTCACTCAATACATCAACCTTAATTACATCGTATTTTTTATTTGTATCGAAAAGCGAGATTCTACCCAAACGAGCCCTAATCGGCCCAACGCCCTTGAGGGCTGATTTTATGTCTTCAGGGTTATCTGTATGCGTTCCGAATTTTACAGTGATATGCGGTTCGACTTCTCTTCCGTATTTATGGTCTTCATCTTTCGGGTCATATAAAGAGGCATCAGAGATGTCTAATGCTATTCTTATCGTCTTTTCGGCCAAATCTTTCGGGAAAAACGCCATTGTACAAGAAAAGTCATATTCTTCCCCAGAGGTTTTTACCATGCCTTTATTAGAGGACTCTAGGATGTCCGTAGGGCGGTCATACTGATGTATTGAGGCGAAGTACTTAGAGACCGTTTCTGATGCGTCCTGGGCTGTTTGTGGGTCGAATCCCTTCTCTTCAAGCCATGCCTTTAGAGACTTTCTCGTTATTTCGATTTTTTTGGACAAACATTCAGCCCAATAGGTTTTTGCAGCTTTTACAGCGTTGCCCCATGCATCTGATATCATTGCAGTTTTACTATGGCTGGAAATCGGCTTATATGCCGAAGGTAAATCTTCAAATTTTGGTTTTCTACCATTTGAAAGAGCTTTTTTCAACTGTTCAATAACAACAGCTTTGGCGGCAGGCTCTAGGGCTAGTAAACTTAAGGAATCTTCAAAAGACTTTCCAGATGCCATATTTGCCCAAGTTGTCCAGAACGCTTGGTCTATTCTTCCGGATTGAGAAGATGTAACATCTTTAGCAACCGAAAAGAGCCTCATAGATTTTATAGAATTACGATACATAAGACACAATCTCGTATTTTTTAGTTCCAGTACCGTTAAGGGTACACCATGTAATAAATATTCCATTTTTAGAAAGAGCCCAAAGACCATCTGGTTGACGAATTGCCAATTGAAAAACCGTTCTTTGGTCTTCGCTACCAGGAGAACCGCATTCCTTATCTCCTAGAAGCAATCCGGACCATCTAGTCCCATCTTCTTGAAGAGGAACAATTCCATGTCCTTCAAGCATCTTAAAAATCTCATCCAATGGAATATACTCCCAATATTTTCGTCCAACATCGTGAAGAAAATCTGTTATGGCTCTTCTATCTGATTGAGGAATCGGGATTCCCTTTCCATTCATATCTACAAGGACTCTATTTGGGTCTACATTCCAAGATGCCAAGGAAACTTTAGGAACGCCCCGGGCGATGTTTATCCCTTCAGGAACTTTTGCTTCCTTTGGATATATTTTGCTTAATTGATACCATTTTTGATTCATTATAAAGTAGAAACGAGATTAATGAATTTTCCAAGTCTATCATAATTCATTTGGTTAATTGCCTTTTCAATCATATCAACTTTCATTTGAAGTGACATACTTTCAACAGCGTCGGGACCTGCTCCAACATCATTTGAAATGAATATAAATGCCGAATTGACTTTATCAAGCGACTCTTCAATCCAGTTCAATCGTTTTAGGGCTGACATTTTCCTGTCCCTAAGCGCTTTTTCAGCAGCTTCATCTGTTTGGAATTCAGATTGAGCGACTTTCTTTAAGGAGTTACTAGATGCCTGAACCTGTTCTCTTTTTTGTTGCATTCTCTCTTCAACCTTACGAATCATAGCAATGATTTTAAACAAATATATTGAGACTGCTGCACTCGCTATATTTTTACCGAGAAAACTTGCATTAATCGCACCCGGAAGGGTAAACCCATTATCAGTCTTTAGTTGTTGTCTTTTTCTATCAGACCAAGATTCCATTCCCGCAGGAGGCTTCGCAGTCCTTTTGGATTGATTTTGAATTGATTTTGAATAACGCCTGACAAAGGCGCTAGCATCCGATTCGATTGTATTCAAAATTGACGAATACTCTTCAGGATGTTGGATTAAATAGTTATCGCTTTTTGACTGCAAGGCTGAAATCTCATCCGCAGCCTTTGTTAATTGTCCATCCAATTCTTGTAAGTCCCTTATTTCGTCTCTAACGCCAATAAGGGCTGCGATGGCCGAAGAACCTATATTGGCCGAAGGTCCAGTAAAAGTGGGGATACTCGTAAATGGAGATTTTTTTGGCAATTCTTCTAGAATTTCTCCAGGCATCGAAACCTCGTCCTTCATAGTACTTGGCTTGTTTCTTTTTTCTTCTTTTTCTTCGATTACTTTTGAAACCCAAGCCTGCAAAGGTGTTGTTGTTTTAACCTGCCCATCTTCTCCTTCTACAGGAAACTCTTCAAGCCAATGGTCTTTCCATTCATCCGATGGATCCAAAGCTCCTGAATTTACATCCTCAAGCAATTGAGCTTCTCTTCCTTTGTAAAGCTTCTTAATTGTATCAACAGTGTCTTGATAGTTTAATTCGTGACTGTTTATCTTTTCTCTCCATTCAATTTCTGCTTGAAGAAGAGCTGGGGATGTTGTCTCAGCGGCCTTTTCAGAAAGAGACCTCTCCATGCCTTGCAATTCATTAATCCTCGGAGTTATGTTTTGTTCTTTCTCTTTGAAAATCATAAGAGGAAGCTGAACGATATTTGCTCCGCTGAATTTGTCTGGCCTATTCAAATCTTCTAGAAACTTGTTCCAACCGACTATGAGCTCTTCCATTTTTCTATAATGCGGCTGAAATCCTTGTTCGTTTTTTCCAAAAAATTCAACAACTGATGGGTCATCCAGAGGGATTCTTATGTAATTGTTTGGAACTCCATCTACTGGTTCTCCAGGAATTGTTTCGGGGTCTATAACAACAAGAACATCCTTGTCTACTTTGATAGGATATACAGTCTTTCCTTGATATTCAAAAGAGTCTTTCAAAGGAATAGTTCTCATAGACTCCCCAGAACCCAAGCCCATTCCTTCTGAAATTTCTGGATTGACTCCGTCAATTTTTGGACTTTTAGCGGTTTCTATATCTCTTGCGAGCCCGTAGCCTTCTTCCTTTATTTTTCTTAATGTTTCAGGACTTGGGAGAGGGACGGGCATCGCCGTCTTGTTTAGGAATTTGCTCATATTGAATTTCATATTTTCTCCTTATGGAACTGTAGTATTGACATTGGTATGAACAGTCGTAGTTGGTTGCGAATGAGGTTTTGTTATTTTGTCTATGGTGTCTTCAGCAAGTTTAAACAACCCAAGAGCAGCTCCTGTAAGAATTAACAAAGTAACTATAATAGCCAATGGTTTTCTCAAAAGTTCTGCCAATTTTGATACTGGCGTTATTTCTTTTCTAATATCAGATCGTTCGCTTTTTGCAATCTCATTAACTTTGTTTAAGGCTTCTGAAATTTTATCAATAGCCTCCTTTATAATCTTCTGGTCCGCTTTGACATCAACAAGTACACTGTTAATTTCAGGAATGTGCTCTACAGCATTCTCTATTTTTTCAATATCTTTCTCTATAGACTCCTGACGAACTGACAACTTTATTAAAGTGTTTGCAAGGCTATCTACGAGCGTTTTTAATACTCCATTTTCTACATCACCGCTCATTGTTTTGCCTCTCCATTTTGTATAGAATCCTTTTGGGCTATAACATTCTCCAACTCTTCAAACTTAAAGCTTATGTGGTCTATAAGTCTTGATTTCTCTCCATTATTTTCTATCATGACAACAATTAACCTTCCTAAAAATCTCAAGGCCTCCTTTTCAGATTCGGACCATTGATGTCCATTTCCATTTGCGAAACCAATTATCCCCCAAGCTCTTTTCTTTATTAGTATTGGCAAGATATAAGTCTGACTACTTTTCTTTATGCTCTCAACGGAGAAAACATGAGCTAATGCATCTGGAGCCGAATCTGATCTTCCAATGAACGAATGGGATTCTTCAACCCAATCTGCAATTTTGTTTATATCTCCAAGCTCTTGCATTTTTTGCGTCTCTTCTGCAGTAATGCCATATGATTCAGAATGCCAAAGCTTATAGATCTCCACTTTCTCTTGGCAGTTTTGAACAAAAATACAAGCCATTTTAAGCTTGTCTCCTGCGAATTGAAGAACATCATCAAGATTAAAGATGTCTTGATTTATCGTAAACTGAGATATTTCAGAGACTACTTTGAAAATCTTATTAGCAGCAGCCATCGCCGCCGCATCTTTTAGTATCTTTTCTGTTAAGTCTTTTTCTTTAGTTAAGTCTTTTACTTCTTCGGCCAAAAATACGCATTTTCCATCTACATCTCTTGCAATTGCACAGGATGTTGAGGCATAAATAATCCCTCCGTCTTTTTTAAAATATCGCTTTTCTATTCTATATCGTTCAACATTTGAATCTTCTAAAGCCGAGTTGAGAGCTTCTTTACTTCTTATCTTATCTTCTGTATGCGTCAAATCTAAATAATTCATTTTCATAAATTCAGATTTATTAAATCCAAACAATTCTTCAGCAGCCCTATTTGAAATTACGAATTCCCCGTCTGGAGATAATATGAATAACGGGGTCTCAACTACATCGAAAATCGTTAAAATTTTCTTTTCGCTCCAAGCCAACTCATCTACAAGTCTATTTACAAGACTTGCATCCTCTTGAATTGCAATAAAACTATCTATTTGACCATCTTGATCTATAACTGGAGTTATAGATGTCATTGCTTTATATAGTCCGCCAGATTTTGTTTTATTGACCAATAGGCCTTTCCATTGTTTCTTTGAAGCTATAGTCTCCCACATATTTCTATAAAATTCTTTGTTGTGGAAATCGGATTTTAGCATTCTGGGATTTTTCCCTAATACTTCTTCAAATGTATATCCCGTCAGAACAGGAAAAGAAGGATTTACCCAAGTTATAAGCCCATCTTTATCTGTAATTATTATTGAATTAACTGAGTTTTCAACAGCAGCCAACATTATTTTTTCTGACGGAGTCTTCATAGGATTAAATGCCTTTGTATGAAGCTACATAAGATGCTATCATATCGCCAGAAGCTGTAACTACAAGTGCGTCATCATTTGACATACAGAAATCGTCAGTTATGTTAATGTCAGTTGAAGCACTGGCAGCTCCAGAAACGATTTCAAAAGTAACCCCAAATTCTGCTGACGGAGTATCGCTTTCAATGCTTGCAGCTAAAACGGTTGATTCTGTCAATCCAATTACAGGGCCGCCATTACTTGTCTTATGTACATCTGGCTTTGTTTCATTTCTAAAAAGAAATTGAATTGTTCCAGCATCTGGAGTTATACTGAATAGGCCAGTTGCTGGAGTAAATGAAACTGTAAACGGAGCAAGACCCAAAGTTACGAATGCAGCGGAGGCGTCCAATTGTGTCTTTAATTCGTCGGTTAGCTTATTAGCGTCGTTATCATAAAACCCTGGAGAAAGAGTGATTTCTTGAGCCGGGGCTCCGTCAGCTTTAAACCATAACCTATCATTTAATCCAGCGATTATGCCTCTTCCGACAAGCTTTGATATCGCATAGTCTTTAGCATCTGTTGTGCTGAAATTAAGACCTATTTGCTTTACAGTCCAAGTCGGGAATCCTGGCCATAAGGACGCCGAAAGGTCTCCGCTATCTAAATCGGCTCCTCCAGACCAAGAATATACCGTATTGGCTATTTTGATTAAATCAATAGGTGAAGATGGTCTTTTATGTACGCTATCTGGATAATATGTAATTGACATTTGTATAAACTCCTCGGTTGTCGATTTATTCGACACAAAGAGTTCAATACCCTTTGAGATTGTCAACAAATCAAAGGTACAGCCTTAACAATGTTTAGATATCAAACTCTTCTAATTGATTTTTGACTTTCAGAAGGTTTCCTGACTGGCGAAGCAGCCGGCGTAAAATTACCCGAGCGTTCTTTTGGCATACTCTTAAGGATGTTTGTAGTCTCTTCTGAATCGAATGGAATTGGGCTTTCTAATTCTTCTTCAGTTACTTCCATAGCTGCCCGTTCGTCGATGACGGCTTTCTTCCCTATAATAGTCTTCGATTCTCCTTCATCCATATCTGAAATATCGTCATACATCGTTTCGGCAGCCTTTTCAGAAGCATGTTCCCCGCTATATGCTTTATATCCAGTCGTAAAAGATGACTCGGTCTTTTCGTTCATCCATTCTTCATACTCTTCTCTTCCGACAAATGAGACGAATTTTGATTTAGACATAATAAGAGACCGCAAATGAGAGCTGTCTCTTACAATTCTACCAGAAAGTCTGGATAAATCAAAAACCTCAAACGGGGCCAGGATAAGACTGTTTTCTCCCATCGAAATGTCGCCGATTTCTATTCTGCTTGGATGGTTGTTTTTGATAAATACGCTTTGCTGAAGTTTTGGCAATGACATAATTTCTTTTTCATACTCCATTGCCTCAGCTCTTGTAAAGCGATTCCCGTTTTTAGGCTTCTTGATTGAAACCGCAACCGAATCTATTCCAGGAATCTGGTTGCAGGCTGCCACTAGTTCTTCATAAGAAGACACTTGTGTTTTAGGAGCTTTTGCTCTATTTATAGCTGCGGATATAGCAGCTTTCTTTTCATGATCTGAAACTTTTTGTGTTTTTGGCTGTTTTGAAAGATTTGCAACATGCTTCCTTGGCTCTGTAATTGCAACCTTATCGATTAATTTTAATGGACTTGTTCCAAAGGAAACGATTGGTTTATCATTCCCGATTTCTGGAACATCTTCGCCAAATTCAAGCATTTCAATCATAAGACTTGTACTAGAAAGGGACTTCAGCTCGTTGAAGTTAGTATCTAATGTCTCAAATCTCAAATGTCCGCTTGCTTTGTTTCCTTTGAATGGACCCATAAACAAAGATGCCGTTGAGCCATCTTTAATAAGCTTTAGCAATTTGTTACTTAATGTTACATTACACGATATATAAGCATTCATATCTAGACTCTTCCTCTCTTTAATAGTCTCTTTTACTGGTTCCTCAAAGGACTCTTCGACCTGTTCCTTCTTGGGAGGCTTTTTAACTGGCTTCTTTACCTCTGGTTTTTCACGAGGTTTTTTATCTGCTGGTAGGCCAGGATGTTTAGCCCTAGACCCAAGTATTTTAGAAGGCCTGTCGTCGACAAAGAACCCATCCAAATGTGAGTTTTCATTTTCAGAAGGACTTTTTAACTTTCTTTCAAGAGCGACTTCATAGGCTGAACGTATTGTTTTAGGCATACAGTATTATACAACGTCTTGGACTATTTAATCCTAATAGGGATTCCAGACTTCCAGCCTTCATAAGTTTTTGTTGGGTCAAGAACTCTGGCTACTTTCTTCTTGTGAACCATTCTTCTTAATTTTTCCCTAACCCAAGGCCAAGAGTTTTCGCTACATTGGGCTATCACTTGACTTTTGTCCCTATCTATATTTACCCTAGCGGCTCCTTTTTCCAATAGGTATGCTATCAATCTCATTGGAGGCTCTGATAGTTTTCTTTCGAAAACGAATCCGTTTATATCCAAGAGAGAGCAAATGACTCCTTTGTGCTTTTTCGCAGCCGTAAAATGATTATAGGCATGTACGGCAATTCCTCCTGGAAGTAGCCAAAAATTCCCTTCATATTCAACAGCATGTCTCGGAGAGGGAATCGTTGCATAATCAGAAATGTCTTTTCCTGTCAGACTTTTCCATAATTGGCGAATAGTATCCCTCAACCATCCAATTTCTGTTTTTGACATCTTCCTGGTGATATAGAACCTTGATGGCAGATTGTCTACAGCTTTCAAAACATCTTTAGAGACATCTTCCCCAAGGTCTGCAACATGAAGAGCTAATGATTCCGCCAAAGCGGCCAATTGCTCTGGGTCTTCCCCAAATATCTCTTTATCTGCCATTTTTAGTGATTACCTTCTTTAAAAAGTTCGCCCAATATACCCCTTGTAATTCTTGAATCTAAATGGTTCGCCCTCTTAAAAGAGGAAATATCATCTTTTGTCAAAGGTTTGCACAATATCATTTTACAGGCGAGGTATAAGGAAATAGACTCTGGGTCGCAATAGTCTTTTTTAACAAGTCTAGAGCTTAATCCCAAAGCGGCATTCGTTGCGAGATTCTTGCCGCCTATTGTTTTTGCCAAGACAACTGATTTTAACCATAGCTTTAAAGCCCTGTCGTCTTCTGGACTGTTTCTCCATAAGTCTACAGCCAAAGAGACTGCTTCCAAAGGCTTGTTTTTTACCAATTCAAGAATCTGCTTCTCTTTTTCATCTAGTAATGTTTTAGAGATGTTCCCTCTTGATTGAGCCGATACAACCAAAGAACTGTCTCCTCCGACTTTCTCTTTGAATTGTTCCCTCAAACCCTTTACAGCATCTTCTTTAGTTAAATCGGGATTTGAGTCCTGCAAGTCTTTCAGCCAGTTTTTGGCCTTTTTAATCCATTCTCCAGGGTCATCCCTTCCCATAGCTTGCATAATCTCATTCCCGTTTAGAATGCATCCTCGGGGGTCTATTTGCTTTGTAGACATTTCGGTTTGAACCCGTCTAATCCTATCCGAAATTCCATTATATTCCGCTTCTGTTTCTGGGGTTAGACCAATAGTTTTCGCCCCAGCGTCTGCAGAAGCCATATTCATTAGGTCTTCCCATTCTACGCCTTGTTCAGAAAGGTCTCTTAGTAACTTTCTGTAAGACTTGTCGCTTGCATCAGAAAGCCTATGAGGACGCATATGAAAATCAATAATGGGAACCACCTTTTTTGCAATTGGATTTAGACGAAGGCTTTCAAGAAATGACTGGGCAATTTCAGCACTATGAGTCTCATGTCCATGATATGAAGTGTGTCCTGCTGGATGTCTTTGGCGAGTTCCGCCATACATCTTTCCAGTGTCATGTAAAAGAGCCGACAGAACTGCCATCGCTTTTTCTGGGGAGCCGTCAGGATATTTTGAAGATATATTTCTTACCGCAGCTATAGTATGCTCCCACAGCTTCATATCGTGATGAGGGCTATCCTGCCCCATGTCCCATGGATCCATTTCCCCATTATATTTGGTTCCGGAAATTGAACGATTTAATAACGCATCTAAAACTCCTGTCTCTTTTAGGTCTTGAAAACCTTTTTCAGGATAAGATGTCATTGCAAGGCCCATTAATTCTTCCCCGATTCGTTCTGAAGCTGTCATCGAGAACATTCGGGCTAATACCTCTGGGTCTCCCATTGCAGCTTTAGTCTCTGGTTCTATTTTCCACCCTAGTTTACCAGCGAATCGGGCGGCCCTCATAACCCTTAACGGGTCTTCCATGAAACGTTTTTTCGGAACTCCAGGGGCTCGAAGGATTTTGTTATTAAGGTCTTGAATTCCCTGCCCTGTAAAATCTTCTAACTTATCCTGATTGATATTGTAAAGAAGGGCATTTACAGTTAAATCCCTTCTAGAGACATCTTCTCTCGCAGTTGCTGGATGAACTTCCGAAGGGACTCTTGACCCTGGCTCATATATCTCAGTCCTAGCCTGAGCAAAATCTACAGGCAATATAGCCCCGCTTGGTAACGGTATTTGGGCAGTTGCGGTAGTGATATGTTTTGATTTTTCAGGATTTGAATCAATGACATGAGGTCCTTTTACCCCTAGATAATCAGTTACCAATTTTGCAAAGGCCTCTCCCGACATTGTCTCAACCATCAGGTCAATGTCCTTGGGAGATTTATTAAGAAGTTTATCTCTGACCCAACCCCCAGCAACATAGACTGTCGTTTGCGGTGAACGAGTTTTTACGACTTCCATAAGAATATGGAACAGTTCTGATTCTTCATTATTCAAATTTATTAAATTATCCACAATTTATTATACTGTTAAGGTTGTTCGTGTATTGTTAATTACAAATTAATCAGGGAATTATCCTGCTATTTAGAACCGCAGTATTATCAAACTTCGCTATTTAAACATAAAAAGATATACAACTCAATGTAAAAATATGTATAATTAATTAAGAATTCTAGACCGTTTGAAAACAACTTGGATAATATGTGAAAAATAAAAAATGCGAAATATCTGCGACTATTAATTCTAGGAAAGATTTTCCTAAACTGATACGGTCCCTTGGGCTTGATGGAATAGGTATTGAAATAGGGGTTGGTAGAGGAGAATTTTCAGAGGTTTTATTAACAAGTCCATTGTCAAAACTCTACCTACTTGACTGTTGGTGGCCAAGAAGTTTGAATGATGCTAAATTTAATATTTTAAAAAATAGTCGATATGATTTTGAATTTGCAGATAACGAGTTGTTTCTTGGAGAGGTTTTAAGAAGGTTCTGGGATACAGACAGGGTAATTATTGTTCGTGGATTTTCAGAAAAAGTAGCTACAGACTTTGCAGATAATACTTTTGATTTCGTTTATATAGATGCTAATCACCTATATGATGCAGTAAAAAATGACTTGGATATTTGGTGGCCAAAAGTTAAACTAGGAGGCGTAATGGCTGGCCATGATTATTACGTAGATGGCTACATTCCAAAAGAACATTATAATATGACAAGCGAAGTAAAAAGAGCCGTAGACGAATTCTCAAGCAGGGAAGGACTCAATCTTGAAACTACTAAAGAGATGTGGCCATCTTGGTGGGTAATAAAACCGCTAGTTTAATTTCAAAACTTTAGATAAAAATATAGATTGTCCTGTCTATTATTTCTTTTTTTTTGCTGGTTATCCCTTCTAATTGGCTTATTTTAGAAGACAAAATGTCTTACGACCTTGGGAACTTTCGTCCGTATAAATCAATTTTTGTTTAACATATCCAAATTTCCTGAATTCATTCAATATAAATCTTTCCACTTCATTATCTCTCAAAGACAATTCTCCCATAAGCGATTCAGGCCATCTATTGGGGCCGTCTGTTGGCAATTCTATAATTTGACAACTACATATAGCCGTTTTTGCAAGAACATCTATTAAAGCTGAAAATGATGTCGCTATTTCTTCCCATATATTCATCCCAACTATTGCATCGTATATTATGTAGCTATTGAATTTAGTGCAATCTATATTTATGAAGTCTAAGACTCTTGGATTTTTAACAGACCTTGAAAGACAACAAGCCATATCAAAATAATCCTTATCAATCTCAATTCCTGTCACCCCGAGTCCCTGTTTGTACATCTCAAAGCAACCGCTTCCGACATTACTTCCTATCTCTACGATATGACAAAACCCATTATTCTTAAGCGTCTCCGCAACGGCCCGATACCGGTATTTATAACTTCTTTGCGATGGAAAATCTAGAAGGTCAGGATGTGGATACTCCTGATATAAACCTTTTCGCTTAACCCTTCGGACTAATTTATTCCAAGATTTTTTATTCATCATTTTGACCTTCAGCATAAGACTTTACGATAAAGTCTGCCCATCTTTGACCGAAAAGACTTTCATCGAATTCTTTATCAACAAGTTTCTTTAAATCTCGGATTTTATCTTCATTCCTATTTAGAACGATTTTTTCTATTTTCTCTGAAATCTCTTCTGGATTTGTATTTTTAGTTATTAGATTTTCATCCAATCTTACATTGTAAAAATACTCAAGATTGCAAGTCAACCCATTTGAAACTGCAACGAAAGGCAACCCGCACGATATGGCTTCAAGTAAAACAAAAGAACAAGTTTCTTCAGGACTTAAAAGGATAAAACAATCCATAGACCTATAGATATCTCCCAAGTCGTATGTTGGATCTATGACCTTTATCCTTTCGTTCCCGTCAATCTCTTCTAATAATTTCTTCTTTTGATTTCCTTCCCCGACTATCAAAAGTTTGAAGGAAGGATCCAATGAGTCCATTACCCCAAGCATTTTAAAGATTTCCTTTTCTTCACTTATCCTTCCTACATATCCGAGTACTTTATCTTCGTTTTTATATCCCAACTCTTTTCTTGTTTCTATCCTTCCGTTCTTTGAAAGACATTTTATTTTATCGACTGCATTTGGTATAATAACGACTTCCTTTTGATCCTCGTAATTAAAAACGGGTATGCAATTTATTGAAACTCCAGCCCATTTTGTCGCAGAGCGAGAGAACGACTGAAGAATGGAATGTTGCCCAGCAGAGAAAGCTGCAGTTAAATGAGCTACATATATTTTTAAGCCTTTGAAATCTCTGGCTAAATAATCAAAATCAATTAGCCCCCAACCTATTAAAACATCGCAGTCTTCAAAAGAGTCTTTAATTATCTCTGAAGTCTCCACGCCGTCTGATTGCTTACCGTCCCTTGTTTTAGAAGATACAACCTTGCAATTTTTAATAAGTCTATCTACAGTAGCTTGTTTCGATACTGCTGGAAGAGGTCCTAATGGGGAAGGAACTACAAAAATCCCCTTGAATTCTATTTTTTCTTTTGGACAATTTCTTAATAGCAAGTCAATCCAGGTGCCTATCCCTCCTGCATTCAAAGAGTGACTCAGAATCCCAACCCTTAATGGCCTTTTAGGATTTTTTTGTTTTTCTACTCCAATGGAAATTGGTTCAGAATGTAATGACTTGATATATTTATCTGGATGTCTGGTTGCACAGGCTGTAGAAATTCGATAACCATGAGATATTTTTGATTTCCAAAGAAAATGGGAATATCCTATCTTCTTTCCGTCTGAATATCTTTTTATAAGCGGAGTGTATTTTATATTGTTTTGTTTGGCCAGAACAGCAAGAATATATTGTTCTACAAAGACATTTAGAACCCAATGTTTTGCATTCGGATCCATTTTTGCGTTATCAAAAGCGTCTCTATTTTTTTCGTCAGACAAGATGTCTAAAACATAATTTGAATAGTAGTTCATAAAATCTACATTATGGCCACCGACAACTCCGCAATTTAAAGAGTTTTGCGTTTTGAACTTCAGAGCTTCATTTTTTAGTTCTTTAGGAAGATTTGGTAATGAGTTTAATGAGTATCTCAATACATTTGATTCTACAGGACCATTTTCTCCTTTATCTATTAGGAATTCTCTAGACTGTACGATTAGGTCTTTTGACATCTTTTTTTCAGGCATTTTTTTTGAGAAAAAAACATCATTATCAATATGTAAATAGGGTTCTCTTTGTAAAGAATGAGAAACTATTTTGCTTGCAGCCCAAATAGATGGAGTAAAATGCTGATAGTCGTCCATCGCATTAATTACATTGTCGAATTTCAACCCCATCTTTTTACAAAAGAGTCTCTCTCCATAACTGTCTGTAATTAGTTCTGTTTTCGGAAAGAAACTCTTCGCCATCCCTAAGGACAAGGCAACAGACTGTAACATCAAAGACGGATACTCCCATTCTGTTCTGCCTGCTTTCAGATTTTCAAGCCATGGCTTGCTCCAAAACGACATTACAAGTTTCATTATAATAAGTCCAAACCGATTCCGTAATTCAATCCCATATCAAGTCCTAAAGGGTACTCATATGGGTAAGGGTCATCTCCATCAGAAGTATCAGATTCATCAGGAGAAGATTCGGATTCTCCCGATGATAAACTAGAGCAAGGATCCGGCCAACAGTAATATCCTTGCCCACCAGCCGTACTAAGAACCTCGCCGCAACCTGAGATTTCTAACTCCCATGCAGTTCCTACGGTGGGAGCGTTGACCTCGATACTAATTTCTTCGTCATAATATTCGCCTATTAAACTGTAACAAGCGAAAGAGTTTCCAGTAGATATCATCCCAGTATCCAATATTACTGAACCTCCATAATAAACTGTAAGTTGATCTGGTATGGTAAATGTCTTAAAACAAATGTCTAAAGAACAGTTATCGCTGGTAAGGGCTTGAGTTGAGTAATATGAGCTTATGGAACTAGAAGAACTAGAAGAACTAGAAGAAATTGAAGATAGACTTGAATAAGAAATTGAAGATAGACTTGAATAAGAAGAGAATTCTCCTTCTGGAGCTTGGCATGTTTTGGCAGGAATATCTCTATATTCGTCTTCATAGATGTCAAAATCAAAAAACCATTTCAATTGAAAATGACCAACTCCAAAATATTTTTGAGGAAGAGACGCTGAAAGATAAACATAATCCGATATATTTGCATTTGGATAACTACTATTTTCTACAGTCTTGTTGAAATAGTCATCGCTTGAATCTGTCTCATTCATTCCTTCGAAATCTTCTGAAGGCTGATAAGACGGAATGAATGTTGGAGATGTCCCAAATTTCAAAATTCCTGGAGAAAAACCATTCAGTAAACTTGAGCCAGTAAGACCAAGCTTTATGTTCTTTATACTTTGAGCCCATTTAGCTTTAAGCCTTATAACCTTTGTTTCGCTAACCTCTCCAGATGCGATAATTCCAAAGGTGGACATACTTGAGTTATTTTTTAAAGCTCCAGTTTCAGAATCGTATTCAAGGACTTCTATTTCAAGAAATTCTTCTAGATAAGGATAAAGATATGAGCATGCATAAACTGCGCTTGCGATATCAAGGCCAGATACAGGGACATTAGCGTCTTTTGAGCCAGAAGGATCCCATATGTCCATTCTTGGAGAAGTTGAAGACTCTGTTTCTGGAAATGCAATAAAAACTCTGTCTAAATAATTAGTAAACCCCAAGATTTCCCTTGATATCTTTGTACTGTATACAGTGATTATATTGTTATTCGCAGTATTTTTGTTTATAGAAATAACAGACCTGTTATAGAACTGGCCAGCATCTGTTCCTATCCAAAAATAAACAGAATTCCCGCTTCCCGAATGATAAGCAAGGCCTTTTGTAAGCTTTTTTGCAGCTTCAGCAAAAACAACCGAAGGAGTTCCTGTACTTAAATCAAGAACATAAATATTATTTTCGCTTGTTGCTACAATAGTATTTCCGTCATTTGGCCAAACTTCAATACTTAATATTTCTTCTGAAATTGGAAGTTGAAATTCCGAAATTAATTTTCCATCGGTAGAATAGCATGATAATGTAGAATCGTCATACCCATATTCTTTCCTTGAAATGTAAAAGACGACTTCCTCTTCCTCCCCGCCGCCAGACTCCATTTCTGTTATTGAAGATTCGCTGCTTTGAGATGGCAAGGTCATAGAGGAAGAACTGCTTTCTGAATTTTCTATATCAAAAGCACTAACATTAGAGGCACAAGCAAAGGCCTCTAAAACATCGTCATTTCCTTTAAAAGCCGTAAAAAGATAATCGGTATGCTCAACAATAGTTTCGCTTGATTGTTCTATTTCAGGAAAGTATTTAAAAACATCTCCATTTTCCTTACATATATATAGAGTCCTACCCATTAAACAACCTCAACATTTACTTCGTTTCCGCTATTTGGAAACCTTATTCTGATTTTTTGAAAATTAGTTTTAAGAGTTCCTTGTATCCAATAACTTTCCACATTTGTTTTGCCTCCAGACAAATCGGAAGAGGCAGAGCCGCCGTACCTATAATCAATTAGGTCGTCAGGCAGCCATATCACTGAACCCTTGTATTCGTATCCAAGTTTTTCAACTGAATTCTTTATGCTGAAGAAACCGTCAGGGTTCTCTTTTTGAGTCGTTTTTGACCCATTCTTTAATATAGCGATCCACATAATATTCCTATTGATAGCATTCTGGAAAAAGGACTTTTTGTCCACTGTTTGAAGATAGATGACTAGCTATATTCTTCAAGGATTGAGGCCGTTCTTCCTTTGGAATGAAGGATAAGAGTTTCTCAAGAGTGGCTTCTTTAGCTCTTTGTTCTGCTATTTTTGACCATTTTGAGTCAGCATCAAATCCTATATATTTTCTCCCAAGAGCTTTGGCGACATATAACGAGGAACCTGACCCGCAACATGGATCCAAAACTACATCGTTTGGATTTGAGCTATATAATACAAGCGGGATTATTACACCAAAAGGCTTTTGAGTTTGATGTCCAACGCTTTCCTGACTTCGATGTAAATTTCTGTGAAATTGAACGCTCCTTGGAATTCGGAATCCGTCATCATTATATTCGCTATCTTTTGTACCAATATATTGAGTAGTTGAATCTGCTCTCTTTTTTACTGATTTATTCCCCTTTGTCGTTTTAACTACCCTTACATCTTCTAAATTGAATGTATTTGCGTTTTTTCTCTTAAAATGCCAAATATTTTCATGAACCTTTCTGAAAGTTCTAACTGTTGCCCCGCCGGCATTTTGCTTTTCCCATATTCTCTCTTGTACAAATGACCATCCTGTCTTTTTCGATGCGTTTATAAGGTCAACAGCCCAAGGGAGTCTACAGAATACCCACATCTGCCCATTTTCGCCGCAAACCCTCCCCATTTCCCTCATAAATAGCCTCCAGTTAAGCCAGGGCTCGTCCCAATGGTTTGGGGTACAGCCATATGGCGGATCTGCTACTACAAGACTTACAGAGCCATCTGGGACGGATTTTATAAGTTCCTCCCATTTTCCTTTTAATACAACATTGTCCATATTGGCATTATACCAATTGGGACAATTCTAACGGAAGGATTGGCCACTTTTTAGCCTTAATGTCATGTTCCCAGACCAAAACAACATTCCAACAATCCCCCTGGATTCTTTTTGTCCTATTAATGTCGCTCTTAATGTATTTTTGTTGAACTGGATGCAAGTCTTCTGCTGGCGTTTTTCCAGAAATCGCATCCCATCCATGCCACCAGTCACCCATAACCTCTATACAGGTCTTACTCGACGGGTGCGCGAAATCAAAACTATAGATATTTCTCCAATTGTATTGCCAATAAATAACGTTTTCTCCGTCGTCTTCTTTTCTATCTTCACCCATTTTTACCTCAAACCCTTGAGTTTGAAGCCAGTTCGCAAAAGTTCCCTCCAGTTTGCTTATCCTGCTAATTGTGTGAGATTCATATCTTTTTACCAGTTCCTTTCTCTTTGAATCTCTTTGAGATTTAGGATTGAGATAGCCTCTTCTCTTATGAAGAGCAATGCGACCAATTGATACGCCTCTTGAAATGTCTTCTTTTACTGAAGAACAGGTCAAATTTGCAGAAGGGAACCTTTCTAGATATTGTTTTGCTGTAAGATTATGAGCCATTAAAAGATGCCCTGAACTTTTTAACGCCTGAAATGGTTGATTACAAATTAAACATATAACATAGTCTTTGTTTTCTATACCATTATCTTTTAGGAGTTTATTTTTTAACTTCGTATTTTTATTAATTTCTTTTTTACGAAGGCAATTTTTACAAATTCCTTTACTACTATGCTTATGCTTATCTGTTTTGCATACCAAACAAAATTGATATAATCTTGACCATTTTCCTAATATGGCGTTTCCTGGCTTTCCTGTTCTTTTCTCTTTATTTATTCTCTTGGAGCGAAAACCCCGACATCTTTAGTGTCGGGGATGTAAGCGACCATTAGCCCTGTTCCTCAATATATCGTTTAATGGTTTCTGTATTTGCATCACCAGTCGAACAGACAAAATATCCATCGCTCCAAAAGGTATTCTATCCCCAATAATGCTTTTTAAGGTCTTCTTTGTGTTGTTTCCAGACTCTATTCGTAGTCATTTGTTTGACTCTGCTGACTATTGATGTCGCACTCACGGTTGGGTCTATGTCCACAAACATATGAACATGGTCCCTATCAGTTTCCATAGAGTTAATCGTAAACAGGCTGTCTTCCAATTTGCTAATTTCAAAGATGCTTTGCTTGATTTCTTCGTCAAGTTCGCCAATCAAAAGCGGTTTTCTGTACTTTGTAACCAGTATTATGTGGAGTTTAATCATATATTTGCATCATTTCTTTGTGTGGTATTCGGTCATAATAAGTTACCATTTCTTCTGACAAAATCAACTGTTTTGTTGGTCTTTTACTGTCCTTCTATAACTATTTAATCTTTTCCTACAAAAAAAGAAGGATTTTGTAAAGATTAAGTGTAAATAGTAGTAGATGAAGATAACAAAGACATTTCGCTACAGGATATATCCGACCAAGGAACAGGAAGTTCTTTTGGCCAAACACTTCGGAGCCAAGCGATTTGTCTTCAACCGATTCCTTGACCAGCGGAAACGAGAGTACCTAGAAAACAAGAAGACCTTAAACTATTATGATAACGCCAAGTCTCTAACTGAAATTAAGAAAACAGAAGAACTGAAGTGGTTAAAGGAAATTAATTCACAATCCCTCCAATCCTCCCTTCGTGACTTGGATGTTGCGTATAGTCGGTTCTTCTCTAAACAAGGTAAATTCCCAAGGTTCAAATCCAAAGCCGATAAAAAGAG
>Ga0265293_10002818_pt1 | contig 33695 bp, 28 predicted proteins | sample Munlanlewell138R_FD_192505 | JGI IMG/M metagenome (GOLD analysis project Ga0265293, IMG submission 192505) | Leachate microbial communities from a municipal landfill in Southern Ontario, Canada - Leachate well 138R | ecosystem: Engineered > Solid waste > Landfill > Unclassified | place: Canada... | reverse complement strand
GTCCCCCTGCCACGGGATGGTATTTATGCTCATAGCAATGTATACATGTAAATATTTATTTCTAAAGCCCGTTGGATTAAACTAATGGTATAATTAAATAATTGTGAATAAAAGCAGCCGCCTGTGGGCTGCTTTTAAATGTGGTGATTGGGGATATGCGGCAATGTCCATGCAAAGGAAATCAAAATCAAATTTTAAGGAAGTAATGATATATACGGGGGCTTTTATGGCTTGGGTAATAGGCTCCGGATTTGCTACGGGTCAAGAGATCCTGCGGTTTTTCTCCAGTTACGGATACATCAGCTATGGAGTGGTGGCATTAAATTTGCTTGGTTTTTTGTTTTTAAGCCGAGTCATTGTCACAACCGGCTACGATCATAAAGAGAGCAATTTTGATCACTTTGCTTACTTTTGCGGAAGTAAGCTGGGTGCGATATACACTTGGCTGATTCCCGTTACTTTGTTATTGATTATGTCGGTGCTTACCTCCGGGGCAGGCGCTACCCTTTACGAATATTATGGTATCAATCCCTATATCGGTTCGGCACTGATGTCGGTGTTGGTTTTATCCGCTTATTTGATTGGCTTTGAAAAAATGGTCAAAATTGTCTCTGCAATCAGCCCCATCATCATTATTTTCACTTTATTTGTTGGTGGAGCAACAGTCATCAGGGACTATAGCAGTTTCTCGGAAATAGGAAAATACGAGGAAGTATTAATGACCACTAAAGCTTCGCCCAACTGGGTATTAAGTTCGGCGTTATATTTGTCCTTAAATTTTTTAAGCGGCGGTATTTATTTTACGGCCTTGGGCTCCAAAGCAGCAAGTAGGGAGTCTGTTAGGCTTGGGGCATTATTAGGGACAATTGCATTAAGCGCAACAATTGCCATCATGAATACCGCTATTTTGCTGAACTCGGCAAACATAACTTTGCTGGCGATACCTACCTTGTATCTTGCAAAGGAAATATCTCAAATTATTGGGGCGGCATTTTCGATAATTCTCACATTGGGTATTTTTTCATCCTGCTCGACCATGATGTGGACCGTTTGCAGCCGGTTTTTTGCCGGGGACATGAGGAAAAACAAACTGTTTGCGGTTTTGGTATCCACTGGTATTTTCTTAATGAGCTTGTTCCCTTTCGGCAAGTTGGTCGGCGTCTTCTACCCCCTAGTGGGCTATGTCGGCCTACTGTTCATAGGCTGTGTTATTTATAGAGGGGTCTGGGACAAGGGGACAGGAGTTTTGTCCCACTTGTCTAGGTTATTTCAAGGCCACTTTTAACTCCTCCGAATCTGTAATGGGCGGTAAGCAGGTGAAATTATGGCAAAGGTAGGCTGTTGGTCGGTTGTCAATAACCTTTTTATCTGCTAAGGAGGGAATTAAACTTGTTAGCTGTGCCCTTTCTAATTCGGTCAAAATTAAGGTCAGCATTTCCGGGTGGTAAAATTCTTGAAAAGTAGCTTGTAGTTCTTGTTCAAAACCACTTTCTTGGGGGGTGATAATTTGCAATTGGGAAGGAGGGATTATGTTCATCAGAACTGAGAACAGGAAAAAGCTATAGTAAGAGGGTGCTTCCGCCACGGTCTGGCCAAAGATTTGTAGCTGTTGCTGGGCTATTTCCGTTAAAGCCGGATCCTCCGTCAAATGAGCAAGCCTTAGAAAATTATAGGCAGCTACTGAGTTCCCCGACGGGGTAGCACCGTCGTAAAGTTCCTTGGGGCGAGCAAAGAGCATTTCACCATCATTTCCATAATGAAATAGGCCCTTGTCTGTCTGATCCCAAAAAAGCCGAAGCAATTCGTTATTAAGTTCTTGAGCTATCTTCAAATAGGAGGCCTTGGCCGTAGCTAAAAATAATTCTATTAACCCAAAAATTAAAAAGGCATAATCGTCTACAATGCCTAATTCCTTTATCTCTCCCTGGCGGTAACGAGCCATTAAGCGACCATCAACCCGGCGTAAATTTTTCAGAATAAAACCCATTCCCTGTTCAGCTATGCCTATGTAGCCGGTATCCCCCAGGATGCGTCCGTTTATGGCCAGACTAGCTATGAGCAGTCCATTCCAGGAAGTAAGTATCTTATCATCCTTAAAAGGGTGAATTCTTTTTTCCCTAGCGTCAAACAACAATTGCTTTTCCTGCTCAAAAAGGTTGGTAATATCCGTATCTATTAGGTTGGGGATATTAACACCTTCAAAATTACCTTGTTCAGTGATGTCATAGGTCCGACAAAACTCTTGTCCGGTTTTAGGACCTAGCACCTCCTCAACTTCCCAAGGCATCCAGGTGTAGAATTTACCTTCCTCACCTTCGGAATCCGCATCCTCTGCGGAATAAAAGCCCCCTTCAGGGGAAGTCATATCCCTAAAAATATAACTGTATATTTCTTTAACTACCTTGGCGTAGAAGGGATTTTGGGTTGCTTGATAGGTTTCGCCGTAAACCCAGGCCAAAAGGGCGTTGTCGTAAAGCATTTTTTCAAAATGGGGTGCGAGCCATTTTTGATCTGTAGAATAGCGGCAAAAACCAAACCCGATATGATCGTAAATTCCGCCCTGGTACATGGAATGCAAAGTTTTTTCCACCATCTCAAGGGCTTTGGCTTCCTTAGTTAAATGCCAGTAACGTAGTAGAAATAGCAGGTTGTGAGGTGTAGGGAATTTTGGAGCCGTACCGAAGCCCCCGTGTTTTTCATCAAAGGAATGAAGCAAGCTTTGATATGCCTTGTCCAAGGTTTCCCGCCCGGGGATATCACCGGCTTGATAGTCGTTACCTTGTTCAATGGCTTGAACAACCTGTTTGCTGATACTGTTGATTTCCTCCGGTTCGGTGGACCAGGTTTGGGCAATGCCGTGGAGCAGCTCAATAAAACCGGGCATTCCGCCCCGGCCTCTTTTGGGAAAATAGGTGCCGGCATAGAAGGGCTTCTTATCTCCTGTCATAAAAATGGACAGGGGCCAGCCGCCATGTCCGGTCATAGCTTGGCAAACCTGCATGTAGATAGTATCAATATCCGGCCTTTCCTCCCGGTCAACCTTGATAGAGACAAAATGTTTATTTAGAATCTCAGCCACTTCATTATCTTCAAAGGATTCCCTTTCAAATACATGGCACCAATGGCAGGTGGAGTAGCCTATTGACAGGAAAACAGGTTTATTCTCTGACCGGGCTTTTTCAAAGGCTTCATCGCCCCATGGATACCAATTCACCGGGTTGTAGGCATGCTGCAATAAGTAAGGGGATTTTTCATTGATTAAACGGTTAGTGACCTTATCAGCTACCTTTGTCATTTCGTTATCCTCCCAAATAAAAGTCTAGTCGCAGCTATTTTAGCCTAAATAAAAGAAATAATCCATGTTGTGCCTTGGTAAAAAATTTTAGCAAATGGCATTAAATGGAATAGGATAGTATAAGACCTATGAAAGGAGCATTAAGTAAATGGATCAACAAGTAGAGGCTAAGAGAAGGAGGCTAAATCCCCAGGATATTTCTCTCCCGTCGGATTATACCATAGAAGTGTTTTCCCAAGGATTGACAACCCCCATTAATATAGTTTTTACCGAAAATGGGGAGATGTTAGTTGCGGATGCGGGTGTTGCGGACGGGAACGGTAAGGTTTTGAGGAGAACTAATCGCGGCTTTACCGTCATTGCCGATGGCTTTAATCCCCCACTGACAGGAATTAACATTTATCAGGGAAATATTTATGTTTCTCATCGCCGTTTTGTAACCATCGTGCAGCCGGACGGCACAAAAAAAGACATCCTTGAAGGTTTGCCCAGTAATGGAGATCATCATAATAACAGGGTGGTTTTTGGACCCGATGGCAAAATGTATTTTGGCCAAGGAACGGCAACCAACACAGCAGTTCCAGGGAAGGATAACTCCTGGATTCCGGAGCATCCGTTTTTTCACGATTATCCGGGTGCCACGATTCCTTTGGCAGGCAGGAATTTTAGAAGTTCAACTTTTTTAGAGGATTTTCCAAATAGACAGGCGGTAACAGGTGCATATCAGCCCTTTGGCGTTGCTACACGCCCCAATGAATTAGTCAAAGGAATCCTCAGAACAAATGGCAGTATTATGAGGGCTAATCCCGATGGTTCCAACCTTGAGTTAGTTGCCTGGGGTCTTAGAAATCCCTTTAGAATTAAGTTTGACCGCTTTAATCGTTTATTTGCTGCCAACCACGGTATGGATATTCGGGGCAGCAGGCCGGTTGCCGAATCACCGGATGAATTTCAACTGATACGGCCCGGTACCTGGTACGGTTGGCCCGATTTTACGGGGGGATTACCTGTTACACTACCCCAGTTTAGGCCCTTAGGGGAACCGCAGCCAACCTTTTTATGGGCAAGACATCCTGTTCAGCCGCCAAAACCCTTTGCAGTTTTTCAACCCCACTCTGCAACCATGGGCTTTGATTTTAACTATGATCCATCGTTTGGACCCGTTGGTGATGCTTATATTTCGGAATTCGGGGCGATTGTACCAACCAATACCGGAGGTTTGCCTCTATATGGTGTCGGTCACCGGGTTTCTCGAATTAACATGAATAACGGTGAGGTTAGCACCTTTGCTATAAATCGTTCCGGCCTGCCCGCCTCAAGAACAAATGGGGGCGGGTTTGAAAGACCCATCGATGCGGTGTTTGGTCCTGACGGTGCCCTTTATATTTCAGACTTCGGTATTTATACCGCAGAAGGAGCAACAAAGCAAACCGGGGTAATCTGGAGGATAGCGAGAAGGAAATAGATTTGGGTAGTTGTGGTTTCGCATAAATCGATTCCTTGTATTTGGATTGGCAAAGAAAAACGGCTGGCGGAATGAATTATTTTTCCTGAGCCGTTTTTGTTTTAACTAACCTTCTCATTTGTTGGCAATAAAATTTGGCCTAATCTTCGAAGAAGATAGCGGGAAAGAACCAGCCAGAGCCAACTGTACAATAAAGAAAAACCGAAGATGGTTATTACTGTTTTGAGCTGTGGCGTGGGTAGAATTGCAGGCCCTAGGACGGGAAAACCCAGCCCATATAGCGGTATGCAAATACCGATAAATAATATTATTCCGCTTATTAGGGTAATTGCCAGGGGTTTGTCGGATACGGATAGCCTCCAACCGATACTCAAACCGAGTAACCCGGTTGTAAAGGGAAAGATAAATAATTCGCCGGGCTCAAACAAAACCAATAGAAATATTGCCGATAAGTAGGCAAAAAAGCCGTTTTTCAAAGATATTATGGCTGCAAATAAGATCGGTATTGTTGCAAAGGGACTAATTAAAAATCCTGCGCCGGGAATCCAGCCTCCGGCTGATTGCAAAATTGCGGCGATGATGGCCAACATGGCAGTGGAAACTAACTTTTTTGTGGGGGACCATGTTTTCAAGTCTTGATGTAGGTCGCTTGAGGTAAGGGATGAGGGCCTAGAGACAATCATGATCTAATTACCTCCCGGAATAATTCTTCACTGTTTATTTCTCAGTTGCTTTAAACCTGGAGGAAATAACACAGTGCTTTATCTCTTTCAGTATATTCCGGGCCGTCAGATATGTTAGCCACTTTGATAAGACCACTAAAAATAACAAAAAGGCCAGTTGTCAAAATATTTGAAGGCTATTGAGAATTGTTTTCCTCGGTAGCAAAAATCTTGTTCATTGCGGCTCTAAATCTAGTGGCACCTCCATTGGCCGGGTGAGGTACATGGAGGCTTTCGATTCCTAGCCGACTTAAGGTTCTTGTTGAATGTACGCCTACGGAGATAATCGAAACCTGAGGGATAATTTTTAGCAACATCTCCGTGAAATGTCTACCCACTTCTAATTCCGAACCGGTAGGGGTCCTATTGCTTAGTGGTCCTTTATCAGCGTTAAAAGGGTGAAAGGGAAAGATATTCCAGGTGATTATTTTGTTGGGGGTAATCTGGTTTTCCTTAATTGCCCCCCAGACTATGGTAGCCGTGGGCTCAGTAAAGCCAAGTTGCCTTTGGATGGTTTTTAAGCTTGGGTTACTGGGGTTACTGGTTCTTCTGCCCGGGGTTTTTTGCAATAGAAATGCCGGCCGGATAGTTTTGTGGTTGCCAAGGAGTATACGCTCCGATGATAGCGCCACCCCCGTAAATTTGCCTCCCTGATAACTAATGGCCTCTGCCACCAAAAGATATTTGGCTGTCGGTATCCTAGGGATTAGGAATTGCTCCATTTGATTAGCTCTGATTAAGGGGGCTTCCGGGCCGATATCAAAACTTTCATCATAATCCCGCCAAGGGTTAAAAACCTGTTCCGCTGATTCGTATGCCTTTAGCTCCTGAATAAACCTATTTGTGGCGTCCTTCATGGGTGACCTCCATAGCTGCTGATTTGAAAATCAACGAGTATTGATTGGGTAATACATTATAGCAGCTATATCATATCAAAAGCCTCCAGTTTGGTAAATATTTTGACTAATAGGTTCAGCAGGAAACAAACCCCGGTGGAGATATATTTTATTATGGGGGTAAAACGGACTGGATTTGTTGGCCAAAAGGGGACAAAACTCCTGTCCCCTTTCAAAATGGGACAAAACTCCTGTCCCCCTGTCCCAGGTTTTCTGCTTGTTTTTTTAGCCAGAGGAGGTGGAGTTCTTCATCAATGAGGTGTTCCCATAGCATGTCTTTTAATTCAGGAGCCTGAATTTTAGTCAGTGCTTGGCGGTAGTCAGCTATGGCCTTGCTCTCTGCAAGGGCCCCGGCATTAATTAGGTTTTTCAGACCGACAATCCCTTCAGCAATATTAACTGTACCGCCAAAAACCTCCAGCCCTGCTTCGAAGGCGGTGTTTTTAAGGGCGCTAAAAGGGCTGTCAGAGTAAGAAAGTAAGGCTATTTTTTCTTTTAGATGCTCAACATGATTGGTTTCTATTGCTGCCAGCCTTTTTAAACCTCGACTCAATTCTTCATTAGGGGCTTTGGCGGCCAAGGTCGAATAAAATACCACTTGCCCTTCTTCTAGTAACAGAAACTTATTCAAAATGTCAAGGGTAGTATCCCTAACCATCAAACCATCCCCCCTCGAAATAACCTTTTCTTAGTATAAGCAATTATTGAGTAAATACCGGGAAGGTATTGAAAAGCCGAGGTGAATGAGGTTGCATAATTAAACCAGGCTATATTGGGGCTGTTTGCCAAAGGCAGGTACAAGTTCCTGGGCTTCTGTAATAGCTTGTCGCAGGATTCCTTCCACATCTTGCCCAACTACATCTAAGTTTTCGGCGACAATAGTTTTAAAATCGGTTATTCCAAGAAAACCAAACAGGGCTTTTAGATACCGATCTCCCATTTCAAAAGCTGATAAAGGAGGTTTGGAATATTCGCCGCCTCTGGTGATAATATGCAAGGCTTTTTTGCCTATACACATACCCACCGGCCCTGTTTCCGTATATTTGAAAGTTATGTTAACCACGCAAATATAATCTAAATAGGCCCTTAAAATAGCGGGGAAACTTAAGTTCCACATAGGGGCCGCGATTACATAGCTGTCTGCCGCTGCAAATTGATGAGCATATTTTAAAACAGGGTGTTCCCGATTATCATTTGCTTCAACAGTAGCTCGGAGATCATCATTAGTCAAAAAGCCTATACCTTCTTGATACAGATCCAGGGTAGTGATTTTATCATCGGGGTTAAGCTCTTTGTATCTGGCAATAAAACTGTCGGCAATGGCAAAAGTCCTTGATTGATTAGCCGGTTTTGGGTTGGCCTTTATATATAGCAGTTGACTCATTAATTACTCTCCTTTACAAAATGTATTCAAAATATCTGTGCGTAAACCTACTAGTTTGACTGCTATTTTCTTAGCCTAACCAGAGTTAGGATTTTAATTCAAAAATGTGCGCAGGGTAGCAATTTATCAAAAAAGCCCTTTTACCAAGGTTTTAGTAAGCATTTCCCATGATGTTTAGAAGGACCAAAATTTTTTCTTTAGGAAAAACGATATTCATCCGTGCAGCCTGATAATGTTCAGCTTTTTTAATATCCTTAAGGATGTTCTCGCATGTTAAAATGAGTGAAGTGGTATGTGCCAACCGGCGTCCCCTTGCTGAGGAGCTTATGAACAATTTTCCCTAGGGTAGTATCGCAAATAAAAGGTAAGAGGATTTGCTCTTAAGGAATAGTTCAAAAAACCACCGGGCTGGTATTTTGCCCGGTGGTCGATTCTAATCCTGCTTATATCCGTTTTTAGCCCACTTGAGTTGTCAGGAAAATGGGCAGAGTCATTTGCTCAATTTGATCCTGTAATTCTTCGATTTCATCCATGTGGCGGTCTTCATCGTTCAAAATCTGTACTAGGATGTCTCTGGTGGCATGATCGTTTAACTCTCCTGCTAACTGGATGGCGGCATTATAGGCCTTAATGGCTCCAAGCTCACCAACGCGATCATTTTCAACTTGTTCAGGGACTCCATCGCCAATGTGGATATTGCTGAGGCTGGTTACGATGGGAGTGCCTCCCAGAAAAAGTATTCTACCGATTAGCTTTTCAGCGTGTTTCATTTCATCAATAGCTCGTTTCTCCAGCTTCTCATGGAGCTTTCCATAGCCCCAATCTTCGCACATTTCAGCATGTACAATGTACTGATTGATTGCAGCTAGCTCATCTGCTAACAAAGAATTCAAAGTTTCGATTAACCTGGCATCACCTTTCATTCTAAAAACCCCTTTCGATATCTTTTATTTACATGGGTTGGTTAAAATATTCTCATTTTGCCGAACATTGTTGCAAATAGTGCATCCTGGACCATAGGTTCATTAGTCGGCAGTTTACGAAACACCTCCTGTTCCATAAAATTACCGCTGTTCAAAAATTTGCCCAACCCTTGTTTGCCTCAACAAACCATCTTCAACATTGGAGTATCAGCTAGTTAATCATATTGTAGCATTACCCGGCACTGCAATCAACTAGTAAATAGTTATCATTTTTAGTGCACACCCTTTACTTGTCTGTTAATTTATAATATATATAAATAGGGTTACTTGATAAGCGGTAAATTAAATCAATTAGGAGGTAGTGTTATGGATGGTAAACTAGGAAAAAAAGTTCCGCCATCAATGGATGAATGGTTAAAGGAAGCAAAGGCCGAACCCTCGGCTTTACAGGAGGGGATGTTCTTAATCCATAATGGTATTGTCCGACAGACACCCAAAGACAAGGTACGTCATGGTCTTGATGACGGCAGGTTGGTAACAGGGATGGAATTTACTTATGACGGAGTGAAGGTGGATGAAGTAATTGCAAAAACTTATCAAATGCCCGGTATTTTTCATGTCAGGGTGTGGCTTAATGAGGGGCAGCTAGCTGTTGGTGATGATGTAATGTATACAATGGTAGGCGGCGATATCAGGCCCCATGTTGTGGAAGCACTTCAGTTTTTAGTTGAAAAGATCAAAACCGAATGTGTAGTGGAAGTAGAAAGGAAAAAATAAAAACCAGCGGGGCATCCTTTACCTGGGATGCCCCGCTGGTTTTTTAAAATGGCTTTAAAAATTTAATTTTTTGCGGGAAACATAGCAGGCTTGTTTGAGTAGCAATGCTACTTATACCGACGTAAAATAACCTCCTCATGTTTCGATACCTCTTGTTCTATTCGTGTAAGTTTTTCTGCATTAAGCTGCTGTCCCTCAAAAAGGATATCAATTTTAGGTAATAATGTGTTTTCCAAGCGAACTATATCAGATTTGTCCGCTTTTTGATCAAGCTTTTGTTTTACCTCTTCCATATTCGTACCTAGCTGATGTACTTCAATAGCAAGGGTGTCTATCAATTTAAAAGTTGTTTTTTGTCCATCCTCCAAGGATTCAAATCTTTTGTTAGAGGCCTCGAATCCTTCACGCATATTTTTTTCAAAGGAGCCCATGTTTTTTTCCAGGGATTCAAATCTTTTGTTAGAGGCCTCGAATCCCTCATGCATATTTTTTTCAAAGGAGCCCAGGCTTTTCTCAAAGGAGCCCATGTTTTTTTCCAAGGATTCAAATCTTTTGTTAGAGGCCTCGAATCCCTCACGCATATTTTTTTCAAGTGAACTCATATTTTTTTCAAAGGAGCCTAGGCTTTTTTCAAAGGAGCCCATGTTTTTTTCTAAGGATTCAAATCTTTTATTGGAGGCCCCGAATCCTCCGTTCATGCTACTTTCAATAAAATCTACCTTTGTAGATAATTGTTCTAGTAAAGATAGTATTTTTTCTTCGTTATTCATAACAAACCTCCCTCTCGAATTGTCCTCCTGCTGGCTTTTATTTCTACAAATAACATACCATGAATAAAGGTCAAAGCAAATATTTATTTTATCAATTAGTGAAAAATTAGCTTATTTTTTGTCACGGTGACGCTTTAGCCATCTCCAAAGAAAAATAAAAATCGGGATGCCTATAATTAAAAAGGGTAGTAGCCAGATTGTAGTTTTAAGTAACCACACCGCAACATTAACAAAGGAACCTATTCCGTCTTGGAAGCTGTATAGGATTTCCCCTCTGAAATTTTTAGTTTCAGCCTGGGTAGGAATATACTTGGTCCTTAAACTAATATTTACGGTGGAAAGAGAAATTCTGTTGTCCAGGTACCTAAGTCTACCGGTAATCTTTTCAATTTCGCCCCGTATTCTAGCCAATTCGTTTTCCACTTTTAGCAATTCATCAACATTATTAGCTTTCTTTAACATTTCCTGGAGACGTTCTTCCTGTATTACTAAGGTTTTTTGCCGAGCAGATAAATCAATATATTCTTCGGTAACATCAGTGGTGTAAATATAGCAACGAGGCACTTCTCCTAAGTCCTTCAAATCATTAATGAATTCGTCAAAACTTTCGGCAGGTATTCTGACAACCATATCCGTGTTGCTGGTATCCCTACTGACATAGGTATTAGTGTTTTGTACCATTCCCCGGTACTTTGTCACAAGCTTCAAAACCTCGGCTTCCGCTTGGGTGTTGCTTTGCACTGTGATGGAAATTTCCCCATTTTTAATGATCTTCTGTTCCATGGAATCCAACTCAATGTTATTATCTTGCGAAATATTGCCACCTGTCATGGGGCTGTCCGGCATTTTCGCAGATTCGTTTTGTGATGTCATAACATCGTATCTGGGCGGGGAGGATGGCACTGCACTTTTGCTACCGCAGCCAAAACTGATTAAAAGGATCAGCATTAAGAAAAGAGCAAGCAATTTTTTATTCAAATGATTCACCTCCGGGTTCATTATATACATAATGACGAAACCTGGTAAAATTTTGTTCCACTACCAAGTTGGTAAAGAACCATTGGTCAGTTTAGCGAGCAAGATGTTCAATGCCGACAACATGGGCTGAAACATAGGCCTTTTTTGGAGAGGCATTATTAACTTTCCAGATTAACGGAATAAATCCCTGCTAACCTGGATTTATTTAAAAATGAATCTTGACAAAGTACAGTTTAGGTTATATAGTTAGTTACAGGGGTAACTAACTGGTGAACCGGGGGTGAAATATTTGCTGGATCCAAGTTCAGATAAATCAATTTACGTGCAGGTTGCGGAAATAATAGAAAATGAAATTCTTCTGGGGAATCTAAAAGAAGAGGAGCAGGCTCCATCCACCAATCAATTTGCTAAAGTTTATCAAATAAACCCTGCAACTGCCGGAAAGGGGCTAAATATGTTGGCGGATGAAGGTATTCTTTATAAAAAAAGAGGGTTGGGTATGTTTGTGAGGGAAGGAGCCAAGGAAAAAATCATAAAAAAAAGGCAAGCATTATTTTTAAAGGAAACCTTACCGGAGGTTTTGAGGGAAGCAGATAGGTTGGAAATTACGGTGGCTGAAATTGTTGACTATATAAAAGAATTGCGGGGAGGGGTATAATTATGCTTTCTATTAGTAATCTAAATAAATCTTACGGAAGAACTAAAGTACTGACGGATATCAATCTTGATCTTACAGCAAATAAAATCTATGGTTTGCTGGGCAGAAATGGGGCAGGAAAGACCACCTTACTAAAATTAATAACAAGCCAACTACTAAGAAACAGCGGGGAAATAAGGTTGGACGGAGAAGAAGTTTTTGAAAATTCCCGGGCCCTGGAACGGATTTCCTTGGCAAAGGAATTGCCTTCGTCGCTTAAGGAGAAAAAGGCCAGGGAAATTTTTGCTTTAGCGGGTTTATTATATAAGGATTGGGATGAGGAATATAAGGATTACCTGGTCAGGGAATTCAACCTCAATACAAAGAAAAAATTATCAAAACTATCAACTGGAAATCAAACTATTGTGGTGCTAATCATGGGTTTAGCCTCTAGATCCGGGCTTACCATGTTTGATGAACCTACCTTGGGTTTGGATGCGTCCGTTAGATATAAGTTCTATAATTTGCTCCTCGAAGATTACGAAAAACATCCTAGAACTATTATTATTTCAACCCATTTAATAGATGAGGTAGCCAATTTGTTTGAAGAGGTGATCATCCTGAGTGATCAACAAGTGGCCCTCAGGGAGGATGTCAATACTTTACTGGAAAAATCCTTTTATTTATCCGGTCGGGAGGACTTGATTAATCCGATTATAAAAGAGAAAAGGATAATTCATCGGGAGACATTTGGAGCAACTAAAATAGTAGGGATCTATGGGTATCTGACAGCTGAAGAAAAGCAGTATCTAAAGGCTCAGGGCGTTGAGTTAAGCAATATCCCTCTGCAAAAACTATTTGTATACTTAACAGAGGGTAATAAGGAGGGTGCAATATAATGGAAGCACTTAAAAGGGTAATCAGATTTCAAAACTATAATTTAGTCAAATCCTTGGGGACATTTTGGTTGGTTGTGCTGCTGCTAAACATCATAGCAAGTTCTTTTGTGGCGGTTCGGGGTATGTCGGCGCAAATTGGGCCCATGGTCAGCGATGGTAGTTACACATCATTTACCGGCTCCAACTTGCTGATTATTTTTATCTTTTTCATTATTTACGGTGCCCTTATGTATCACGAAGATTTAGCAATGGCCCTTAGTTGCGGTGTCACCAGAAAGGATTTTTATAAAGGGGCTATTTTTAGTAATATTATAGTGGTACTTCTTCTTAGCAGCGTTCAAACTACTTTGTTATTTATTGAAAAAATTACGGCAAGATTACTAGGTTATCCTTTGCTAACAGAATTTGGAATGTTTAACACTTCAACCGACAGCTACTTTTTAGTCGCGGTAATTCTGTTTGTACTATTTTTAGCCCTGGCTGCCATCACTAATTTAATAGGCATTTTACAGTTCAGGTGGGGATATAAATTCTGGATAGGTTTTGGGGTAACTCTAGTGATCATACTTAATTCCGCGGCGGCGCAGCCAAAAGATTCATCAAGGGTAGCTATCCTGTTGAATTATCTTAGTAATATCAACTTGATGCTCTTGACGGGTTTAGTTGTAGCACTGATGTTTTTCACCTTAGGCTATTTTTTTATCAGGAAAACCGGCCTCAGTAAATAATAAAGTGCCGTAGCAGGTATTGTTTCGAAAAAAATACCTGCTACGGTATTTTTTTATTCTCAATTTTCTATAATGGTTTTAATATTTGCCATAATAACAAAAACCTGCTATTATAATAGACAACAAGTTGTTTATTATTTTTTATTTTAAACTGCATTGTTTTTTGTAAATCTTTTTAAAAAAATCCGGGGGTAATATTATGGACGATAGTTGTATGGATTTGCGGATCGCTAAGACAAAAAAAGCAATTGGGGATGCACTGGTGGAGTTAATCAATGAAAAGGGTTTTGAGGCGATTACTGTCAAGGATATTACAAACAAAGCCGGGATAAATAGGGGTACTTTTTACGCTCATTACCAGGACAAATATGATTTGATGACTAAATGCGAGGATCAGATAATGTTGGAGATGGCAGAGATTGTGAAACAGGATATTCAAGGCTATATTACCTGGGCTAACTCAACATCTACCTCAACATTTCCCTTTGCAGTTGCTATTTTTAAGTATCTGAACGAAAATAGCGGCTTTATGGAAGCCGTACTGGGTCCAAAGGGCGGTTTATCATTTCAAACAAGGCTGAAGAATTTTATGTGGAAAACCATGTTCGAAAGTGAATCCGAGGCACTGCTGAAAGAAGAAAATTTACTTGTTCCCGGTCAGTATTTGGTTTCCTATATTGCATCCGCACACCTGGGGATAATACAACAATGGTTAAATAATGACAGGCAAGAATCTCCTGAGGAAATGGCCCGGATATTGTCTACTATCACGGTCAATGGGCCCTTCTTTGCCGCCGGTTTGAAAAAGTAAGCAAGTCGGCTTTCGCAATTCTTAAGCAATAATGAAGGGACGATACAGATGAGAATTGGACTGGATGTTGGTTCTACAACCTTAAAATGCGTTGTGCTGGATAATAGGGGTCGGATTGTCTTCAAGGCCTATGAACGCCACTATTCACAAATTAACGAAAAAACAGTAGCACTTTTGCGAAAAATCAAAGAAGAATACATAGTTAATAATAATGTAAAGCTTTCGATTTCCGGCTCTGCAGGAATGGGCTTGGCCAATAGGTGTCAGATCCCCTTTGTGCAAGAGGTCTATGCCACTCGCATTGCGGTGGGGAGGTTAATTCCCAGTGCCGATGTAGTTATCGAACTGGGCGGAGAGGATGCTAAAATTTTGTTTCTGACAAATGGCCTGGAAGTTCGCATGAATGGTTCCTGTGCCGGCGGTACCGGTGCTTTTATAGATCAAATGGCAACTTTATTGGACATTACCCTTGAAGAAATGAACGAACTGGCTGCTGCCCACACTAGGCTTTATACTATTGCCTCAAGATGCGGGGTTTTTGCCAAATCCGACGTACAACCTTTATTAAACCAGGGTGCCAGAAAAGAAGATGTGGCTGCCAGTATTTTTTATGCCGTGGTAAACCAAACCATAGGCGGCCTGGCCCAGGGTAGGGAGTTAGCGGGTAGGATTGTTTACCTTGGCGGTCCCCTTACATTTTTACCGGAGTTAAGAAAAAGTTTTGATGATACCTTAAAAACCAGGGGTATTTACCCCGATAATTCTTTATATTTCGTTGCCCTGGGGGCAGCCTTTATGTCCGAAGGGCAAGAAATTGATCTTGATAAAATCGTTGAACTGATCGAAAATGATAATAACAAAGAAAACTTTGTTCATGGTAGTCCTCTTTTTAAGAATGAAGCTGAATATAAGGATTTTATTAACAGACATAAACAAGAGAAGGTATTAACCGAGGATCCGAGCAGGTATTCCGGAAATGGGTACTTGGGCATCGATGCGGGGTCCACCACAGTAAAAATGGTCCTTACGGATGAGGCAGAAAATATACTTTATTTCAGTTACCTGCCCAATAAAGGGCAATTGATTGAGCTGGTCAAAAATTTTCTCTACGATATTTATAACAACTTTCCAGCTATAAAAATCAAGTCCAGCGCCGTAACCGGATACGGGGAAGAATTAATCAAAAATGCTTTTCAAATAGATTTTGGAATTGTAGAGACCATTGCGCATTTTAGCGGCGCGAAAAAGTTCAAACCAAATGTAGATTTTATCATAGATATCGGCGGTCAGGATATAAAATGCTTTAAAATAAAGGATGGGGTGATTGATAATATCTTTTTAAATGAAGCCTGCTCATCTGGCTGTGGTTCATTTTTGCAAACCTTTGCCGGAGCTCTTAATTACCAAATTGAAGACTTTGCAAACCTGGGGATCCATGCCGAAAATCCTGTGGATCTGGGTTCCAGATGTACGGTATTTATGAATTCCTCAGTAAAACAGGCCCAGAAAGAGGGGGCCACCATCGAAGATATTTCCGCGGGGCTGTCGGTTTCTGTAGTTAAAAATGCGCTTTACAAGGTGATTCGCGCCGCTTCTGCCGAGGATCTGGGGGAAAATATCGTGGTTCAAGGCGGCACTTTTTTAAACGATGCGGTGCTGCGCGCTTTTGAGTTAGAGATAGATAGCCATGTGGTAAGACCAAATATTGCCGGATTAATGGGTGCCTATGGTGCCGCTCTCTATTCAAAAGCCCGGCAAAAAGGTGTTTCTTCCGTTTTAACAAAAGAGGAGTTAGATTCCTTTTTCCACAAAGTTACCACCGCCAATTGCGGGCTTTGCAATAACAACTGTACTCTAACCATTAACGCCTTTCAAGGAAATAGAAAATATATCAGCGGCAATCGCTGCGAAAAACCGCTGGCTAAAAAGGATAAAAAGGAAGAACTGAGTATTTATGATTACAAATTAAAATTATTGTCCAGTTATAAGCCCGTTGAAGGTAGGCGCGGCAAAATTGGCATCCCGATGGTGCTTAATATGTATGAGCTACTACCCTTTTGGCATAAATTTTTTACAGAGTTGGGTTTTCAAGTGGTGCTTTCACCTCAATCCAATCGAGATCTATATTTAAAAGGGCAGCATACCATACCTTCGGATACTATTTGTTACCCGGCGAAATTAGTTCATGGACACATTGAGGCTTTAATAGCCGAAGGCCTGGAGACGATTTTTTATCCTTGCATGAGCTATAACTTAGATGAGGGGCTAGGTGATAATCACTATAATTGTCCCGTAGTGGCCTACTATCCTGAGGTCATCAGGGCAAATACAAATAAAATCGGCAAAGTTAAGTTTATCTATGATTATATCGGGCTGCATAGGCCCCAGGATTTTATTAAAAAAATTCATCAAATTTTAAATAAATATAAATTTAGGCTTACTTTAAAAGAACTTAAAGATGCAACAGATGAGGCTTTCAAGGAATATCACTCATATTTAAAAAGGGTCAGGGCAAAGGGACAAGATTTTATCGAATACGGCAATAAACATAATCTACCTATTATTTTGTTAGCGGGCCGGCCCTACCACACGGATCCGGAAGTAAATAAAGGTATAGATAAATTAATCTGTCAGTTAGGTACCGTCGTTATTTCGGAGGAGATTTTAAGCGAGGGGGCAGGGGAGTTTTCCACCGGGGTGCTGGATCAATGGACTTACCATTCCAGGCTTTATGCCGCGGCTAGGCGTATAGCCAAGGAGCCCAATATTAACCTGGTCCAACTGGTTTCCTTCGGCTGTGGCTTGGATGCTATAACCACTGATGAGGTAAGTGAAATATTGGAAAAACAGAATAAAATTTATACCCAAATCAAAATAGATGAAATCACCAATCTGGGGGCAGTTAAAATCAGGCTACGTAGCCTGCTAGAGGCTCTAGACCGGGGAAAGGGGTGATAAAATGCTGAAGGAGTATACAATTTTAATTCCGGAAATGTGCCCTGTTCATTTTGCACTTTTTGAAAACGTCTTTGCAGAATATGGCTATAATGTTAAAACATTAACTAACGAGGGGCCGGCCGTTGTGCATGAAGGGCTAAAATATGTTCACAATGACACCTGCTATCCTGCTCTTTTGGTTACGGGTCAAATGCTTGATGCCCTAAAAAGCGGTAAATATGATTTGGATAAGGTAGCACTATTGATGACTCAAACCGGAGGAGGCTGCCGTGCTTCCAATTATATTTATTTAATCAGAAAAGCCTTGAAAAAAGCAAACTTAGGTCATATCCCTGTTTTATCCTTAGATTTGGGGAGTATCGGGTTGGGAGGGGGCTTTAAGCTCACTCCTTCCATGATTAAAAAATTGCTGGTCGCAATTACCTATGGAGATGCATTAATGCTTTTGTATAACCAAGTTAGACCTTACGAAGCTGTGAAAGGGTTAAGTGATCAACTGGTAGATTACTGGATTAAGCTTTTAGGTCAGTTGTTCGTGCAGGGCAAAGGTTACGGTTTGATTCAAATACAAAAAAACCTACAGGCTATGGTAAAGGCTTTTGATAAGATTGAAAGATTGAACCAAGATAAAATAAAGGTGGGTATAGTGGGGGAAATTTATATGAAATACTCTCCTTTGGGCAACAATCATCTAGCGGATTTTTTAGTAGGTGAGGATTGCGAAATCAGATTGCCCAGTTTAATGGGGTTCTTGATGTATAGCCTGAATAATAGCATAGAAGACGTGAATCTTTATGGCGGCTCCCAATTTAAAAAGGGCATTGCTGCAACCCTCTTAAATTATTTAAGTCTGTTTGAAAACCTGCTGATTAAGGCAGTCAAAAAATACAGTAATTTTACTGCCCCGTCACCCTTTAGCCATTTAAAATCTTTGGTAGACGGGGTGATTGAGCGGGGCTGTAAAATGGGTGAAGGCTGGGTGTTAACTGCGGATATGATTGATCTAATTCAAACCGGTTATGAAAATATAGTTTGCGCACAGCCCTTTGGTTGTTTGCCCAACCATATTGCAGGCAAAGGTATGATTAGAAAAATTAAAGAGCTTCACCCCATCGCTAATATCGTACCCATAGATTATGATCCCGGCGCCACCAAAGTCAACCAAGAAAACAGAATTAAACTAATGCTATCCATCGCCAAAGAAAACAGTGGGACAAGGGGACAGGAGTTTTGTCCCACTTCGGAGGATAGAAACATAAAAAAGCTGGTTGGCTGTTATGCTCCGTTGAAATAAAATATAGGCTGAGGGTTGTGTGCCCATGGATTTTATAAAATCTAAATTGAAAGTGATTAGTGTCCTTACATTTAATTTAGCCCGTTATTATTTTAAGGACCACTTAATTTTATGGTTTAATCAAAGGGGTGGGCATTGCTGCGGTAGGTGATGTTGCAGCTATTCACAGTGTAAAAATTTCTACCCATTGTCTCACCTCCCAGACAGTGTTAATATACTCTTTAGATAAGCTAAGCGATAAGGGAAATGTTTGTGAGAAGATCAGCTTTGTTTAATTAGTATAAGCTTTCATTAGGGGGCATAGTTTTCGTAGCATTTGCCTTTAAAATAGTTCAACTAAGAATGAGGAATCATAGTGAAACAATCAAGAAAAACTGAGTGGACAAGGCTGGATAACGCATCTAAAATTTTCCCCTCAAACTGTAACCGCAGAGACACAAAAGTTTTTAGGGTTTCTTGTGAGTTATACGAAACTGTGGAACCGGAAATATTGCAACAAGCGTTAGACAAAGCCATTCAAAATTTTCCCCTGTTTAAATCGGTTTTAAGAAGGGGACTTTTTTGGTATTATTTCGAAACTACCAACATTGAGCCCACTGTTGAAGAGGAAACAAACCCGGTGTGCGCACCTATTTATTTTAAAGATAAAAGAAATCTACTGTTTCGGGTCTTTTACTATCACAATAGAATTAACCTTGAGATATTTCATGCCCTTTCTGATGGAACCGGGGCACTTTGGTTTATGCAAACCTTAGTGCATTATTACCTTGTTTTGAAACATAAAGAAAACTTTTCTGCGAAGCCACCTAGACTTGATTACCATGTTTCCACAAGTAAAAAAAAGGATGACAGCTTTAAACGATATTTTGTTGGTGAGGGAATAATGGCAAAAAAGTTTAAAGATGACAGGGGCAAGCAGGATAAAAAACCTACTCCTTATCATCTTAAAGGAACGCGGATAGAAGATAACAGAATGAAGCTAATTGAAGGTGCTATGTCTACCAAAGATATTTTGGAGCTGGCCCGTAGATATAACACTACATTAACGATATTTTTTACCTCATTATTTATTTTTTCTATTTATAGGGAGATGGCCGAACCGGCGAAAAAACGGCCCGTGGTTTTATCCATTCCCATCAATTTGCGAAAATTTTATGAATCGGTTACCATCAGGAATTTCTTTACCACCATGCGTATAGGTTACCAGTTTGGGCGGGAAAACAGCAGTTTTGAAGAACTCATTCAAGGTGTAAGCGAATGTTTTCAAAAAGAGCTAAAAGAAGATCAAATAAATAGAAATCTGAACTTATTTATGGCTTTGGAAAAAAATTTACTTACAAGGGTTATTCCTTTGTCCATTAAGGATTATTCCTTGCGTGTTGCCCAAAAAATATTTGATCAAGGAATAACTGCTGCCCTTTCCAATACGGGAACAATTTCTATGCCGCCAGAATTTGGCTCTTATATCAGGCAATTCGGTATTACCACCAGCGCCAGAAGACCTCAAGTCGGCATCTGCTCTTACGGGGATAGGTTAGTTGTTAGCTTTACCTCTCCCTTCCAGGAAACTGATATACAAAGAAACTTTTTTCAGTTCTTGGCGCAACTGGGGGTTGAAATTGAAATCGCATCCAACCTTTAAAATGGAAGGGGTAAATCATGAACTATTGTGACTATTGCCGGGTTCATGTTAGAGGGAATATGGGGAGGTGCCCCTTGTGTGGGAATGCTATCTCCACTGAGGAGGTGGAAAACAAATGGGAGGCTCATCCCATCTGGCCTAAGATACCGCCCACCTATGAAAGTCATTTGGCTTTCCGGATTTTGCTGTTTATTTCTATTACGACAGTGGTGCTCAGTCTGGCTGTAGACATTATTTTCCCTTCAACCATTAACTGGCCGGTGCTGATAGTTTTCGGCCTAATTAGCATGTGGTTCAGTTTAAGTATGGTTGTAAAAACAAGAAATAATATCCCCAAAAATATCATGTGGCAGGTGGCCATTGTATCAGTGCTGGCCGTATTTTGGGATTGGAAAACAGGCTGGGACAGTTGGTCTTTAGAATATGTTATCCCTACTATCAGTGTGGCTGCCATGTTTGTTATGTATATAACAGTTAAAATTATGAAGGTGGGAGTAAAGGATTATATTACTTACTTCCTATTGGATAGTCTCTTTGGGATAATTCCCATTATATTTATTTTGTTTAAGTTGGTAAATGTTCTCTACCCGTCAGTAGTTTGCATTGCTATAAGCATTATCTTTTTATCGGGGATATTGATTTTTCAAGGTGAAAGCATAAAAGTGGAATTAAGTAAAAGGATGCATATATAAAGCGGGTGGGACAAGGGGACAGGAGTCTTGTCCCAGGAATAAGGATAATCGTTTAAGGTATGCTAGACAATAGAACTTGCCTAAGGTAGGGGGATGCTATATGACAAAAGTTGAAGAAATTATTCAGTTCCTCGAAACAGACTCCGCTAGTGTAACTTTTACGGAGAGGGGTTTGAAATATTTATCGCTAAGGACTAGAAGAGGTGAAGAAAGTATAAATCTAAGCCCCGCTGATGAAAAAAGGGAACTAAGCTCTCGCGAACAACTATTTGTTGATGAAACCTTCAATTTTTTAAAAACCGGCAAACATAGTATGCCACTGGATTTGACTGACTTTACAAGTTTTCAGCAAAGTGTTTTTGAAGCAGTCAGTAAAATAGAGCCAGGAAGGGTTGTTACCTATAAGGATGTGGCTATCATGCTCGGAAAACCGGGGGGTGCACAAGCCGTTGGCAATGCAATTGCTAAAAACCCGGTGTCCTATTTTTTGCCCACCCATCGGGTACTTCCTCAAAAAGGCATAGGAATTTGTAAAAGTGGGGCCGGTCATTTACGGGAAAAGTTTTTAGTCCATGAGGGGCACGATCTTTCCCGACTTAGGGGCAATTATATTTGCCCAAGAAAAAAATGCTGTTTGGAATAATTCCTTTAAAATAATCTTTTTTTGTTTAGATAAACAGGAGGAGTAAAGTGGGGTATAGAAATAGCTTATTTATTCATACGAATTAGATCTCACTTCGAAAAGATTGATTGGTTGGAGGCGATAACCGTGTTAAATTTTGATTTTTTAAACAGTACCAGGTTGATCTTTGGACAGGACAGACACAAGGAAATTGGGAGCTTGTTAAAGCCCCATACCAAAAAAGTACTATTACATTATGGTTCGGGAAGTATTAAAAGGAATGGCATTTATCAAGCTGTCATTGCTTCCCTTCAGGAAAATGAGGTTGGCTATGTGGAACTGGGGGGTGTTAAGCCCAATCCTCGGCTTAAGTTGGTCTATGAGGCCATCGAACTTTGCAAAAGGGAGCAAGTTGATTTTATTTTAGCAGTAGGCGGAGGTAGTGTGATCGATTCAGCCAAAGCTATTGCCATGGGCGTACTAAATAAGGGTGATGTCTGGGATTACTATATTACCCGAAAAGAATTAAAGGGGGTCTTGCCGATAGCCACTATTTTGACAATACCGGCAGCGGGCAGCGAATCCAGCCCCAATACTGTTATTACCAACGAGGAGCAAGAGCTTAAACTTGGTTATGGCAATGATAAACTCCGCCCCCTATTTAGTGTTGTGAATCCGGAATTGTTTATTACCCTGCCGCCAAATCAAATAGCCAATGGCGTGGCCGATATGATGAGTCATATAATGGAGCGTTATTTTACCAACACTTTGCACACGGACTTAATTGATGGCTTATGCGAGAGCGCCTTAAAAACAATTATGAAACAAGCTTTAATTCTAAAAAAAGATCCCAAAAACTACAATGCCTGGGCGGAAATAGCTTTAGCAGGCAATGTAGCCCATAACGGCTTATTGGGTTTAGGTAGAATGGGTGATTGGGCCTGCCATGCCATCGAACATGAGCTGAGCGCTATTTATGATGTCGCTCATGGTGCCGGTCTCGCTGTAATAACTCCTGCCTGGATGAAATATGTATATCAAACTAATATTGCTATGTTTATGCAATTTGCGGTCAATGTAATGGGTGTGGAAGGAAGTTATCGGGAACCGGAGGCTCTTATACTGGAGGGCATTGAACGCCTCAAAGACTTCTTTATCAGGATGGGTTTATCGGTTACATTAACTGAATTGGGCATCGATGACGAAAATTTTGAACTCATGGCGAGAAAAGCGACAGGCTTGAACAGGGGCAAGGAACATTTAATCGGAGGTTTGAAAAAGCTAAACAGTGAGGATGTACTAGCCATTTATACTCTGGCAAAGTAAGGAAAAGTGGGACAAAACTCCTGTCCCCTTGTCCCGGAAGGGGGTTTAAATGTGGATTGGGATCTACCTGTCTTTAAAGTTTTGGGTGAACGCATTGTACAGGCTAATCGTAAACTTTCACTGTTGACCGGCTACTCCCTGGAGGAATTGCAATCCAAAAAGCTGGATGAGCTTATACACCCGGATTGTTTGGCTACTATTAGACAACTCCTCAACGGCGCAAGAATTACCCTTACGAGTCAAAGGGAGGTAAGATTGGTAACAAAATTTAAGGAGATTGAGCTTTGGCTGTCTATTCTTCCTTACACCCTTCGGCCGGAAAAGCAAGGGCTGCAAACGATAATTGGCTTTGATATCAGCAATTACAAAAAAATAGCAAAGGAATCAAAATTAGTAGAACAACGCTACTTTGCCATCGTTAAAAACATGCCGGACTTTTTAGAAATAGTGTCATTGGATCACAAAATACAATTTGTGAATGATAATTACTGCAAGTTCTTAAACCTGCCGAGGGAGGAACTAATAGGCCTTAATTCTATCGAGTTAAATTATGAATCGGATAGGGAAACAGCCCGTAGATTGATTACCGAGGCCATGGAAAAGGGAGATCCGGAACGGGCCGAATTAAGAATGAAAAAGGCTGACGGAGAAATTATTTGGGTAGAATGGACCGGCAATGTAATTTATGATAAAGACGGTGCTATTGCCGAATATCAGGTGATGGGCAGGGATATAACCGAACGGAAACACCTGGAGGAACAATTGAGAAAATCCAGAGATGAACTGGATGAAAGAGTTCGTCAAAGAACAGCCCAGCTTAATCAAGCCAACCGTGAACTCACTGCCTTAAACAACGATATGAGTAATATCTTTCAAAGCATGACCGACGGAATTATCATGGTGGATGAACACGGTACTATTCAATACTTTAACAAAGCATTGGGGGTATTACTGGGTAGCCACAATGCAGGAGTTATTAAGGAAATTTTGTCAGAAAAGCAAAAAAATTCAATTATGGAAATGATTCAAAACCAAATCAGTTTTAAGGATATCGAGGTTGCAATTAAAACAGTCGCCGGCTATGTCTATTGCCTAGCTACCGGGATTCCTCTGGAGAATCGCGAAAACAAAACAAAAAAGAGTCTGATTATTATTAAACCTAACAAAGAAGTACATGACATAGTTAATCGGATTAGCGGTGCTCAAGCCAGGTTCACCTTTGAAGATATTATTACAACCAATCAAAGGATGCAGGAAATTATCAATGATGCCCGTTTAGCGGCGGCAGGGGACAGTAATATCCTGATCAGCGGAGAAAGCGGTACCGGTAAGGAAATGTTTGCTCAAGCCATTCATAACCAAAGCAGCAGAGCCAAGGGCCCTTTTGTAGTTGTCAACTGCGGCACCATACCCCGGGAGTTGGTCAGCAGTGAATTGTTTGGTTATTCGGAAGGAGCCTTTACCGGTGCAAAAAGAGGTGGAAATCCGGGCAAATTTGAACTGGCTTCGGGTGGCACCATTTTCTTGGATGAAATCGGAGATATGCCCTTTGAACAGCAAATAGGGTTATTGAGAGTCATACAGGAAAAAACGGTGGTCAGGCTGGGAGGAAATCATCCCATCCCGGTGGATGTGCGTATTATTTGTGCCACTAATAAAAATCTCACCGAGGAAATGGAGAAAGGCAACTTTAGGGCCGATCTCTATTATCGTTTGAATGTGATACCTATTTCTATTTTGCCTCTTAGGAAGCGTCCGGAGGATATCGTGGTTTTATTTGAATATTTTCTGAAAAAACACTATAATGCCAATCCCCAAAAAGTCAATCAAGGGGTGCTGGCCTGCCTCAGCAGTTATCAATGGCCAGGTAATGTACGGGAGCTTCAAAATATTACGGAAAGGATGTTATTTAGAGCTAAGGGGGAAAACATAGCCGTAAAGCATCTACCGGAGCAAATAGCGGAAAAGTATTTTGAAAACGATAAGCAAGGTGAGGAAGCTCCCCGGGAAAAGGTTCCCATCAAGGATTTTTTACAGGAGCAAAAAATTAAATTGCAGCGAAGGGAAAAGGAAGAAATCATCAGGCTTTTGGGGCAGCATAGGGGTAATGTGAGTCAAGTTGCCAGGGAAATGGGTATTTCTCGTAGTACCTTGTATTATAAAATGAAAAATTACAAAATATAAAATAATTGTTGTCTTTGTAGTAAACTGTACAATTACTTGACACTTTTATACATTTTCGACGGCAAAACACCGAGTGGTAATGAAAGGTAAAGGGCCAAGTTTTCTTATCAAGATAAGGAAACTTGGCCCTTTTTTATAATTGGCATTCTATTTGCATAAATATGTGGTGCGCAAATTTTATTTTCTTGACAATGAAGTTTTTTGGGAGGTGTTTATAACTATTTATAACGCAGGCTGGCCAAAGCAATAATTTTAAAAGGTGTGTAAAAAATTTAATGGAGGTGTTGAGGTGGAAAAAAACAAGATCGTATACCCCTATATCCCTAATTCAGTTCCGAAAATTAGGGAGCAAATGCTTGCAAAAATTGGGGTTGAGGATGTTGAGGTTCTTTATTCCGCTATTCCCGAGTCTTTGCGCATTAAAAACGGGCTTCAGCTTCCCGAGCCCCTACTTTCGGAATACGAATTAAAAAGGCATGTAGAGGAGTTGTTGAAAAAAAACATCAGCTGTGATGACTACCTGAGCTTTTTAGGTGGGGGCTGCTGGCAGCATTATGTCCCCGCCGTTTGCGATGAGATAGCGAACAGAGCCGAATTTTTAACTGCCTATGGGGGCGAAACCTACTCGGATTTAGGCAAGTATCAGGTAATTTTTGAGTACGCCAGTATGCTTACCGAACTGTTGGAGATGGATGTGGTTGGGGTTCCTACCTTCGATTGGTTGGCCGCCGCCAGTACATCCCTACGTATGGCCGCCAGAATCACCGATCGCAGCAAGGTCTTGGTTTCTCAAGCAATTAGCCGGGAAAAACTTTTGCACATGCACAATTACTGTCCTCCCGAAGTTACTTCGATTGAGACTATTGCCCATAATCCAAAAACCGGTTTGCTGGAGCTAGCTGACTTAAAAAATAAATTAACAGCGGATGTTGCAGCTGTCTACATTGAAAACCCAGGTTTTTTGGGCACCATTGAGACACAAGCGGCGGAAATTGCTAAACTGGCCCATACCAATGAATCTTTGTTTATAGTGGGAGTTAACCCTATCTCGTTGGGAATTTTAGCACCCCCCGGGAGCTATGGGGCAGATATAGTTTGCGGAGAAGGGCAATCCCTAGGCGTACGGATGAATGGGGGCGGTGGGCTAACAGGCTTTATAGCCGTGAAGGATGTGGATGAACATGTGGGGGAACTGCCTACTCTCTTGATCTCAATTACGGAAGAAGAGGAGGGCACCGGTTTCGGTTTTGTGCAAGCTAGGGGCGAACGCACCTCCTATGCCGCCCGGGAATTTGCCCGAGAGTTTATCGGAACTACCACAGGTTTATGGGGCTTGGTAAACGCTGTTTACCTGGCTTTAATGGGGCCCGAGGGAATGAGGGAAATCGGGGAAACTATCCTGCAAAAATCCCATTATGCAAAAAAACTGCTGGCTGCCGTACCCGGGCTGCAAATCCCCTTCAGTGCCGGCCATTTTAATGAGTTTGTGGTTAACTTTGACCAGACGGGTAAAAAGGTCAGCGAGATAAATAAATCCCTTTTAGGGTACAAAATTTTCGGGGGCTATGATTTGAGTAAAGATTATCCCCAATTGGGGCAAAGTGCTCTTTATGCCGTTAATGAAACTCATTCGGTTCAAGATATTCATAGACTATCAGAAGCTCTAAAGGAGGTGGCGGGATGGACAAAGAGGTAAGACTTAGAAACTATCATGCTCATAAATGGGATGAACCCCTCTTAATGGAAATGTCCTGTGAGGGCCAAAGGGGAATCCTGGTTCCTCGGGCAGAGGCGGAGATCAGGCAAGCAATCGGGGATGCGGAATCATTGGTGCCTGCTGAAATGCTGCGTAAGGAGCCTCCGGATTTGCCCCAGTTGGCACAGCCCCAAATCTTAAGACACTTTTTACACCTTTCCCAAATGACCCTGGGTACGGATGTTAATATTGATATTGGCTTGGGCACCTGTACCATGAAATACAGTCCCAAAATTAATGAATATTTAGCCCGTTCCCCTAAACTGACGGAGCTTCACCCCTTGCAGGATGTGGATACCCTCCAAGGGATATTGGAAATCATTTATCGAACCGAAGAATTTATTAAAGAAATTTCAGGTTTGGATAGGGTTTCATTTCAACCCGGCAGCGGCTCCCAAGCGGTTTTTACCGCTGTCAGCATTGTTAGGGCCTATCACACAGCAAGGGGTGAGGGGGAGCAGCGAAATGAAATTATTACCACCATGTTTTCCCACCCCTGCAATGCCGCTACACCGGCTACGGCGGGATTTGAAGTGATTACCTTAATGCCCGAGGAAAATGGCCTTCCCAGTATCGAAGCCTTGCGGGAGGCAGTTTCCGAGCGCACTGCGGCCATTCTTATTACCAACCCGGAAGATACAGGTATTTATAATGCCGGTATTAAAGCAATTGTTGACCTCGTCCATCAAGCAGGGGGATTGTGTTTTTATGACCAGGCCAATGCTAATGGAGTGTTGGGGAAGGTAAGGGCTTTGGAAGCAGGTTTTGATATGTGCCACTTTAATTTGCATAAAACCTTTTCTGCACCCCACGGCAGTTTGGGGCCGGCAACCGGTGCTTTGGCTGTAACAAAAGAATTGGAGAAATTCTTGCCCCTTCCCCTAGTTGTTTATGACGGTCACCGCTATGATTTGGATTATAACCGTCCCCATAGCATAGGGAAGGTTAAAGGCTTTTTAGGTAACCCCCAATTAGTGCTGAGGACTTACGCCTGGATCATGAGTTTGGGCGGGGCCGGCTTGGAATCAGTGGCGGAGACGGCTGTGATTAACAATAATTATCTTGACCAGCAGCTAATGGGGATTCCGGGGATAGTTAAACCCTACCACCAGGGTGAGATTAGGCTGGACCAGATTCGTTATAGCTGGCAAAAGTTATCTGAGGATACCGGGGTGGGTACTGAGGATGTGGAACGGCGGATGACGGATTTTGGTTTACAGGGTTATTGGACCAGTCATTTCCCCTGGATTGTGGATGAGCCCTTTACCCCGGAGCCCACTGAATCCTATTCTAAGGATGATATTGATTATTGGGCAGCGGTCATGAAACAGATTTCCAAGGAAGCTTATGCCGACCCGGAAAAGGTCAGGCAGGCCCCCCATCGGGGACCCATAGGTAGAATAGATGAAACCCCAATGATGGATGCCGCTAGGAGTGCAGTAACCTATAGGCAGTATAAAAAACTAAAGGAAAGAGCGGAGGCGGAGAACAATGGATGAAAGAGTTAAAACCCAAGGTTTTGCAGACAGTTTTGAAGGAGATACCTTCACGATGGAAATAGGCAAGCTAAGTAAACAAACTGCTCCTCGGGCAGCGGAGGCCTACGCCAAGGGTTTAGAAAACCCCGGGATGAAAAAGAGTCTGATCGTGGTTCACAAGGAATGCAATATGTTGGGCAAGGATTTTCAGGCCATGTGGAAGGAAGCCTCCGAGATACCCTCCGATTTTGTGGCAGCCTCCGCTATTGTGGTGCCCAGTGTTGTAATTAAATTTTTACTGGAAAAGGTAACAGATTCCGGAGAAACCAAGGTGGAATTTTTCCTGAAAAGGGAAGATGCGGAAAATTGGCTGAAGGCACAGTAGCAAAATTAAAAATTGCTGTAGGTTGGAAACGGGGCTGAGGTAAAGATATGAAGAAATTGGGATTAATCATTAACCCCATAGCAGGCATGGGAGGCAGGGTGGGATTAAAAGGTACGGATGGTGCCGAAATATTAAAAAGGGCGCGTCTTTTGGGGGCCGCCCCTCAGTCCTCCCTGCGAGCCGGCCGGGCCCTCAGTTCTTTGGAAAGCCTTAAAGGACGCCTTCAGTTGATTACCGGGCAGACAGTGATGGGTGAAAATGTAGCCAAGGAACTGGGCTTTGAGGTCCTACCTGTTAAAGCTGTTTTAGGACCGGAAACCTCGGCCGAGGATACTATCGCCGCTGCTCGGGAAATGTTGGCACTAAAGGTGGATTTGCTTTTGTTTGCCGGGGGAGACGGTACTGCCCGAGATATTTGTAGTGCTGTGGGCACCCGGCTTCCCTGCCTGGGAATACCCACCGGAGTAAAGATGCATTCAGCAGTTTTTGCCACCGATCCCGGAAGGGCAGGTCAGTTGGCCCTACTTTTTCTAACAGGTAAAGCTACTAGGTTACAGCCGGCGGAAGTCATGGATTTGGATGAAGAAGCCTTTCGGCAGGGACGGGTTTCAGCGGGACTTTATGGTTATCTCAATATTCCCTATGTACAAAATTATACCCAGAACATAAAGGCAGGCTCAGGATCTGATGAAAGGGCCGTTCTGAAAGAAATAGCCTTTGAAGTAATCAGTAAAATGGAACAGGATCGGATCTACATTATAGGTCCGGGAACTACAACCATGGCAATTACCGATCAACTGGGTTTTTCGGGGACCCTGTTGGGAGTTGATATTGTTCTTAATCAGGATTTGATAGCTAAAGATGTCAACGAACAGCAGTTATTAGCGGCCATCAAGGGGAGGCCCGCAGCTATCATAGTGACTGTGATAGGGGGACAGGGATATTTATTTGGCAGAGGTAATCAACAGATCAGCCACCGGGTCATTGCTCAAGTGGGAAGGGAGAATATTATAGTTGTGGTTACCAAACAAAAAGTATTTTCTCTCAAGGGCTCCCCTTTTCTGGTTGATACCGGTAGTGAGGAAGTCAATCAGGCTTTAGCGGGTTATTTGCCGGCGATAACGGGCCGGAACCAAAGTTTAATGTGTAAAGTAATCGGCTGACTAATTTTAAAGATTGATTAAATCTAATTAGTTTTATCGTGGAGGTGTGAGATGAAAAAGGTGGTAATTGTTACCGGAGCAACCTCCGGTGTAGGAAAAGAGTGTGCCGAGGTTCTTAGTAACCGTGGTTACGCAGTTTATGGAACAGTCTACGGAATGGAGCTGGATCCCAGTTGGGAGAAGCTGCCCTACCGCTTACTCCCCTGTGATATTACCCTGCAGCAATCTGTGGAAAACTTTGTTTCCCAGGTTCAGGCAGAAGCCGGCAGGGTGGATGCTTTAATAAACTGTGCGGGCTTTGGTATGGGCGGGGGAGTAGAAGACACCACCGTAGAGGAAGCAAAAAAACAATTTGAGACAAACTTTTTCGGCACCCATCGCATGTGCCGCCAAGTGCTTCCCTTAATGAGGGAGCAAAATGAGGGGATGATATTAACCATTAGTTCGGTGGCCGCTGAGTTTACCATCCCTTTTCAAAGCTTTTACAGCACCAGCAAAATGGCTGTGGACGGGTTAATGCAAGCCATTAGAATGGAATGCGGTGAGTATGGCATTAAGGCAGCCAGTATTAACCCCGGGGATATTCGTTCCGGTTTTACCGCCGCCCGCTTACAGGCCGCCGGGTTAAACCCAGCTTCCCCTTATTACCAAAAAAGTATGAAAAGCATTAATACCATGAAACATGATGAGCTGTCCGGCATGCAACCCCGGGAAGTTGCCGATAGAATCTGCATCTTGCTGGAGAAGGATAAGCTAAAGGTTAGATACCATATAGAAACGAAATATAAATTGCTGACCTTTATTAAACGGTTTTTACCCCTTAGGTTAATCGAGGTATTACTTTTAAAGTTATATACAGATTAAAGGGGCCCCGTCAACTTTGTTTTATTTAATTCTGATCCCTTCCTTTAGATTTTCCAGTTGGGGGTCGGTAATGACTAAATCGCCATCCTTGAGCCCCGCAGTAATTACTGCATAGCGATTATTTTGAAAGCCGGTTTCCACAGGTTTAAGCCTTGCCCTCCCTTTTTCAACTAACCAGAGGGCCTGACCTCCTTCAATGGGAAACAAAGCAGAAATAGGCACAAACAGAACATTTTCCTTGTGGCTAATGGTGAACCCCACATCCAAGAGGGTGCCCGGAATTAAATTAATAGCTGTCGAAGGCTTCGGCAAAATGGTAACCTTGATTTTTTCTTCTAATAATCCTAGGGGAGAAATTCTTTCCACTGCAGCGGGTGAAATTTCAGTTATTAACCCGGAGAAAATCAATTCCTCCCCTTTTCTGTTTTGTGTCAGTTTGACTTCCATCCCGGTTGTAATTTCAAAAAGGGAAGCAGGGGATAGATAGCTCTCGATTAAAAATTTGTCCTGTTCAAATAATTGCATTAAAGGCAAGCCAGGGCTTACTAAATCTCCTTCTTTTACAGTTAAATTGGCAATTACACCGCTGATGGGGGCTAGAATTTTACCCTTTTCTATTTGGTACTCCAATAACTCACCCTGGGCTACTAGGGCTTCCTCCCTACCTCCATACAGAAGCCGGGATTCAGAAGAAGGGGAACGGGCTTCTTGAAGCAGTTTTAGGGCTTCTTCCTGTTGCCTGAGCCATAGATCGGCCGAGCTGACCAAGTTTTCAGCCAAACTTAACTCTTTGGGAGTGATGGCTCCATCCCCATACAGTTTTTGGGCTCTGGACAGATCATCTTCCGCCAGCTTTAAATCCTGCTTGGCCTGTTCCACCATTAATTGCTGACCTTTTAATTGGGAGGGCAGCGGGTCCTGGTGGCTGATTCCCTCCTCCCCTTTCAAAGCCTTTAGCTGGGCTTGGACTTGGCGCAGTTGAAATTCAAGTTCCTTGGTATTTAAACTGGCGAGCAAGGCTCCCTTTTGGACTAATTGTCCTTCTTTTACCGCTAGCTCAATTATTTCCCCTCCATAAGAATTAGAGATGGTGAATTCCTTAGCCGGAATAACTTTACCTTCCTCCTCCTGTAGGGTGGACAAATCACCTGACTTCACTTGAAAAATATCCGTCTTTACCCCCGAAATCAGCTGATAAAGGCCGAAAGTCGCCAGCAAAACTACTATCAAACCAATACCTGCCCATTTTAGCTTGTTATGCAAAATAATCCCTCCCCTTCACGGTTAAATTTTTATTCCCTACTGCCTAATACTTCCGTCATTTTAATTTTATTAATTTTTTTCGAGGCTGCTTTTTGAGCAATTAAGATTGATATACTGGTAACCAAAAAAGATGAAACAAGAGCCGTCGTGGAAATTTGGCTGGGCATGGAGAATAAATCATTATTCAATGTCTGTGCAATACTGGCCATCATTATTTTAGAAGTAGGTATGCCTATTAACATAGCAGGCAGTGCAAGGACCCACTGCTCAATGGTTACCACGGATAAAACCTCCTTGGGTGTCATCCCCAATACCAGCATGGAGGCTAATTCTCTCTGCCTTTCGGCAATGGTAATGCTGGTGGCACTGTAGATAATCACAAAGCCAAGAATTACCCCTACTAATACATAATAATAGATTATGTAGCTAAAAGAAGAAAGCAGATCTATTACATTGTTAAGCCTTTGGGTCCTTTCATCAATAGAGAGAATTTGCTCGCTGTACAGATATTTTTCCTGCAGGGGGCCTACCCTGTCGGGAGAAATTTTTATCAAAAAGGAAGTGGCTATCTCGGCCTGTTGCAAGAGGTTTTGCAAGGCACCTAGCTCCATATAGGCATTAACGCCAATATATTGGGGAATAATGCCCGACACCCTTATCTCGGGCTTGGCAGAGTTTTTACTAAAGGGGCTATCCACGGTTAAGTAGTCCCCGGGGGAAGCTTTAAGCAGATCCGCCAGCCTCTGGGATAATAAGATACCTTCCCGGGGCAGAGGGACTTGATTATATTGATAATCAAGGATATTATAAAGGCTGCTTCCGTTTTGGATTCCCAAGATAATCAGATCCTCTGCATGCCACTGATTATTTAGGGTAGCGGGGATTTCTGCCAGGGGTTCTACCTGGTAAATACCCGTGAAGGATTCCAGCTCCCTTTGCACGGGTTTTTGCCTTAAGGGGGAGGCCAAGGTCATTTTAAGATCATAAACTTCCACCTTTTCATACTGATCAAAGACCATCCTTTGGAAGAGATCATTAATCGAGGTAGTAAAGCCGGAGATGGCAAAACAAAGGATAATCCCTAAAAAAATAAATAAATTTCGGCCCCTACTTCTGGAGAGATTGCGAAAGGCCATTTTGCCCTGTATCGTTAAAGCTTTCCAAATTGGTCTTGCTTTTTCTAAGAAAACCTTTTTGCCTTGTATCGGAGCGGGAGGCCTCATGGCCTCTGCAGGTTCCAGACTTAAAACCCTTTTACAGCCTTGGTAACCGGCAAAAAGGGAGAAGGCTAAAGATAAAAGAATTCCCTTTATTAATAAAGAAAAAGAGAAAGAACCGGTTAAATAGGGCAGATTAAAAAATATTTGGTATAAAGATGTTAAGGGGTAAGAAACTAAAGAACCCAAACCGATCCCCAGAACTCCTCCCAACAGGCCTATCATAAAGGCATAAGAAAGGTAGTGCACCAAGATTTCCCTTTCAGTGTAGCCCTCCGCTTTTAAAATACCTATTTGCCCCCGTTGCTGCTCGATTAAACGTTTCAAAGTTATGTATAAAATCATGGCGGCAATCAGTAAAAACATAATGGGGATGGCTTTAGAAACCGCAGTTAAGGCGGTTAGTTCCATATTTAACAAAAAATGGCTGTCTTGCTGAGAACGAGGGAAGATACTGATTAGTCCGAGGCTTTGCAGTTTTTCCTTTAGCCGTTCCTCAATCAATTCGTAGTCTGCACCGGGTTTTATGGTAAAAACCAATTCATTAAAGCTGTCGGCTTCCGGCA
>Ga0265293_10002817_pt1 | contig 33702 bp, 29 predicted proteins | sample Munlanlewell138R_FD_192505 | JGI IMG/M metagenome (GOLD analysis project Ga0265293, IMG submission 192505) | Leachate microbial communities from a municipal landfill in Southern Ontario, Canada - Leachate well 138R | ecosystem: Engineered > Solid waste > Landfill > Unclassified | place: Canada... | reverse complement strand
ACTCGTGGCTTCTGCGGCTCCACCCGGGCCGGCTCGACCGGCACGCCCCCCTCGTAGCGGTAGAACCCCCAGCCCGTCTTGCGTCCGAGGCGTTCTGCCGCTACGAGCGAGCGTTGCAGCGGGTGTGGCCGGTAGCGCGGCTCATGGAAGGACGCCTCGTAAACGCTCTCGCTCGCCGCCAGGTTGACGTCTATGCCGATGAGGTCGAGGAGCTCGAACGGGCCCATGCGGAAGCCGGTGGCACGCATCGCGGCGTCGACGCTAGCCACCGGGGTCCCTCCGGCGAGCAGGCGGATGGCCTCCAGGTAGTAGGGGCGCGCGAGGCGGTTGACGATGAAGCCCGGTCGGTCCTGCGCCACCACCGGGGTGCGGCCGAGCGTGTGCGCCATGGCCACGGCCTGCTCCACGAGCGTCGGCGGGGTGTGAACGCCGGCGACGACCTCTACGAGCGGCATGAGCGGCGCGGGGTTGAAGAAGTGTACGCCGACCACTCGCTCGGGCTCGCGGCAGGCGGCGGCGATGGCCGTAACCGAGAGGGTGGACGTGTTGGTGGCCAGCTTGGCTAAGGGCGCGCGCGCCTCGACGTCGGCGAAGAGCGCGCGCTTGAGCCCCAGGTCCTCGGGCGCGGCCTCGAAGACCCACTCGGCCCGGTTGCCACGCGGCAGGGCCTCGGCCACGGCCAGCCACTCGAGCAGGGAGTCGGGTGCGGCGGCCAGGCGACCCTTCGAGCGCAGCATAGAGAAGGTGTCGCCCAGCGCGGCCTTTGCGCCGGCCGCGGCGCCCGGCTGGGGATCGACCAGCAACACCGGTGCGCCCGCCTGGAGGAGTAGCTGTGTTATGCCCCTGCCCATGGTGCCGGCGCCCAGGACGACGGCCCCGCCCGCGCTCCAACGCTCGTTCATGTGACGCGACTATAGCCCCCTACCTGGTCGCGAGCCACAGGAGCCCCCTACCTGGTGGCGAGCCACAGGCGGGCGAGGGTCTCGGGCGATGAGAGGGGCGCGCCAACCAGTTCCTCGATCCGCTTGAGCCGGTAGCGCAGGGTGTTCACGTGGATCCCAAGCCGGTCGGCCAGGCGCGCCAGGTCGCTCGGGGCTTCGAGGTAGGCAGTGAGCGTCGCGGCCAGCTTGCCGCCACGGTCCGCATCGAGCAGGCGGCCGAGCGTGCGCCGCCGCAGCAGTTCGAGGTCGGCCTGGGGCTGCTCCAGCAGCCACGCGACGGGGTCGAGATCGTCGAAGGCGACCACGCCGCTCCCGGCCGCCTTGCCGCCCAGTGCGAGCACGGCCTGCCTCCTGGCGGTGGCGACGTCGTCCAGGGAGCCGTGCGGTTGGCTGACGCCCAACCGCGCTCCGGCGTGCGGGGTGTTCAGGGCCGAGCTGAGCGCCTGCTGGAGTGCGTTGGCGTGAGCGCCGCCGCCCGGGGAGTCTCGCGAGGGCACGACGAAGACCCAGGTCACGAGCGGCCCCTGCACCACCGTCAGCGCCGGCAGCCCGCGCTGCTGGAAGTACTCCACGCCCGCCTCCTGGACCGTTCCTGCCTGCGCCTCGGTCACCTCGGCGACGGCGGCGCGGTAGGTGATGCCGCCTTCGAACCCGGCACGTGCCAGGTCCGGCGCGAACCGGTCGGCCGACGCGGGCACCGCCAGCCATGCGGCCAGTAGGGCACTCCCAGCAGCGACCTCGGCTCTGACGTCGGCGGCCCTGACCTCGGCCGCCGCGATCAGGAGACTTCGGGTCAACCGTAGCCAGGGCGTCGAGGCGCTCGAGGCCTCGAAGGCGAGCAGCACGCCGCGCAGTCGACCCGCGGACTCCACGCGGTAGAGGTGGGCAGCTCGGCCGCCCAGGCGCACCTTGCCCTCCGGCCACTGCGTCACGGGCGAGGCTCCCGCCGCCTCCTGCCGTGGACGCCAGCCGCCGGCACCCGCTCGCGCCGCCACCTCACCCCAGGGGCTGAGCAGGACGAGGTCTACGCCGGTCAGGCGGTTCGTGCGCTCTAGGAGGCCGCGCTCGGGCTTGGGGTCCGCCATGCCGGCCAGCAGGTAGGCCTGTGGTGCGGCAAAGAGCGGTCCGGCGGGGGCCGACGCGCGGACCAGTTCCCTGAGGGCCGCCTCCTCCACGCGCTCGGGCGCTACGGAGGGTGGGGCGCTCACGAGCGCCACGCCGGCGTCGGAGGCTCGCGCCACCAGTTGCTCGGGGAGCCGGCGGTCGCTGGGGGTCAGGGCGTACACGATTACCGCGGGCTCGTTTCGCAGCAGCGGGTCGGGCAAGGGCCTGTTGGCCCTTCCGGCGGCCACCGCTATGCGCAGGTCGTTCGGCGCCAGCCAACCCCGGTCCGCCTCCCGGTCGGCCCACGTCACGCCGGTGAAGCGCTTGTCACCCGGGCCGGCGACGAGCTTCAGGCCGAGCGCCTCGTTGGCGAGCAGGGCCGCCAGGGAGGCCTCCAGCGGCGATCCTCCAGCCGTCATCCGAATATTGTACCGATTTACAACTATGGCACGGGCCTTGTGGCCCAGAACAATAAGGCCAAGGCCGATGGCTGGTTAGGCTTACCCCAGTGAACCCAACAGACCATCACCACTTCCGCGAGGTGCTCGGACGCTTCGCCACCGGAATCACCGTCGTCACCATGGCCGTTCCCTCGTCGGCTGGCGCGCCAGCGGGCGAGAACACTCCACCCTTTGACCGCGCCGTGTTCGGCATCACCGTCAACGCCTTCATGTCGGTATCGCTCGACCCGCCGCTCGTGGCAGTCTCGATCGACCGTCTCGCCCGGGCGCACGACACCCTCCTCGAGGCCGAGCGGTTCGGCGTGAGCGTCCTCGCCGAGGGGCAGGCCCACCTATCCGATCAGTTCGCCGGCCGGCCCGTGGCGCACCCGGTCATGCCCTTCGAGGAACTGGACGGTTTCCCCGTGGTCCGTGGGGCCATCGCGCAGCTCGTCCTCGCCTCGCATAGCTTCCACCCCGCTGGCGACCACACCATCTTCGTGGGCCGGGTGTTGGCGCTCAGGAGCTTCGAGGGTGAGCCGCTCCTCTACTTCCGGAGCGCCTACCACCGTCTGCCCCAACCGGCGCAGCCGCGCTGAGACCGAGAAGCGCCCAGACGCTGCCTGGTAGCGTTGCACCGCACTCGTGCCACCTTGGAAGGCGGTAACACCCGTGAACGAGAAGCTGGAACAAGCCCTGCAGACCGCAAGCTCCGCGGCCAGCGAGCGCCTCGATGACCTCAAGGAGTTCGTGAGGATCCCGAGCGTGAGCACGGACCCCGGCCACCGGGCCGACATCGACGCCGCGGCCGAGTGGCTCGCCGCTCGCATGCGGCGCTCCGGCGTGCCCGACGTGCGGATCATGCCGACGGCCGGCCACCCCGTGGTGCTCGGACTGTGGCACCACGACCCCAACGCGCCCACGGTCATCGTGTACGGCCACTACGACGTGCAGCCGCCCGAGCCGCTCGAGCTGTGGAACTCACGCCCGTTCGAACCCGAGCTCAGGGATGGGCGCCTCTACGGTCGCGGCGCGAGCGACGACAAGGCGGGCGTCATGATCGCGCTGCACGCCGTGGAGGCCAGCGCCAGGGCGGGGGGCAAGCCGCCCGTCAACGTCACCTTCTTGGTCGAGGGCGAGGAGGAGGTCGGCAGCCCGAACCTTGCGGCGTTCCTGAGCGCTCACCGTGACCTGCTGAAGGCCGACCTCGCCATCAGCGCCGACGGCGGCATCTTCGGCGTGGGCGTACCGTCCGTCACCGTCGGCTCGCGCGGGCTCGCCGGCGTGGAGCTGACGGTGACCGGCGCCAACGCCGACCTGCACTCGGGCTCCTTCGGCGGCGCCGTCGCCAACCCGCTCATGGCACTCTCGCGCATCTTGAGTTCCATGCAAGACGAAGACGGCCGCGTGCTGGTGGACGGTTTCTTCGAGGGGGTGGAGCCGCCGAGCCAAGCACTGCGCGAGGCCGTGGCGGCCGTGCCGGAGGAGGCCGCCGGCCCCAACGCCCTGGGCCTGACGGAGTGGTGGGGCGACCCGGCCTACACGGCCGCCGAGCGCAGGGTGATCCGGCCTACTCTCGAGATAAACGGCATGTGGGGCGGCTACCAGGGCGGCGGCATCAAGACGGTGCTTCCCAGCGAGGCGCACGCCAAGCTCACGTGTCGGCTGGTGGTGGGCCAAGACCCCGACCGGGTCATCGCGGCCCTCGCCGAGCACGTCCGAAAGCACACGCCACCCGGCGTGAAGGTTACGGTAAGGCCGCTCGCCGGCAAGGGGCGCGCCTACCTCATGCCCTTGGACCACCCCGTCCTGGCGATCGCCAAAGACGCCATGGAGGGCGCCTACGGCCAGCGCCCGTTCCCGATGTTCACGGGCGGCACCGTGCCCGTTGCGGAACAGTTCGGCAGCGTCCTCGGGATGTGGTGCCTCTACTTCGCCTTCGGCGAACCGGACAACGCCCTCCACGCCCCCAACGAGTTCTTCCGCGTGTCGGCCCTCGAGCAGGGCACCGACGCCACGGTGCGCCTCCTCTACGCCCTGGCGGAGCATCCGGAGGCGCTCGCACCGCAGGCCTGAGGGCCCGGCGGCGGAAGCGTCCATGCCGGCGCGAGGCGGAGAACAGTTCCTGGAGGGGCTTAGGCGGTCCCCTCCCAACCTCTACGTGGACGGCGAGCGCGTCCTCGACCCCGCGGCCCACCCCGCCACCGGCGCCGCGGCAAGGGCCATCGCGGACCTCTACGACCTGCAACTCCGGCCTGACCGGCAAGACCTGACGTTCGAGGCTCCAGGCGGCGGCCGCGTAGGCATGAGCTTCCTCGAGCCCCGCACGGTCGACGACCTGCGCCGCCGCTCGGTCATGCACCGGGCCTGGGCGCGGCACTCGCTCGGCTTCATCGGGCGCAGCCCCGACTACCTGAACGTCGCTCTCATGGCCTGCGCCCGCGCGTCGAGCTACTTCGCCCGGGGAGACGAACGTTACGCCGAGAACCTCGTGCGCTACTTCGAGCACGTCCGCGACGACGACCTGTGCCTCACGCACGCCCTGACCGACCCACAGGTCAACCGCGCCGTGCCCACCGACCGGCTGCCCGACCCCTACATCGCGCTCGGCGTGGTTCGTGAGACGAGCGCCGGTGTCGTCGTGCGCGGCGCTCGCATGCTGGCCACCTTGCCCCTCGCCGACGAGCTTCTGATACTTCCGGCACCCGGCGGCCAGGCCGCGGCGGCGCCCGGGCGTTACGCCCTCGCCTTCGCCATCCCCTGCTCCACGCCGGGCCTCACGTTCATCGGCCGTGAGCCGCTGGGCCTGAGGCGCAGCCGGCTCGATCACCCGCTCAGTTCGCGCTTCGACGAGATGGACGCCCTGGTGACCTTCGACGACGTGCTGGTGCCATGGGAGAGGGTGTTCTTACTGGGCGACGCCGAGCTGGCCGCCGGCTTCTACGGGGCCACCAACGCCGCATACCACATGGGCCATCAGGTCCTGAACGCGAAGATCGTCAAGACCGAGGCGTTCCTGGGCGTGGCGGAGCTGATCGTCCGCGCCATCGGCAGTGCGCAGTTCCAGCACGTGCAGCAGAAGATGGCCGAGCTGATCGTGGTGCTCGAGACGCTCAAGGCGCTCTTGACGCACGCCGAGGAGCACGCCGCGCTCGACGATAACGGCACCATGACCCCCGACAAGGCCGCCCTTGGAACGGCCAGGGCCTACTTCCCGCAGGCCTACCCGCGCATGGTCGAGATACTGCAGCTGCTCGGCGCGAGCGGCCTCATCATGTTGCCCAGCGAGGGCGAGCGGCGTGGGCCCATGGCGGACGCCATCGACAAGTACCTCCAGGCGAGCAACCTGGCCGCCGACGAACGTCTGCGCCTCTTCAGGCTCGCCTGGGACATGACCATCTCCGCCTTCGGCGGGCGGCAGAATCTCTACGAGAAATACTTCTTCGGCGACCCGGTGAGGAACCAGGCGGCGCTCTACCACTCGTACGACATGACCGGCCCGGTCGATCTGGTCGAGGGGTTCCTGGGGCGGAGTGACCGTCATGAGCGGTGACTGGACGCGCGCCTCGGAGCCCGGGCGACGCTTCGACGTACCCAAGCCACGCCTCCATAGCGCGGTACGTGCAAGTATCTATATCTAAGCAATCCGGAAGTCGTGGCTCTGGCAGGCGCCCGTGTGGCCCTGCGATGAACTAACACCCAGGAGGGCAGCATGCACCATCTCGTCAGACGCGTAAGAAGTTCCGCTACCGCCTGCTTGGCCCTCGCCGGCTGCGCCGTGTTCTTGGCCGCGGGCGGCCTGTTCAACGTGGCGCAGGCACAGTCCCAGGTACTGCGCATCGGGGCGGTCGTTTCCAGCACGGGCGCCTCGGCGGCGCTGGGCGCCAGCGAGGCGAAGACGCTTACGATGCTAGAGGGCCAGTTCGCCGGCCAACCGGGCCTCCACCTGGAGATCACCGTTTACGACGACCAGTCTCAGTTGAGCAACACCATCGAGCTCGTGAACAAGTTGTTGGCCGCGGACGAGGTCGACGCCATCATCTGTTGCACCCGCTCCGAGGGGGCCCTGGCCGTGCTCGAGCCCGTCCAGTCGGCCCGCGTGCCGCTCATCAGCCTTGCCGCTGCGGCGCCCATCACCGGGCCGGCCGAGGCGCGCCGTTGGGTCTTCGCGACGGTACCCAGTGACCGCCTGATCCTGAGCGGCGTGGTGGCGGACATGCGCGCCCACGGCGTTAGCGACCTCGCGTTCCTGGGACTATCGGACGCGTACGGCGAGAGCGGGTTGGTCGAGTTGCAACTCGCGCTCCCCGGAACCGGCATCGAGCTCGCGAAGGTCGTGAGGTACGACGCGAACGCCGGCTCCTACTCGGCGCCCGTCCTCGCCGCCACCCTCTCGCGGCCACAAGCGGCGCTCGTGTGGGGCATCGTGGACGATTCCGCCAAGATGGTGCGCGAGCTGCGCGAGCTGGGCTTCGGCGGCGCCATCTACGTGAGCCACGGCGTGGGTAACGACCGTTTCATCGAGCTTGCCGGTGCCGCCGCCGACGGCGTGCGCCTCGCGGTGGGCCCGTTCCTCGTGGCCGGCGATCTGGCTGCCAACGCGCCAACGCGCGAGGTCGACCTCGCGTACGCCAGAGACTACGAGTCCGCCTACCCGGGCGAGGTGGCCACGAGCTTCGGCGGCTACGCCTACGACGCGGTGATGGCCCTGGTGAACGCCGCTCGCTACGCGGACGAACATGGCACGCTGGTGCCGGCCGACCGCGCCGCCAACCGCGCCGCGTTGCGAGACGCCCTCGAGGCCATGGGGCCCTTCGTGGGCGTGAGCGGCGTGTTCGACTACGCCGGCACCGATCACATGGGGCTGGACGACCGCGCGTACGTGATTGCCGAGATCGAGAATGGCGAGTGGCGGCTGGCGAAGTGACGCGCTAGGCCGCCCCTGGAGGGGGTTGCCGCCCTGGAGGTGCAAGCTGGGTTGCCCCAGTTGGCACGCGCCAGGCCGCCCCAGTTAGTACGAGCAAGGCGCTAGAGGTACGAGCGGAGCTTCTCCATGTCCCTTGCGTGTCCCTGCTCGTCGTCGCCCAGCGGCGTCTCGAGCACCTTCGGCACGTTCACGAGGCGCGGGTCGTTCACTATGCGCTCGAAACAGCCACCGCCGATCTGACCCTCTCCCAGGTTCTCGTGCCGGTCCTTGCGGGACCCAAGGGGGTGCTTGGAGTCGTTGAGGTGCAAGCAGGCGAGGCGGTCCAGTCCCACCAGCCGGTCCAACTCGGCGATGGTGGCCTCGTAGCCGTCTTCCATGGAGACGTCGTAGCCGGCCGCGAAGGCGTGGCAGGTGTCGAGGCAGACGCCCACCCGCCCGGGCTGGTCGAGGAGGTCGATGATCCGCTTCAGCTCCTCGAAGCGCGCCCCGAGCGTGGTTCCTTGGCCCGCGGTGTTCTCTAGCAGGAGCTTGGTGTTCACGTCGGGCACCGCGGCCAGCAGCTGGTCGACGTTGCGCGCTATCTGCTCGATGCCGGCGTCCACGCCCGCGCCCACGTGCGCGCCCGGATGGAACACCAGGCCGAGTACGCCCAGGAGGTCGCAGCGGCCGAGCTCGTCGATCAGGCCGTTCCGCGACTTCTCGGCCGTCTCCGGGTCCGGCGACGCCAGGTTGATGAGGTAGGCAGCGTGCGCCACGACGGGCCAGTCGTGCTCCAAGTGCGCCTCGTGGAACTTCTCGACGTCGGCAGGGTCCAGGGGTTTGGCCCGCCATTGGTTCGGACTCTTCACGAAGATCTGGACCGTGGTGCAACCGATCTTCTCGCCCCGCTCGAACGCCTTGTGGGTGCCGCCGGCCGTGGAAACGTGAGCGCCTATCAGTGCCATGGGTCCGAGTCTACCCAGGGCGCGTTGCGGGCCGGGCGCTGATACACTCGCGTCCGTGATCCGCGACGTCGTGACCGACCCCAGCCCCGAAGAACTGGTGGCTTTCTTGGACGAGCACCTCCGCGCCGGGGACGAGCTCGTGCAGGTCGTGGGCGCGTGCGAGGTCTTGTATAGCGGCCGCGCCGCCAGCGTCGCCGAGGCCGGTGATTACCTGGTGCTCGTCAAGGCCGACGGCAGCGTGCAGGTGCAAGGACCCAGGGGGGTGAAGCCCGTCAACTGGCAGCCGCAGACGGACGACGTGCGCGTGGCGCTGGAGGACGGTTGCGCCGTGCTGGTGGCGGAGCGCTTCAACCCCGCCGAGTTCGTGCGCGTCGCTTTCCAGGCGCCCGCCCTGGGCCTGGCCCTGCGGCTCGAGGAGACCGGCAACTTCGTGCTAATGGGGAGCGAGGCCGAGATGCAAAGAGCGCTGGCGGAGGACCCCGAGATCATCGAACCCGGGCTCGTCGTCATCGACCTCGAGCTGCCCACCGACGTCGGGGGCATCGACCTCTTCGCGCGAGACAGCCAGGGCCGGCTGGTGGTCGTGGAGCTCAAGCGCGGCAAGGCCAATCACGAGGCCGTCCATCAGCTCGACCGCTACGTCAGGAGCGTGAGGGCCCGTTACCCCGGCGAGGTGAGAGGGGTGTTGGCAGCGCCCGCCGTCACGGCGCCGGCCCTCAACCGGCTGGGTGTCCTGGGCCTCGAGTTCCGCGAGGTGACGGCGTTGCGGGGTGCGCCTGCCGAGGTGACGGAGCAGCCGGGCCTGTTCCGCTGACGCCCCGACCCGGGTCAGCGGGGTAGGCGGCCTACGGTCTGCGCCCAGACGCATGAAGTTAGTAACGGTCCGAGGAGGCCGCGAGACTTACACTGGAACCCGCATGCCGCTGTTTCGCAAGGACCCATTTGGGCGCGCCTGGGTGCTGCTCTCTCCGGAGCGCGGACTCGAACCCTCCGATTTCGGGAGCGTCGCACCGGCGCCGCAACAGTCGTTGTTGTCGCCCGGCAACGAGGCGCGGGCGGGCGCGGAGATAGCGGCCGTCAGGCCGGCCGGCTCGAGGGCGGGTGATCCGGGCTGGCGCATCAGGGCGATCACGCACCCGGCGAACCTGGTGAGCGCCAAGCCGGCCTACGTCGACGCCGGCAACGAACTCTTCAAGCAGGCCGTCGCCTACGGCCATCACGAGATCATCGTCGAGCACCCCGACGCCCGGCAGCGGCTCGAGACCATGCCCGCGGACCACCTGACCGAGGTCCTGCGGTTCTACCGCGAGCGGATGGCGCTGGCCGGTTCGCGCCCGGGCGTCGCCCACGTACAACTCACCCGCAACGTCGGCCGGGCTTCAGGGGCCATGTACGACCACCCGCACGCCCAGTTGCTGGCCGTGCCCGTCACCAACCGCTGGGTGGAGGAGGAGGTGTCCGTCGCCTCCGCGCACTACCGGGAACACCAACACTGCCTCTTCTGCCAGGTTCTCGAGCAGGAGTTGGCTTCGCGCGAGCGCGTGGTAACGCAGAATGGCGCCTACGTCGCGCTTGCCCCCTTCGCCTCCAAGACGCCCTTCGAGACCTGGATACTGCCCCGCCAGCACGGCAGCTCGTTCAGCTCGGTCGCTGCCAACTCGCTGCCCGCTCTGGCGGAACTCATGCAGTCGGTCGTGCGGGCGCTTAACGATGCGCTCGACCAGCCCCCCTACAACCTCATGCTGCACACGCTGGTGGAGGAGGGTCGGCCCGACTACCACTGGCACCTGGAGCTCTTGCCGCGCCTCACCAACCAGGCGGGTTTCGACTGGGGCACCGGGTTCTTCGTGAACCCCACCCTTCCGGAGGACGCGGTGCGCTTCTTGCGCGAGGCCCTGGCCATGCAGCAGGTGCGCGTGTGACCGACGAGCGGGGGGACCGCGGCGAAGCCGCGGGGCAGGGCGGCGGCCCGCGCACGCCACCGCGTAGGCAGCGCCTCAACGTAGTCCTGGTGGTGCTGGCGACGCTCGGAGTCCTCCAGCTCATCTACCTCAACCTGGTGGAAAGTGACCGGATGCTGGTCCTCAACCGCGAGGTGCCCAGGTTGGAGGCCGACGTGGCCCGCCTGCAGGCCGAGGAGCAGCAGTTGTTGGACGTGGTGGCACACTCGGGTGACGAGCGTTACCGAGAGCAACTGGCTCGAGCGCTGGGCTTCATCGGGCCGGATGAACTGCGCGTCGTGACCGGCCCGGCCGAAGCGGGCCACTGAACGGCGGCCTGGCCGCCAGCAGCGCGCCGGCCGCGGTATCAGCGGCGCGCCGGCCGCGGTATCGTGACGGCCACTAAGCCGTTGGAGGAAAGCGCGCGTGGCTGACGACACCATCACCTGGATGAACGAACTGACCGCCGAGATGGAGGAGCGGCGCAAGAAGATCGAGGCCGGCGGTGGCGAGGCGCGCCTGAACAAGCAGCGCGAGGCGGGCAAGCTGACGGCGCGCGAGCGCATCGACCTCCTCCTCGACGAAGGCAGCTTCGTCGAACTCGGCGTGTTCGTGGCGCACCGCGGGGGCGACCTCATGGAGGGCGTGCACGCTCCCGGCGAGGGCGTCGTCACCGGGTACGGCACGGTGAACGGCCGCACCGTCTTCGTCTTCTCGCAAGACTTCAGCGTGTTGGGCGGCAGCCTGGGCAAGATGCACGGCCAGAAGATCGCCAACGTCATGGACCTGGCGGTGCGCACGGGCGCGCCCATCGTGGGCCTGAACGATTCGGCCGGGGCGCGGATACAAGAGGGCGTCGACTCGCTCTCAGGTTACGGCGACGTCTTCTTCCGCAACGCGCGCTACTCGGGCGTGGTGCCGCAGATCTCGGCCATCCTCGGCCCCTGTGCGGGCGGCGCCGTCTACAGCCCCGCGCTCACCGACTTCGTGCTCATGGCGCGCGGCACCTCGTACATGTTCATCACCGGCCCCGAGGTCATCAAGTCGGTGACCAACGAAGAGGTCACGTTCGAGCAGCTGGGTGGCGCCGACGTCCACGCCAAGGTCTCCGGCGTCGCGCACCTGGAGGGCACGGACGACGCCGAGGTACTGGCCACCATCCGCGAGCTGCTGGCGTACCTGCCCCAGTCCGCGCGCGAGAAGCCGCCGCTGCGCCCGACGCAAGACCCGATCACGCGCGAGACGCCGGAGCTGTTGGCGGTCGTGAACCCCGACCAGCGCCGGCCGTATCCCATGCACGACGTGGTCAAGGGCCTGGTAGACGACAGGCGCTTCCTCGAGGTCCAGCCCGACTTCGCCAAGAACATCATCGTCGGCTTCGCGCACTTGGGCTCACAACCCGTCGGCGTGGTCGCGAACAACCCGCGGCACCTCGCCGGTACCCTCAACATCGACGCCTCGGACAAGGCCGCGCGCTTCATCCGCACCTGTGACGCCTTCAACGTGCCGATAGTGACGTTCGTCGACGTGAGCGGCTTCATGCCGGGCGTGGCCCAGGAGCATGCCGGCATCATCCGCCACGGCGCCAAGATGCTGTACGCCTACGCCGAGGCCACCGTCCCGAAGGTCACCCTCATCGTGCGCAAGAGCTATGGCGGCGCCTACCTCGCCATGAACTCGCGCGACATGGGCGCCGACGTCGTGTTGGCGTGGCCGACGGCGGCGGTGGCCGTCATGGGGGCCGAGGGGGCGGCCAACATCATCTACCGGCGCGACATCCAGAGCTCGAAGGACCCGGCCGGGACGCGCGCCGCGCGCATAGCCGAGTACAAGCGGCGCTTCGACAACCCTTACGTTGCCGCCGAGCGCGGCTACATAGACGACGTCATCGATCCCAAGGACACGCGGCGCAGGCTCATCGCCAGCCTACGCATGCTCGACGGTAAGGAAGTGGCGCTGCCGTTCAAGAAGCACGGGAACGTGCCCCTGTAGCGCCGGTTCGACGGAAACGGCGCGGCGAAGGCACGGGCGGTCCGGAGCTAGGGATGGAGCGAGGGCAAGGGCAGCCCGAAGGTCGTGGCGGCGCGTAGGAACGGCCGGCGCGAAGGCTGTGGCGGCGCATAGAACAGTCGGCGCGAATGAACGGCCGGCGCGAAGGCCCCTGGTCGCCCCAGGCTAAGCCCTCAGTCCACCTCCCGCAGGTCGCTCATCAGCTGCCAGCCGACGCCCTCGGGCGTGGCGTTCAGGCGCTCGTCGAGCCGCGCGGCCATCTCCCTCAGCAGGTCGGCCGGATCGTGGCCAGGCTGGACTATGGCCACCACCGTGAGTTGGTAGACGACTTGCGTGGCGCTCAGCGTGCCGTCGTCGAAGAAGGTGAACGGCGCCGCCGGCATGGCGTCAAGCAGGACGTGTACGTCGGGTCCGAGCTGCTCCCTCAGGCCGGCCAGGTCGGGCGCCTGGTCACGAGGGTGCCACAAGTAGCCCTGGATGAGCTTGAAGGCCCTTGGCGTCTTGACGTCACCCTCCCACAAGGCACGGTCATCGCCCACGTGTTCCGAGTACGCCCGGGCGTCGTCTCCGGCCTTGCCGTCGTCGGCTTCGTCCGGGCGGCTCAACTGAAACCCGCGGGCAGGGGAAGGTTCGGCAGCAAAGCTCGCCAGCGCGCGGCGAAGCCCGCCAGGTCGTCCAGCAGCAGGCCCCTGAAGCCCAGCAGCTCGCAGGCGGCAATGTTGCCCTCGTTGTCGTCTACGAACACGATCGACTTAGGCGGCAGGTCCAGGGCGGCGGAGAGGGCGTCGAAGGCCTCGCGCCGCGGCTTGCAGACGCCTATCTCGTTCGAGAACACGAAGGTGCTCAGCTTGGACATGCGTGGGTCGTTGCGTACTTGGTCGGACAGTTCCGGCACGTTGTTGGAGAGCATGGCGAGCGTCAGCCCGGCGGGCAGCGACGCGAGCAGCTCGTACATGACGGGACGCTCACGAACGGCGCCGAGGAACGCCCTCCGGAACCGCTCCAGGGTGGAGGTGGCGCCCACAGCGCTCTGGAAGCGCTGGTGGAACTCCCGCATGTCGTGCGCCCCGACCTCGAAATCCTCCATCAGGCGCAAGTAATGGGGCCTGACGGCGTCGGCGGGCAGGCCGTGTAGTTCGGCGAGGCGGACATGAGCGCTCGAGTCGAACGTGCCTTCCGTGAACACGCCGCCCCAGTCGAAGGCGATGGCCCTGAGCGGTTCTGGCAGTAGGCCGCTCACGCCCATCAGGGACGCGTGCCCGCGCGCCAGCGGTGCTCCTTGTCCTCGCTGATGAACCACTGCAAGAACGTGACGACGAACGGGATGCCGAAGGCCACTATGCCCGATACCTTCATCAGGGCGCCCGCCAACTGCTGGTCGTCGAGCACCGAGATGCCGAAGGCGCGCACGGGCAGGTGGGCGTAAGCGGAGTAAAGAGCGTCGGGTGAGAACGTGATGCCGGCGAAGATCGGCAGCTGCGCCACCGGCAACAGGAACAGGTAGGCCGCCCGCACGATGAACGCAGGGCGCGGCAGCTCCTCGATCGGGCTCATGATGGGCCACCACACCATGAGCGATGCGAACAGCAGGATGATGTGGACCGAGTGGTGCAGCGAGGTGTTGGAGATGGATAGGTCGTAGAACGCGGGCAGGTGGTACACGGCAAGCGCCAGTGAGAACACCACGAACGTCATTAGCGGGTTCAGCACCACGCGCATGATGGGCAGCATGCGGCGGTTGGCCAACGTGGCCCTGAGCAACCATGCGGGCGTGCCGGCCAGCAGGATGGGCGCGATGGCGTAGGTGAGGATGAGGTGTTGCGCCATGTGCGCCGACAGGAGGTAGCGCTCGGCCAGGTCGTGAAGGGGCGATCCCTCGTTGAGGAAGAGCGCGAGCAACCCGAGTCCGAACACGATGGCGTGCTTGGTCGGGTAAGGCTCTCCCGGCGCGATGCGCCTTCTGAGCGGGCCGACCGCCAAGTAGTAGGCCGTCGCGGAGGCGGCGATCATCCCTAGGAGCACGGGTTCCAACTGCCAGTTCAGGTAGAGCATCTCGCGGTTGTCCTTCCCTCGCAGCCGGCGCGCCTGCTTGCGAATCCGGCAAGGTCTGCAGCCATGCTAAACCCAAAACGAGCACGGCGCCGCGCCGTGCTCGAGATGCTTCCTGGTGGTGCCTCACAACTGCGTGCTGCACGGTCCCCGAGGGGGCCGCGGAGCCCGTCAATCCAGGCCGAGGGCCTCGCGAGCAGCGTGATTCTCGTCCGGGGTGCGGTTGTCCGGGCGGCGGGCCTCGACGTCGGCGGCCACGTAGGGCTGGAAGTCGGCGGGCGGGTCGGACCAGGCCGTCAGGGCATGGTTGAGGGCGTCTGCGATGTCGCCGTCGGCAAGGTGGCCCCACGCGGGCATGACGCCGTTGTAGGGGGCGCCGTTCACTGTGATGGGGCCCTGCAGGCCGAACAGCACCGTGTCGAGGAGGTACTGGCGGCCGCCGTCCAGGGCGTAGATGTCGTCTGAGTGACCGGCCAGGGGCGGGAACGCTCCCGGGATGCCCTCGCCCGACGCCTGGTGGCAGGCCATGCAGTTCGCGTTGAAGACCGCCTTACCGTGTTCCTGGTCCCAGCTGACGGTCGTGGCCGCGGGTGCGGCTCCGGCCGGTGCGCCGGACGCTGCCTCGCCGGACGGTGCTTCACCCGACGGTGCCTCCGTCGTCGGCGTGGTCGCGGACGCGGCCTCCCCCGCGCCCGACGGCGCTTCGGCGGCACTCGGGGTCGCGCCCGCCTCCTCCGCTGCCGGCGGCGTCGCGACGTTCACCGTGTAGGTCGAGGCGTCGTTACTTGCCAGCGGCGCGGCGATCGGGACGGTGCGGTCCTTCACGCGAGGGTTGTCGGCGATCTGGGCCGGCCCACGCGAGGCGCCGCCCGTCCGCACGTTCTCGAGCATCGCCTCCGGGATCTCGTTGTGCGCGGCCTTCCCAGCCACGACGTTCTGCGGCCGGGTGGCCGAGACCGCGCGTGGCAGGACGAACATCGCCGTCAATCCGACGAACGTGGCCATGGCGATGAACATGCCGCTCGAGAAGAAGCCCGTGTAGGTGCGATCGTCGGCCTTGAGGTGCATGAAGAACATGACGACCATCACGAACTTGACCACGGACAGGGTGATCAGCCAGACCAGGGTCCAGCTGGGGCCCAGCCAGGCCTGCGGGTACTCGACGAGCGCGAACTCGATGTAGGTGATGACGCCCAGGATGATGGCGACGATCAGGTAGGTGGTGACGGAGGAGTGTTTCGTTTCAGCCATTAGTCGGAAGCCTCGCCTACACGAATTCTACGAGGTAGACGACCGTGAAGATCACGATCCACACGATGTCGACGAAGTGCCAGTAGAGACCGGCGATCTCGAGGTAGACCGCGTCCTTGGCGGTGGTCGGACGCAGGTACGAGGTTATGAGCGCGCTGACCAGCCAGATGACGCCGACGGTCACGTGAATGCCGTGGGTGCCCGTGAGGATGAAGAAGGTGGTCCCGAACAGGTTCTGGTGGACGGTAAGGCCGGCATTCACGAAGTGCGTGAACTCGAAGACCTGGAAGCCCAGGAAGATCGAGCCGAAGATGGCGACCCCTGCGGTCCAGAGGCGGAACCTGCTTATGTCATTCTGGCGCAGCGCGTGCAAGCTGAGCACCATGAGCAGGCTCGACATGAGCAGGACGAAGGTGCTGATCGTCGTTAGCGGGATGTCGAAGACGTCGCGCGGCAGTGGGCCGACGAGGCTGCGGTTGTGATAGGCGAGGTAGGTGCCGATGAGCGACCCGAAGAACATGGTGTCGGACGCGAGGAACACCCACATCAACAGCTTGACGTCGGGCAACTTGCTCGAACGGTAGGGCGCCACGTGGGCCGGGGCCGGGCTGGCGTGGGAAGCGTCGGCGCTCATACGTGCTCCTCCGCAACGTCGAAGTGAAGGTGCGTGCCGCCGACGCCCTCGAAGGCCCAGGCGAAGATGGTGAAGATGAACGACAGGCCGCAGATGACGGCTAGGACCATGTTGTCGTACATCAGTCCGTAGCAGCCCACGGCGAGTGCCAGCGCGCCCAGGATCGGGAACCAGGACTGGCCGGGGATGTGGACGCCCGCCGCGTCGTAGGCCCTGCCCTCGGCGGGATCGGGGGGCGTCACGTGCATGGATTCCGGATACTTCTCCGCCCAGAACGCGTCGAGCGAGTTGACCACCGGCTGCGTCTTGAAGCCGTAGTAGGCGGGTGGCGATTCGGTCGTCCACTCGAGCGTCCGTGCGTCCCACGGGTCCTTGCCGGCGGGCTTGCCGCGGACCAGCGCGTGGATTACGCCGTAGAAGATGAGGATGAGGCCCACTCCCATCACCCAGCTACCGATGGTGGAAAGCATGTTCACGAGCTCCAGCCCGATGCCCTCGGGGTAAGTCTGGATGCGGCGCGGCATGCCCATCAGCCCCGCCAAGTGCTGTGGGAAGAAGATGAGGTGGAAGCCGATGACGGTGAACACCCAGGCGACCTTGCCCAGCTTCTCGTCCATCATCTTGCCCGTGATCTTCGGGAACCAGTAGTACAGCGCCCCGAAGAAGGCCAAGAGGGCCCCACCGCCCATCACGTAGTGGAAGTGCGCCACCACGAAGTAGGTGTCGTGCACCTGCGCGTCGAAAGTGGGCATGGCGACCATGATGCCCGTGATGCCCCCGAGCGTGAAAGTGACGAGGAAGGCCAGCGCGTACAGCAGTGACGTCGTGAACCTGATACTGCCGCCCCACAGGGTTCCCAGCCAGTTGAAGATCTTGACGCCCGTTGGAATGCCGATGATGAACGACGTGAGCGAGAATGCCGTGTTGACGACGGGGCCGAGTCCCGTGGTGAACATGTGGTGCGTCCAGACCGCGAAGCCCATGAACCCGATGAGGATGCCCGACAGGATCATGATCGGGTAACCGAAGATCGGCTTGCGCGAGAAGGTCGGGATGATCTCGCTGATCACCCCGAAGGCCGGCAAGATGATGATGTACACCTCCGGGTGGCCGAAGATCCAGAAGAGGTGTTGCCACAAGATCGGCAGGGCGCCGGCCTCTTGCACGAAGAAGAGCGTGCCGAAGGTGCGATCGAGGATGATCTCGAGGAACGCGATGGTGAGCGGTGGGAAGGCGAAGATGATCATGAACGACGTGATGAGCATCATCCAGGCGAAGACCGGCATGCGCATCATGGTCATGCCCGGAGCGCGCATGTTCACCATCGTCACGATGAGGTTCATGGCGGTGGCCGTCGTGCCTACGCCGCTGATGAACAGGCCGAACATGTAGAAGTCGACGTTGAGGCCCGGGTTGTGCGACAGCGAGGTGAGTGGGGCGTAAGCCACCCAGCCCATGTCGGGCGCGCCACCCAAGAACCAAGACGAGTAGATCATCAGGCCACCGAACAGGTAGACCCAGTAGCCGAACGCGTTCAAGCGCGGGAAGGCGAGGTCGCGAGCGCCGATCTGCAACGGCACGAAGTAGTTGGCGATGCCGATGCCGAGCGGCATGATGGAGAGGAACACCATCGTCACGCCGTGCATGGTGAAGAGCTGGTTGAACTGCTCCGGGTTGACCACGCTCATGTTCGGCGTGAGCAACTGCAGGCGCATGATGAACGCCTCGGTCGCCGCCGCCGCCATGAAGGTGAACGACGTGAGCATGTAGAGGATGCCGAGGCGCTTGTGATCGACCGTCGTCAGCCAGGAGCCGATGCCGGTGGTCCAGGTCGGACGGACGAAGAGCTTCCCACGGGTGGAACTGGTGATTGTGGGCTGAGTGGTGGCCATCAGTTGCCTCCGCTTGACGCTCGAGCGAGCGCCTGATTGCTGTCATTCACACCTAGGCTCAACAAGAAGGCGGCGATGGCGGCCGTCTCCTGGTCGCGATTCGGGTCGTTTGCTTCCCACAAGGTCGGCATCCGGTTGCCCGGCTTGACCGACTGCGGGTCGGCTATCCAGGCCGCGACGTTCTCGGGCGTGGCGTCCAGAACACCCGCTCCGACAGTGTTGCGCAGGCCGAAGTTGGTGAGGTCGGGGTAGAGGGGCTGACCGTACCTCATGCCCTCGGTGTAGTTGCCGATGTTGTGGCAACCGATGCAGCCCTTGGCGGCCACGAGCTGGCGGCCCTGGGTCACGAGTGGGTCCGACGCCACGGTCTGGATCGCGGGCTTCTGGAACTTCGCCACCCAGGCCTCGTAGTCCGACTGCTCGGATACGACCACTCGGAAGCGCATGTACGCGTGGGCGCCGAGGCAGAGCTCGGCGCACTGGCCCGAGTAGATGCCCACGCTGTCCTCGTTGGTGTCGAACCAGAGCTGATTGTCTTGATTGGGGATGAGGTCGACCTTACCGGCCAGGCGCGGGGCCCAGAAGGCGTGAACGACGTCCGCCGAATTGAGGTGCAAGATAACGCGCTTGCCGGCTGGGATATGCAACTCGTTGGCCGTGGTGATGCCGAGCTCGGGGTACTCGAAGCTCCACCACCACTGATGCCCGACCACGTTGACCACCACGTCGTCGGCCGTCGCCACCACGTGAGACTGCGTGCGGAAGACGGAGCGGATGGTCGGGATGGCTACCAAGACGATGATGATGACGGGCACGATGACGAGGATCAGTTCCACTATGGGATTGCCGTGTGACTGCACCGGGAGCTTGTCGTCCTTGCGCCGCCTGAACTTGAAGACGGCGTAGATCAGGGCCCCGAACACGCCGACCATCACGGGGATGCTCAGGTACCAGGTCCACATGAACAGGTCCAGCTGGTCCTGGGCGATGCTGCCGATAGGGCTGAAAGTCGACTGCTCGCCCTGCAGCGAACAACTGGCCAGCAACGGCGCGAGAAAGGCGACGGGCAGGCCCCGCCTCAACCACCTCATAGGCACGATTCCCTCCTCGGGAGGTTTGAATTGGGGCTGGCGAAGGGTTTGGGCCCCAGAATCTGAGCGCTAATGTAGCACACACGTCGGAAGCGGAACGGCTAAGGGATCGGGATTGGCCCGCCGGACTGTGCGCCTAGGACGCATTCCTGATCATGGCCCCCCTCGTTCGGCCCTTCGCGTCCGGGCTGCTAGGGGGGTGCGAAAGCGCGGCTGGGGTGGCGAAGTCAACCGTCACGGTAGCTGGAAGCCTCCAGCAGGTGGGCGCCATTCACCCCTGCGGAGCCGTTCAGATCGGCCACGGTGCGGGCCACGCGCAATAGCCGGTCCAGCCCGCGAGCCGTGGGCCTCCTGCTACGAACTATCCGCCCCAGGACGGCCTCTCCGGTGGGTTCGAGCAAGGCGTGCGAGCTGAGCGCGCGGCCGCTGAGGTAGGCGTTGGGAACCCCCTGGCGCTCGAGGGCCAGGAGCCGCGCCGCCGCCACTCGTGACGCGACCACCTCGCTTGCCTCGCCGGGCGCGGCCGAGAGCAGTTCGGCCTCGGAGAGCCGCGGCACGTTCACGCGGAGGTCGAGCCTATCGAGGAGCGGCCCGGATAGGCGCCGCTGGTAGCGGGAAACCTCGCCCGGGTGGCAGAGGCAAGGGTGCGCGTCGTCATCGGCGCCGTGGTAGCCGCACGGGCAGGGGTTGCGCGCCGCCACGAGCTGGAAGCGCGCGGGCAGCCGGACGCTGCCACTGGCGCGCGAGATGGTGATGACGCCGTCCTCCAGCGGCTGCCGCAACGCCTCGAGCACCGACCGCGAGAACTCCGGCAACTCGTCGAGGAACAGCACCCCCAGGTGCGCGAGCGAGGCCTCTCCTGGGCGCACCACGGCGCCGCCGCCGATGATCCCGGCTTCGGAGCCGGAGTGATGCGGTTGCCTGAACGGTGCGGTGCGCATGAGGCCGCCGCCGGGGAAGCGGCCGGCGCTGGAGTGGACGCGGGTGACCTCGAGCGCCTCCGCGTCGGGCAGCGGGGCCAGGATGCCCGGCAGGCGCCGCGCGAGCATGCTCTTGCCGGCCCCCGGGGGGCCGGTGAGGAGCAAGTTGTGGCGCCCGGCGGCAGCCACCTCCAAGGCCCGGCGGGGAAGCGCCTGGCCGCGCACGTCGGCCAGGTCTGGGAGAGGGTCGGCAGCGGCTCCAGGCACCGCGGCCGAACTCGGCGGCGCGTGTGCGGGAAGAACCTGCCTGCCCGTCAGGTGGCCGAGCGCCGCCGCCAGCTTGGCGACCGCGAACACCTGGGTGCCCGGCACCAGGGCGGCCTCGTCGGCATTGGCCGCCGGCGCGAGTATGCGCCCCACGCTGCCTGCGGCGGCCCCCAGGCCGGCGCTCATCAGCGCGATGGCCACGGCGCCGCGGACGGGGCGCAGGCCTCCGTCGAGCGCCAGCTCGCCGAACGCCACGAGCCCTTCCAGGGCGCGGGTGGGCAGGCGACGGTCCGCGGCTAGGAGGGCCAGCGCGATGGGAAGGTCCAGCGCCGGACCCTCCTTGCGAACGTCGGCGGGCGCCAGGTTGACGAGGATGCGGCTGGGCGGCAGCGGCAACCCGAGCAGTTTGAGGTTCGCACGGACCCGCTCCCGCGACTCCTGCACCGCCGCGCCGGGCAGCCCGACGATGGTGAAGTTGGGCAGCCCGCCGCTCACGAACGCCTCGACCCTCACCTCCAACGCCTCCACGCCCTGGATGGTGGCGGAGGTGACGGCGGCGAACATCTTCCACCGACGGTAGGCCGACGTTCAGGTCACGTGCGCGGCGCCTTGGGCTCGAGCCCGTGGGCGCTAGGCGGCGGCCCACGGCCGGGGCAGGGGCTCAGACGGCTTCGTGCGCGTAGAGCCCGAAGGTGTTGGGCCCCACGTGACTGGCTATCACGGCGCCGATCTCGTGGAAGCCGCCGAACTGATAGGCGATTCCCGCCGCGTCGACGGCCGTGCGAAGACCCTCGGCGGCGGCCAGGTCCTGCACGTGGATGAGGTTGAGCACGATCGGCCCACCCGCGGCCGCCGCGTACGCCTTCAGGCGTTCGACCATCTCCTGCTGCGCCTTCTTGAGGCCGCGCGCGCGGCTCAGTGGCCCCACCTTGCCGTCCTCGAGCGTCAGGAGGGGCTTGACGTTCAGAAGGCTCCCGAGGAGAGCCGAGGCGCGGCCGATGCGGCCGTTCTTCTGCAGGTAGTCCATGGTGGCAACGGTGAAGATGACGAAGTTGGTGTCGCGCACCCTCTCGAGGGCGCTGACGATGGCGCTGGTTTCGGCGCCCTCGTCGCGCATGCGCGACGCCACGCGGACCATCTCGCCGTGGCCGAGGCTGGCCGCCCGGCTATCGAAGACGGTCACCGGCACGCCGGCGTCCTCCTTGGCGATGTTGGCCGACTGGAACGTGCCCGAGATCTCCGAGGAGATCGTGATAACCAGGATCTGGTCGGCGCCGGCCGCCACGGCGCGGCCGTAGGCCTCCGAGAACTCCGCAGGGCTCGGCTGACTCGTCGAGGGCATCTCGGCGCCGGCGGCAACGCCGGCGATGATCCTGGCCGGGTCGATCTCGGACCAGTCGTTGAACGTGCCGCCTTGGAAGTGGACGTGAAGCGGTACCGCCTCCACCTCCAGCTTGGCGAGCTCCTCCGCAGTGAGGTCGCATGTCGAGTCGGTGATGATCGCGAGTTTCATACCTGGCTCCGTAACTTCGCGCCCGCGGCAGCACCACGGCTAAGCGAGGAAGGGTCGTGATGTCGTAGCCAGGATATACGAGAGCGGTGCACTAACGCACATGCGGCCGACGCGCCGGAGGTGGAGCGCCGAAGGGAGCGCATGCGGGCGGCCCGGCCGTGTGGCCCTGCGGTGTTCATGGCTGCGGGTTCGGGCCGGGTAATGTGAGGCAGATGCTGGAAGCCGTCTGGTGGCTGCTGACGCCAAGCACCCTGTTGGTGCTGTTGGTGCTATTGGCGTTCGTGGCCGGACGCCTCGGCGCAGGCCGCCTCGCCGCGGGGTTCCTCTTCCTGCCCCTGTTAGCGCTGCTGGTGCTCGTACTGGCACCGGTCGATCAGTACCTGGCCAACGGGCTGGAGAGCCGCGTCCCGGCACCCGCGGCCCTACCCGAGAAGGTGGACGGGATCATCGTGCTGGGCGGTGCCGTCGAGTGGCGGATCGGGCAGGCGCGCGGCCAACTAACGCTCGACGACGCGGGCGAGCGCATGCTCGCGGCGCTGGCGCTGGCGAAGCGCTACCCGGGCGCGCAGGTCGTGTTCACCGGACTGTTCGATGACGCCATCAAGTGGGAGTGGAAGGGCGCCGACGGTGAGGGTCTGCTGTTCGAGGACGCGCTGCGCGGGCACCCGGTGACTTACCTGGGCGAGTCGCGCAGCACGTACGAGGACGCGCTCCTGAGCCTCGAGAGGGTGGCGCCGCAGCCGGGTTCCACCTGGCTTCTCGTCACGAGCGCACTGCACATGCCGCGGGCGTTGGGTACGTTCAGGGCCCAGGGTTGGTCGGTAACACCGTTCCCCGTCGACTACCGCTCGCTGCCCCCCAGCGAGTGGCGGAGCGCCTGGCGCTTCGACCTGGCGGTGGGCAAGCGGCTGGCGGGGCTCGACCGCGTAGTGCGCGAGTGGGGGGCTTACGAGGTCTACAAGCGGGCCGGGCGGCTGGCCGAGTGACCGGGAGCGCCCGACAGGGGCGGGCCGGCGCCTAACCGCCCAGCAGCGCCTCGCCGATCTGCACCGCGTTGAGGGCGGCGCCCTTACGGATCTGGTCGCCGGCCACGAACAGGGCGAGGCCGCCCGGCAGGCTCATGTCGGCGCGGATCCTGCCGACCAGCGTGTAGTCCTGGCCGCTGGCGTCCAGTGGCATGGGGAACCTGTTCCCTTGGCGGTCGTCCACGACGCGCACGCCCGGCGCGTGGCTCAGCACCTCGCGGGCGTCCGATTCCGTGACGGGGCGCTCGAACTCGGCGTGGATGGACTCGCTGTGGGCCCTGAACACTGGTACGCGCACGCACGTGGCGCTGATGGCCAGTTGGGGCGCCCCGAGGATCTTGCGCGACTCGAGGGCCAACTTGCGCTCCTCGGTGTTGTAGCCGTCCTCGCCGATCTCGGAATCGTGGCTGAAGAGGTTGAACGCGATCGGGTGCTGGAACTTAACGGGCGCCGTCGGCGCGCCCAGCGGTTCCCCGGTGGGGCCGGAGGCGCCGGCCAGCACCGCCTGACTCTGCTCGCGCAGCTCGCCCATGCCGGCCGCGCCGGCGCCGGAAACGGCCTGGTAGGTGGCGACCGTCGCCCGCTTGAGCCCGAAGGCGCGGTGTAGTGGCGCCAGGGCCATCAGCGCGATGATGGTGGAGCAGTTCGGGTTGGCTATCAGGCCCGGGTGGTTCTTAAGCGCGTCCGGGTTCACTTCCGGTATCACCAGGGGCACCCGGGCGTCCATGCGCCACGCGCTCGTGTTGTCGATGACCACGCCGCCCCGTGACGCCCACGCCCAGGCGTGCTCCTTTGAAAGGCTGCCGCCCGCGCTGGAGAAGATGACGTCGGCGCCGAGGTCCCCGTCTTCCGGCAAGCTCCGCAGCAGGTGGCCCTCGCCCTTGAACCTCACGGCCTTGCCGGCGGACCTGGGCGACGCGTAGAGCTTGAGTTCCGTGATGGGGAACCGGCGCTCCTCCAATATTGCGAGTAGCTCTTGGCCCACGGCCCCGGTGGCTCCGACGACGGCGACGCGCATGCGGGGGAGTCTAGCACCGCCGCCCCGAGGGCGGCAGGCAGTAGCATTACCGACATGTCGCGCGTTCAAGGCCGCTGGCGGCGCATCGTGATCAAGGTCGGCACCAGCTCCCTGGTGGACGAGTCCGGACGCATAGCCCCTTACAAGATGTGGGACGTGGCGCGTGGGGCCCAGGTCCTGGCGGCGGCCCAGAAGGGCTCGGCGCAGTTCGTGATCGTCTCCTCGGGTGCGGGCGCGGCGGGGCGGCAGCGCTTGGGGCTCAAGCTCCCCCTCACGCTGCCTGACAAGCAAGCGGCCGCGGCCGTGGGCCAGGCGCTGCTGATGCTCGATTGGGAGCGGGCCCTCTCGCCGCGCCCCACGGCGCAGCTACTCATATCGGCAAGCGACGTTCAGGAGCGGGAGCGCTACGTGAACGCCAAGAGCGCCCTCGAGGCCACGCTCGCGCTGGGCGTGGTGCCCGTCATCAACGAGAACGACAGCGTGGCCACCGCGGAGTTGAAGCTGGGCGACAACGACACGCTCTCGGCCTGGGTGAGCTACCTGGTGGACGCCGACGTGCTGATCATCCTGACCGACGTTGACGGCCTGTACGATTCCGACCCGAAGCGCAACCCGGACGCCAAGCGCATAGAGGTGGTGAGCGACATCGGCGAGGTGACGCAACTTGCCGGGCGCCCCGGCTCTGCGCTCGGCACCGGTGGCATGGCCACCAAACTGCGGGCGGCGCGGATTGCGACGGGCGCCGGCATCGAGACCATCGTGCTCGGCGGGGGCGGCGCGGCGCTGGAGGCCCTCGCGCGGGGGGAGCGGCGCGGCACCCGCTTCCTGGCTCCCGTCCACGTGCCGGCGCGCAAGGCCTGGATAGCCAACCAGCCCGTTCGCGGCGCGCTGCTGGTGGACGCCGGCGCCGCCAGGGCCCTGGCAGCCGGCAAGAGCCTACTGCCGGGCGGCGTAACGGGAGTTACCGGCGTGTTCACGTTCGGCGACGCGGTGGAGATACGCCACGAGGGCACGCGGATCGGGGTGGGGCTCACCAACTACGGCTCCGAAGCGGTCGAACGGATCCGCGGCCGGCATAGCCAGGCGATCGCCGAGTTGCTGGGCCACAAGGACTACGACGAGGTGATCCACCGCGACAACTTCATGCTGACGAGCGCGGCGGCGCAGGCGCAAGGCACGCCGCCGGCGCCCCGCTAGCCCGGGGTCCGCTACCCGCAACTCGCTAGCGTGCGGCGCGCTGCCTGCGCCCTACTAATCCGGGGCCCGCCGCCGGCCGGTGATAGCATTCGCGTCATGAACGTCCGCTCCCAGCTCGTTTACGTTTCCACGGCCATCCTGTTCGCGCTGGGCCTGCTGGGGCTCGCCAACCCTTTCTTCACCGCGAAGATGCTTGGGTTGGAGATAGCGGACGTTCGGGGCATCAGCCAGGTGCGAGCGACCTTCGGCGCCATGCATCTGGCGCTCGGGGGACTCGTCCTGCGCGGCGCCGTACGGCGCGCGGGGGCACCCGCCATCCTCGGCGCCGCCGCGTTGCTGGTGGGCGCAGTCGCCGCCGCGCGGCTCCTCTCGGTAGTGATCGACGGCGCGGTGACGCTACTCAACGTCCTGTTCCTCCTGAGCGAGATCGTGGCGCTGGCGGGCATCCTGCTGGCATGGTTCGACGCCCGGCGGCCGCAAGAAGCGGGGCCGAACCCCTGACCGGCCTGCCTGACGGCACGCGCTTCGCGCCGCCCGAGGCGGCTGCCGCGCGCGAGGTCGCCCTCGAGCGGCTACGCGATCTCTATGCGTCGTGGGGTTACCTGCCCGTCGAGGTCCCCGGTCTAGAGCACTTCGACCCCAGCCACCCGCGCGAGGCGCAGGCCTTCAAGTTGACGGACAACGGCAGCGACGTGCTGGCCCTGAGGTCGGACTTCACGCCCGCGCTGGCGCGCCTCGTCACGGTCAACTACCCCGGGGTCGCCGCCGGCGAGCGCCGCGCGTTGCGCCTGCGTTACGCGGGCACCGTATGGCACGCACACCACCCCGAACTCGCGGGCACCCGCGAGTTCACGCAGGTCGGCATCGAGCTCGTGGGCGTGAGCAACGCCCGTGCCGACGCCGAGATCATCCACCTCGCCCGCGAGTCCGTCCGGGCCGTGGGGCTGACGCCGCGGATCGAGGTCGGCAACCCCGCCTACGTGAGGGCGCTACTGGAGGCGGCCGACGTCCCGCGCGAACACGAGCCCGCGCTGGCCGATGCCATCGACCGCAAAGACCGCGCCGACGTCCTTGCCCTGATCGGCGCACTCGGCTTGCGTGGCCGCGCTGCCGACGCCATCTTGCGCTGCCCCGACCTCTACGGTGACGAGGGCCTGCTGGACGAGGCCCGCCGACTGGCGCCGAACGCGGCGGCGCGCCAGGCCGTCGACCGGCTCGAGGGCGTGCTCGAGGAGTTCGAAGACGCCAGCGAGTTACTCCTCGACCTCGGCCTGGCGCGGCGCCTCAGCTACTACACGGGCGTCACCTTCCGCGCCTACACGTTCGACTACGGCCAACCGCTGCTAGGGGGCGGGCGTTACGACGGGGCGCTGTTGCCTTACGCCGCCGGGTTCTCGTTGGGGCTCGAGCGGCTCCTGAGCGCGGCTCCTGGCGCCCGGCCGGAGGCGCTCGGTCCTCAGGTGCTCACCCTCGACGACCCCGCCGCCAGGCTCCTGCGCGCCGCGGGCATCGCCGTGGCGCGGGCGGTGGCGAGCGACCCCGGCGGGGCGGAGCGCGAGGCGCGCGCCGAGCGCATCCCTTACCTCCTCGTGGACGGCACCCTGAGGAGCGTGGCCGAAGGGGGCGCGTCGGAGGCACGCAGGCTCGAGCTGCAGGCCCTGCTCGCTGGCAACGGGGGCCGGAGGTGACGCGGGCCAACGGTGCGCCGCTCGTGCTGGCGCTGCCCAAAGGGCGGGTACTGGAGGAGGCACTGGCGGCGCTGCGCAGCGCCGGCTTGCGCCTCGCCTTGAGTGACGACGACCGCGCCCTGCGGCACGACGGTCCCGACGCAACCGTGCTCGTCATGCGCAACGCCGACGTGCCCACTTACGTGGAGCTGGGCGTGGCCGACGCGGGGGTGGTCGGGCGCGACGTTTTGCTGGAGCACGGGAGTCGCCTCTACGCGCCCGTGGACCTGGGCTTCGCGGCTTGCCGCCTGTCGCTCATCCGCCCGGAGGGCCAGAGCGGCCACATAAGGCGCGTGGCCAGCAAGTACCCGCGGGTAGCGGCCGAGTACCTCAGGCGCCTCGGCAGCCCGGCGGAGGTGGTAGCGCTCTCGGGCAACGTCGAGCTCGCCTGCCTCTCGGGCCTGGCCGACGCCGTGGTGGACGTGGTTCAGACGGGCGCTACGCTGCGCTCCAACGGGCTTGTAGAGGTGGACGTGATAGCCGAATCGAGCGCGCGGCTGGTGGTGAACCGGGCCGCGCTCAAGCTCAAGTCGCACGTGCTGCGGCCGTTGATCGAGGCGCTGCGAGACCTATCGGGGCGTTAGCCAACGGCCAGGCCGCACCGCACGGCCCGGGCCCCGGCGCTCGGCGCGGAGGCGAGGGCGACCGTTTCGCGGTACGCCGCCCACGCCGGTGCGCTCACAACCACCCCCGGCGCCTGAAGGCCGCGAGCATGCCCCCTCCCAACAGCAGCATGACCAGCCACAGGGCTGGATACGCCCAGCGCCAGTGGTACTCGGGCATGTACTTGAAGTTCATGCCATAGATGCCCGCCAAGAAGGTGAGTGGGATGAAGATGGTCGCGATGATCGTCAGGACCTTCATGACGTCGTTCATGCGCACGCTCAGCAGCGTGAGGTAGATGTCGTGCAGGCTGGTGAGCTGCTCGCGCTGCGTTTCCACGGCGTCCATGACCTGCACGGCGTGGTCGTGCGCGTCGCGCAGGTAGTTCGATACCTCGGGCGAGAAGTATGCCTGATCCTTGCGTTGCAACGACGCCATCACGTCACGCAGGGGCCAGACTGCGCGGCGCACCACCAGCAGGTCGCGGCGCAGGTCGTTGACGCGCTCGAGCGAGTCGCGCTCGGGGCCCCGCAGTATCTTCTCCTCGATGGCCTCCAGGTCGTCACCGTAGGCCTCCACCACCTCGAAGTACTGGTCGATGACGAGGTCGATGAGCGTGTAGGCGAGGTAGTCGGCGCCCATCTTCCTGAGCCGCCCGGCGCCCTTCCGCAACCTTTCGCGCAGCGGCTCGAACGGGTCCCTCTCGAGCTCCTGGAACGTGACCAGCAGGCCCTCTCGCAACACGAGGGAGAACTGCTCGCTGTGGAGCAGGTCGTGGCCGACCGTGCCGGCGGACGCCGATGGCTCCAGCTGCACCAGCTTGGCGGGAGCTGCCGGGCTTCGGGTGGGGGTTGCCGCCGCGGGGCCAGTGGCGGGGGTGGCCGGGCCTGGGGCGGGGGTTGCTGGGCCAGTGGCGGGGGTGGCCGCGCCTGGAGCCTCGGCCGCCGCCGGATCCGCGGCTCGCGCGCCGGGCGCCGAACCACGACCTTGAGCACCTTGCTCTTCGGGGGTGGTGACCGGGACGCCGTGGCGGGTGAGGATGCGGAAGACCATGAAGAGGTAGTGTTCGTACTCCTCGGTCTTGGGGCGCTGTCCCAGGCTCGCCAGGTCCTCGACCGTGAGCGGGTGCAGGCCCAGCACTTGTCCTAGGTTCTCGAGCAGCTTCGTGTCGTGCACGCCTACCACGTTCAGCCAGTGCACTCCGGGAGCCTCGAGGAGCTTAGGCAGGCTCGCGATGTCGGAGACCTCGGTCTCCTCTAGCGAGTCCTCCTGGTAGTGGATGAGTTGTAGGTGCGCCCCGTAATCACGCTGCGGGCCGGTGTAGACGACAGCGCCGGGCACGGCGCCGATCTTGCGGCGCATGTCGTGGCGCCTGACGCTCGTCCTTGGTTGCGTGCGGCCACGTTTCCGGCTCAGAACTTCCCTCCCGTCTTGAACCCGCCCCGCTTGGGCATGCTGCCGCCACTTGGGCGCGAGCCGCCACTCGGCTTCGACCCGCCGCTCGGCTTGAAGCCGCCACCACTAGGCTTGAACCCGCCGCCGCTCGGCCTGGAGCCGCCACCGAACCCGCCGCCGCTCGGCCGCCCACTCGAGTGCGACTGCGAGCGCGCGACCGCGTCGAGGATCGACCCCAGGACGTCGATGCCCTGGTTCACGCCGCCCCTCGGCGGCCGGCCGCCGCCCCAGACCGTCCCGCGACCGAAGCCGCCCGAGCCGAAGGTGGGGTCGACGTTGCCGCTCGTCACCTGCCGTTGCCGGCTGAAGAGCTGCCACAGCGCCTGCGCGGTGAGCATGCCGGCAAGGTACTGCGTGATGCCGGTGCTTATCGCTTGCCCGTCACGGAACGACGAGTTGGGCTGGGCCATCCCGGCCTGGTTGAAATCCGACCGCAGCTTCGTGAGCTCCTGCAGGCGCCGGCGGCTGGCCTCGGCGGCGGCGCGCAGTTCGTCGACGCTGGCCGCCAGCTCCTCACGCTTGCTCGAGAGCTGGGCCAGTCGCGCCACCACGAGGTCGTCCTCGGGCGTGGGGGTCGCAAGGGCGCCGGCGCGCAGCACGTCGATGGGCGTGCGGCCGAACTCGTTGCGGAGGAACTCGGTGGCGTTCTGGTAGTCGCTGTCCTGGCCTTGCGCGAAGCGTCCGAGGACCTCTTGGATCTGTTGGCCCTCGGCGGCCTTGGCCGCGATCTTGGCGTCCAGCTCGTCCACCTTGGCCTGCGCGGCGGTGCGCCGGGCATCCAGGGCGCCGATCCCGTCGTCCTCCCTCGCCTGCAGGTCGAGGCGCTCGAGTTCCGCGTGCGCGGCTTCGGCGGCCGCCGCCTTGTGCGCGGCGTGCTCTCGCAGGCGCACCGGTATCTCGAGCAGGCGCGCGTAGTTGGCGCGCGCGTCCATGTACGAGCAGATGCGCGCAACCCGCCCGTCCAGGTAGCGCACGAGCGGAGCGAAGATTAGGCCGCCCGGACGGTACTCCACGGTGCCGTACTTCCTGCGCCACAGGTACGAGAAGAGCGGGTCGGCGCGGTACGCCTCGCCCTTCGTTGCCTGCTCGTTCTCGCTTTGGGTCGCCTTGGCGTCGGCCTTCTGGGCAACGCGGTCGGCCTCGTGGGCTGCCTCGAGTTGCCGCTGGTAGGCGGGGTCGGCCCCCAGGCGCTGCTGCGTGGCGGCTTCGGCGTCCTCGACCGCTTGCATCGCGGCGCCGAGCTCGTCTTGAGCGGCCGCTCGCGCCTCCTCGAGCGCCGCCAGGTCGGCCTCGTGCTGCGCCTGGCGCCGGCGGACGTCCTGGTACGCGGCGTCGCGCTGCGCGATGAACTTGAGGACCTGCTCGTCGGTCGTGTCCTCGACCCTGGCGTCCTTGCTGGCCAGGTAACGCAGGCGCAGTTGGGCGAGGCGCCCCAGCTCGGCCACGCGCTTGGCGTCGATGGCGAGCAGCTCGTCGTTGCTGCGGTTGAGGGACGAGTCCAACTGGCTGGTGCGTGCCTGCTCCTGCTGCAGTGCCTGCACCAGGCCTTCGAGGGTCTTGCTACCGCTGATCATCAGTCCCAACTCGTTATGGCGGCGCCGGTGGTGTCGAAGTAGTACTCGGGCTGCAAGAAGCCGGCCTGCTTCTCGCCGAAAACGTCGCGCTGGATGATGCCGTCGTCGAGCTTGTCGCGCCTGATCTCCTCGAAGGTGGCGTCCGAGACCCGCAGGCCGAAGCTCTTGACGCGCTCGGTCTTGCCCGTCTCTTCGTTGGTGACGTCGATGGCGATGTTCTTGCCGTTACGGTCGATGGGCTCGACGATGATGTAGTAGTTCGCCGCCTCGGTGTTGAGGTCGGGAACGCGCCACACCCCGGTGGTCTCGGCGGCGATCCGCAGCGTGTAAGACGCCTGCAACTGCGCCTCGAGGGTCCGGAGAGAGGCGAGCGAGCTGCGCGCCTCCTCGTCCTCGCCCTTCGCCAGGGCTGTGGTGGCCAGGGAGTAGAGGGTCTCGGCGCGCGCCGTGGCGGCGGGGTCCCTCGACTCGGCGAGGACCGTGGCGTGCACGCGGCCGACGTCGTTCACCAGCGCGCGGTGCGGGGCCCTGAAGACCTGGTCGTAGCCGTAGAACACCAAGGCCCCCACGACGAACAGCGCGAGGAGCAACCGACCCCACTTGGCGCGGTTCACGTACACGTACGCCCAGCGCGTTTCGGGCCGCCGTGCGGGCGCCTCGTAGACGAAGCGTCCCTCCGCGAGGGCCTCGACGCCTTGCTTGAGGACCTCGTCGCTGACGGTTATGCCCTGCGAAGCGTAGATGCTCCGCAGGCTCTCGAGCATGGCTTCGTCGCGGCCGTCCGAGGCCAGTTCCGTCTGCACGAGCCGCTCGCGGTGGCGCAGCGTGTCGACGACGTCCATGGCGAGCATGACGTCATCCAGGGGCGGGGGCGCTGGTCTGGGCGCCCCGCTCGGGCCCGGTGCGTCAGCCATCGGTGGTCGTCAGAGTCGCCCCCTGTTCCGCCAGGCGCGCGAGGCGGCGCTTACCGTCCTCGACGGCCGTGCGGATCTCGGCGGCGTTGCTGGTGGCCTGTTCGCGCATCTCGTCGATGATCTCGAGCGAGCGCTCCTGGTAGTTGACGACCGAGTCGACCAGACGCTTGACCGACTCGGCACGCACGGTCGGACCGTAGCCCGCCTTCAGGGCGGCCTCCTGCACCTTGCCCCCGATGTCGGAGAGCGTGTCGAGCGAGTCGCTCACGCCCTTCGTCATGGCGTCTAGGCTGCGCGTGGCCTCGTTGAGGCCGAATAGGCCCGTGAAGGTCGCCGTGAGCGCGGTCAGCACCGTCTCGTTGGTGCTGAAGAACGACACGGCCTGCGCGCGCACGCGCTCCTTGGCGGTGTTGGTCTGCATGAGTCGCGCCATCACGACCTCGGACGTGTTGTACGAGATGGTGAGGTTGTCGGACAGGTCCTTGGCGATCTGGTAGCGCTTGTCGGTGAGCTGCAAAGCGCGGACCTTCTCGTCACGCGCCAGTTCCAGCCGGGCGCGCTCGGCCAGGTCCTCGCCCTGGTAGGCGTCGACGGCGGCCATCGACTCGTTGACGGCCGCCTTGGCCGCTTCCAGCTCGGCCTCGCCCTTCTTCAGCACCTCGAACGCGAGTACCTCGGACTCCTTGAGCGCGCCGCGGAAGTCGCGGTAGGCCTCGAGGATCGCGTGCTCGCGCTGGATCTGGTCCTGGGCGTCCTTGGTGACGTCTAGGTAGGTGCTCTTGATCTTGTCGAAGCGGTTGGCGATGTCGCCACGGGTGACCTTCATCCAGACGTTGGCGAGGCGCTCGAAGGTGCTCAGCTTGCCGTCGTCGAGTTGGTCGACCATCATCTTCGCGTCGTCGCGGATGCTGTTGAACGACTTGGTGAGGTCCTCGTAGCGCGTCGCGACGTGCATGGCCTCCACCTGCTGGCGCACCACGTCGTTGAACAGCGACGCCTGCGCGAGGGTGCGCGTGATGGCCACGACGCGGTCACGGTCGAGGTCAGAGATCTGGCTCAGGAGCGCGACGATCGGCGTTTCTTGACTGCTCGTGTTCTCGGGCACGAGCCCCAGGTCCCGGAGGCCGCCGAGGGCCTTGTCGAGGTACTTGAGGGGCGTGCCACGTGCGAGCTCGGTGGTGGCGGGAACGGGCTGTTGGTCGGTCATGGTTCGGCCTTTCGTTTGCCACGCCCTGGGGGGGCGGTTGGGAGGACGGCTGTTGGCGCGGCGTGGCGGGAGCGCGGCCGTGCCCTACGACTCAATCATGAGGTCGGACGGGCGCCCGCGCAAGGGCGCTTCGGACCGCCGGCGCGCCGCCGCGCGGTAGTACGCTGCCGGTCATGCAACCTGCTGCGCGCGCACGGCTTCGTGACCTCGGCGTCGTCACCGGGGTGCTACCCACGGGACCGCTGAACGCCGTCACCGACGTGGCCGGGGTGCGCGTCGGGCACCACACGCTGGTGGAGGGCGAAGGCGTGCGCACGGGCGCAACGGTGATCCTGGCCCACCCCGACGACCCGTACCGCTGGCGCGTGCCCGCCGGCATGTGCGTGGGGAACGGTTACGGCAAGCTCATGGGCGCCACGCAGGTCGTGGAGTTGGGAGAGCTCGAGACGCCCGTCGCGCTCACCAACACGCTCAGCGTGCCGCGCGCCGCCGACGCGCTGCTCGAGTGGACGTTGAGTGCAAGGGGGAACGAGCGCGTGGGCTCGGTGAATGCCTTCGTGGGGGAGACCAACGACGGCCGGCTGAACGACATCCGGGCCCGCAGGGTCACGGCCGAGCACGTGTTGCTGGCGCTGGAGAGCGCCGCCGACGGCCCCGTGACGCAGGGCAGCGTGGGGGCCGGCACCGGCACCATGGCGTTCGGGTTCAAGGGAGGCATCGGCACGGCGTCGCGGCGCCTACCCGGAGGCCTGGGGGGTTGGACCGTGGGCGCGTTGGTGCAGTCGAACTTCGGCGGCGTGCTGCAGGTGGCGGGAATGCCGGTGGGGATACGGGGCGGCCGCCACTACCTGAGGGACGAGTTGGCCGGCGCCGGAGCCCCGGTCGACCCCGACGGCTCCATCATGATGGTGCTCGCCACCGACGCTCCCCTGAGCGCCGGCAGCCTGAGGCGCCTGGCCGCGCGCGCCATGGCTGGGCTGGCGCGCACCGGGGCGGCGTTCTCGAACGGTTCCGGCGATTACGCCCTCGCCTTCTCCACGGCCGAGAGCGTGAGGCGGC
>Ga0265293_10002816_pt1 | contig 33715 bp, 27 predicted proteins | sample Munlanlewell138R_FD_192505 | JGI IMG/M metagenome (GOLD analysis project Ga0265293, IMG submission 192505) | Leachate microbial communities from a municipal landfill in Southern Ontario, Canada - Leachate well 138R | ecosystem: Engineered > Solid waste > Landfill > Unclassified | place: Canada... | reverse complement strand
TCTGACAACTGACAACTAACAACTGACAACTGACAACTGACAACTGACAACTGACAACTGACAACTGACAACTGACAACTGACAACTGACAACTGACAACTGACAACAACTAACCGCCGCGACAGATGTCCAGCCAGCGTTCGAGTCCGGCGCTGCGGTATTTCTGCTTGTGAACGATGAAATAGAAGTGGCGGTGGAAGTTCTTGCCCGGTGTTTTCAGGCGTACCAGGGTGCCGCGCCGGAATGCGTTGTTGAGCGTGATCTCGGACAGGCAGCCGATGCCGAGCCCCGTTTCCACGCTGTGCTTGATGGCCTCGGTGTGTTGCAGCTCCATGAATACATTGAGTTCGGGCAGCAGTCCGAACATGGCGTGGTCGAACGCCTGGCGTGTGCCGGAACCGCGTTCGCGCAGAATCCAGGTGGCCGCCAGCAGGCGCGCGTCGTCCAGATATTCGTACTGTGCGTAAGGGTGATGGGGCGCGCAGAATACGGTGAGCTCGTCCTCGCGCCAGCGCGTGATATCCAGGTCGGGATGGTTGATTTCGCCTTCGATCAGGCCCACGTCGAGGGTGAAATTGCTGACCATGTCGGCGATCCGCGCGGTGTTCGCTACCTCGAGGTCGATGTGGGCGCCGGGGTTTTCGGCGATGTAGCGGGCAATGAAATCCGACACCAGATAATTGCCGATGCTCAACGTGGCGCCAACCTTGAGGGAGCCCCCGGAGGGTGGCCCACTGTGCTTGCGGTTGTCCAGAAAGCTCTCGAGCTCCCGGGCACGGGTCAGCAGTTCTTCTGCATGGGGCTGAACCAGACGGCCGAGCTCGTTGAGAACGAGTTTTTTGCCAGCGCGGTCGAACAGCTGCACGTCATACTGATTTTCCAGCTCCTTGAGGGCGCTGCTGGCGGCGGACTGGGACATGGACAGCGCTTCGGCGGCGCGGCTGATGTTCTGAAAATGGGCCGTTGTGACAAAAACCTCAAGCTGACGCAGACTGTATTTCATATCGAAAATATCGATTATTAATATCTGAATTACCCATTTTACCTATATTTGGCGCTTCGCTATATTGTTGTCATTCGATCAATCGAGGCACGGAGAAGACGACATGAGCAACCTCAATCGCGAAACCGTAACGAGTGTGCGCCACTGGACGGGTGATCTGTTCAGTTTCACCACCACCAGGGATAGTGCATTCCGCTTTCGCAATGGCCACTTTACCATGATTGGTCTCGAGGATGGCGGGCGCCCCCTGCTGCGTGCCTACAGTATCGCGAGCGCCAACCACGAGGACGAACTGGAATTTTTCAGTATCAAGGTGCAGGACGGCCCGCTGACTTCCAAGCTTCAGCATCTCACCGTGGGTGATGAGGTGCTGGTGGGGCGCAAGCCCACCGGCACGCTGACGGTGGACAACCTGCTGCCGGGGCGCAATCTGTATCTGCTGAGCACCGGTACCGGGCTCGCGCCGTTCCTGAGTCTGATCAAGGATCCGGACGTGTACGAGAACTACGAGAAGGTGGTGCTGGTTCACGGCTGTCGCTATGTGGAAGAGCTGGCGTACCAGGAGATGATCAACGACCACCTGCCCAACCACGAATATTTCGGTGAGTTGGCGCGCGAGAAGCTGGTCTACTATCCGACGGTCACGCGCGAGGCCTACCACAACATGGGGCGCGTCACGGACCTTATCGTCAGTGGCAAGCTGTTTACGGACACCGGCATGCCTGCTCCCGATGTCGCTGACGACCGCTTCATGCTGTGTGGCAGCCCGGCGATGTTGAAGGAGACCTGCGCCATTCTCGACGGTTTGGGTTTCAACGAAACCCGCGCGGGAGAGCTGGGCAGCTATGTCATCGAACGCGCCTTCGTGGAAAAGTGACGCTGGCGCGATTCACAAAGGGCAGCGCCATTTCACAGAAGCGCAATAGCAAGTAAAACCCATCCGCCGCGGGCGCTCGAGGTAATCTCGAGCGCCCGCGGCTTTTACAATAGTTGGAAATCCGGGCTGCAGTCCTGCGTGAGGCAGGGCGAGCTATAAGCCGTAAGCTTTAAGCAGGCGCACTGGAAGAACCGGGTTCTGCGCGTGTTTCACGTAGGTGCCTGTGGCGACGGCATCATATTGACCACGTGCCGTGGTACAGAGAGCCTCAACGACCTGCGGGTCACCTCCATCTTGCGTGAAACATGCAACTTGAAACGTGAAACTCAGAATCACGCCAGAGTACGCTGCAACTTTTCGCGGAGGGTCGCCGACTGGTTGCGCCCCTGGGTTTTTGCCCGATACATCGCTTGGTCAGCGCCTTCGATAAGCGCGTCACGGCTCAGTGGCGCTGACGGTAGGCTGGCGCGCACACCGATACTGACGGTGACGTTGAGGCGAACGCCGCCGTAGTGAATGGTCGCGTTCTCGACGGCGTGGCGCAGATCTTCGGCGAGAGTCGCGGCCGCTTGCGGCGATGTGTGGGGCAGAAGCACCGCAAATTCCTCACCACCATAGCGGCCCACCAGATCGTTGAGGCGGATGCGCGACTTGATGATGTGCGCTACTTCCTTGAGAGCCGCATCGCCCGCCAGGTGCCCGAACTTGTCGTTGATGTCCTTGAAATGATCCAGATCGATCATCAGCAGCGACAACGGCGTCTGGGTGCGTTTCGCTTCCGCGAGGCGCATGTCGATCTGCTGAAGCAGATGGCGGCGGTTGGCGATGCCGGTCAGATCATCGCGAATCGATAGCTGGCGGTAGTCTTCGCCGACGGCGTCCCGCGCCATGAAGATGAAGCCGAGGGTGAAGACGAGTACCGCGACCGTCGAACTCAGCAGGAAGTAGTTGTACTTGAGCTCCGGAGCCATGAACGAGGGGCTGCTCACGAATCCCGTAAATTCCAGCAGCGCGCGGACCAGCAGCACGACAGCGGAGATGAGGGTGACGGCGGCTGCCATCACGTGGCCGTCGCCAGAAAGATGGGTGCGGTGCTGCAGAGCCACCCAGCCCAGGGCCGCATGTTGTGCCGCGAACACAAGGCTGGTGAAGATGACGCGCTCGCGCATGCTGTCGAGCATGATCAACAACCCCGGCAGGAGAATGATCATGGGGGCGAGAATCCACCAGGGATTGGGTTTGAGGTCGTGAAAGCGGCACATCGCCAACACCAGGATGGCGAGGCTGGAGCACACCATGAGGTTGCCGGCGACGATCGACAGCGCATGGGACAGCAGCACACCGCGCAGCGACAGCACGGGCAGGGACAGGCCGTAGAGCAGCAAACCCGTGGCACAGAGCTTGAGCCCCGAGCGGTTGCTGCCGCGCGCCAGCCACAGCAAGCTACCCGCCATGGTCAGGCTCATCACGGTGATCATGGTCGACATGGTGAGGACGTCGAGATACATGGGTCATTCCAAACGTCGAATCGATCCTCATGATGCCAAGACGTGCCGACACAGGGAACAGACTTCGGCCCACCGGTGCGAATCCGGCGATGAGCGGTGGAAAATGTGGCTTTTCGGCGTTGCAAAGCCGCAAAAGCGCTGACCCGAGCGCAATGTTCGAGGTGGGTGCGATGCGGCTTGAAACCTGAAACGGTGTAGGAGCCTGCCTGCAGGCGACCAATCGCGGTGGTTGTCGCTTGCGGGCAAGCTCCTACAGGCAGATTGCCACAGGAGATCGCCGGGGATTCGCGAGTCCGGCCTGATCCACCTGGACCGCGAGCAGATTGCCGCGGGCTTTGTGGAATTTCACCCCTGCCTCTGCACCTGCCGCTTCCGTGACTACCATCGCGATGAGCCCGGCTGCTCGATGGTTGGAACCGCTTGTAGGAGCCTGCCTGCAGGCGACCGATCTCGGTGGTGGTCGCTTGCAGGCAAGCTCCTACAGGGCGCTATTCGCGATCTTTTGTGTAGCAAGGCCAGGATTTTTTCCCAAAATCAGCGTTTCGCAATGCCGAGTTCGCCCAGGGTTGTTGCCATGTCCTGTGCAGAGGTCTCGGGGTTGACGTCGGTGTCGATTTTGAGGATGCGGCCATCGATGCCGATATAGAACGTATGGCGTTTCGCGAAATTCATTACCGGCATCAGCACCTCATAGGCCTTGGCGGTTTCCCGGGTCGGGTCGCTCAACAGCGGAAAGTCGGCGCCGGTCTCGGCGGCGAAGCCCTTGTTGTCTTCCAGCGGATCGACGCTCGCCATGAAATAGGTAACGTCATATTCGCGAATCAGATGGCCATCCTGTGCCAGCGATTTGCATTCGATGGTACAGCCCTTGGTATAGGCCTTGGGAAACCAGGCGATGACCACGGCCTGTTCGCCGCGAAAATCCGCAAGGCTGTAGGTCTTGCCATCGCTGGCCTCGAGGGTGAAATCGGGCGCCATGTCTCCGACCTCGAGGGCGTGGGCGGCGCCGGTGACGGCTGCCATCAGAAAAAGGAACCTGGTGATGAAAAGTCGGTATGGCTTCACGATGATCTCCTGTCGATGAGGGATGATGATTGGCAGCGTGTCTGCCAGGTAGGGCCTGTTAACACTACTTGAATAGTCGGCGTTGTGCCTGAAAAAGCGCCAATCAAGGCGCGACGAACGTGGTTTGGTCATTCCAAATGAGCGGGGAGCAACGTGGAGTGGCGCTTTTTCAGGCGCAACCCGAAGGGCTGGGGCCATTTTTCCGCCCAGCTTCGTTGTCAGTACCCAAAGCACTCGCTGTGCTCGCGGGGCAGGCTCTCGTTCATATAGGCCCACTATATTTCTCTCCTTCCGCCTCGCTGGTCGAAAAAATGGCCTCCAGCGACGACTATTCAAGTAGTGTTAACAGGCCCTACGATTGTTCTTCCAGTATAGAGACATCGGCGTCACCGGCAGCCGACACCTTGTTGCGACCGCTGCGCTTGGCGTGATACAGCGCGGCATCTGCTAAATGAATGAGGGTTCCCCAGTCTTCGGCATGGTCGGGATACACCGCAATGCCCAGCGAGGCGGTGACTGCCGGCAGCGGCTGGCCCTGATATTCGCTGCGCACCGAAACCATGTTGGCGCGCAGCGCTTCGGCGCGCTCGCGGCCCTGTTGCAGGTTGGTGGCGGGCAGTACCAGAAGAAACTCTTCGCCGCCGTAGCGGCAGAGGATGTCTTCGCCGCGCACATGGCTGCGCAGATACTGGGCGAAGTCCTTGAGCAACACATCGCCGGCGCGATGGCCGTGGGTATCGTTGAACTGCTTGAAGTGGTCGATATCGAGCATGAGCACCGCCACCGAGCCCTGGCTGCGCCTGGCGCGCAACAGTTCGCGTTCGAGGCTCTCTTCGAGATAGCGGCGGTTGTAAAGGTCGGTGAGCGGATCGCGAATACTCTGCTGATGCAGCGCCTCGCGCAAAATGATGCCGGCCATGGCGGCGCTGAGATGGGTGCTCAGCTGTGTGCTGAGCTGGCGGATGGCGGGCAGTCGGGTGCTGTCTTCCAGTGTCAGGTGCAGCATGCCGACGATATCGCTCTGCGCCATGAGCGGCACGCACAGGCAGGTGTGGTCGTCTGCCCCGAGGTGGGCGCAGCGCATGTCGTCGCCGCCCGCGCCGGTTTCCTGCGGGCGCCCCGAGCGCAGCGCCCAGCAGTCCTGCGGCTTGATGGGATCGGAGAGGCGCTCGCCCTTGTCGCCCCACGCCGCGGAGAGTTCCAGCAGGTTGCGTGACGGGCGCATCAGGTAGAGGCCGCCGCTGGCGCCGGGCAGCAGCCGCGCCATGTAGTGGCGCAGCACCTCGCCGGCGTCGCTGCGCGACTCGCAGGATTGCAGGCTGCTGCTGAGCTGGTTGATGCGGCTGATCTCTTCGCCGGAGATGCGCAGCCTTTCCACCAGTTTGTTGTTGCGCGTCATTTCGCGGCGGATGGCGAGAAAGGCGCCGCTCAGCAGCAGCAGCGTGAAGGCTGTGCCACCGATGACGAACTGGATGAAGCGGCGGTTGTGGGTTTCGCTGATGAGGGCGCGGGTTTTGAGCCCCGAATGTTCATCGGCCACCAGAAGATCGACCTCCTTGCGCAGCTTGTCCATGATGCGCTTGCCGTCCTGGCTGGCAATGGCCTGTGCCGCCGCTTCGGCACCCTGCTCACGGCGGGTTGCGGCCAGGGCGTCCATCGCTGCAAGGCGCTGCGCGATCAATTCCTGGAGGTGGCCGACGCGCTCGCGTTGCGCTGGGGTGGGGAAGGTGGTGAATTCCAGTGCCCGCATCAGCATCGCGGCGTCGCTGCGTTGCAGTTCGTGTTCTTCCTGGTACAGGTTGTGGCCGCTGGCGGCGTAGGCGCGCTGGCTCGACTCGGCCTCGAACAGGGTTCTGGTGAGGTTCTCCAACAGCAGCAGGCGGTCCTGGCTTTCCTGGGCCAGGCGGTTGTTTTCCCGCTCATGGAGCGCGTTGCGGGTTCCGGTCACGGCGAAGGCGATGGTGATCGCCATGGCAAGGCCGAACAGAATCAGCAGGCTTACCTGGAGTTTGTGCATTTGTTTGGTGGTCATTGCGCCATTCTCTCAGTATCCGGCCGCTGTTCAGGTCGCAGAGTCGGGGTGCGGCTTGTCCTGCGGATAGCGCCCCGGTATTTTCAGTTCCTGGCCATCGACGCTGTGGACGCGCACATCCACCTGACGGAAGGCGATTTCGATGCCGCTTTCCCGGAACAGTTCCTCGATGTGGCGATTCACCTCGTCGGTGGCCGGGCTGCGGTCGCCGAGCTCCCCTACGTGTATCAGCAATTCGTGATCGAGGGTATCCGTGCCAAAATTGATGAAGTACACAGCGGGCGCCGGGTCGCGCAGAACGCGCGGGTTTTCCGCGGCCGCTCTAAGCAGTAGCTCGCGGGTTTTTGCCAGGTCCGAGCCGTAGGCCACGCCGATGCGAATGGTGAGCCGGGTGACGGTATCCGTCAACGACCAGTTGGTGAGTTGGCCGGTAATGAAGGTCTTGTTGGGAATGATGATGTCCTTGCGATCGGAGTCGGTGATGGTGGTGGTGCGGATGCGAATGCGCTTGACCACACCCGAGCGGTCGCCGATGGTCACCACGTCGCCGATGCGCACCGGGCGCTCGAAGAGAATGATCAGGCCGGAAACGAAGTTGGCGAAAATCTCCTGCAGGCCGAAGCCCAGGCCGACACCCAGGGCTGCCACCAGCCACTGCAGCTTGTCCCAGCTCACGCCCAGCGCACCGAGGGTGGCGACGAATCCGACACTGACGATCACGTAGGAGAGCAAGGTCGTGGTGGCGTAGGTGCTGCCCTGTGACAGGCGCAGGCGCGACAACACCATGACTTCGAGCAGCCCGGGCAGGTTGCGGGCAAGCGCCACGGAGATTGCCACGATCACGAGTGCGCCGAGCAGGTCGCGCACGCTGATCGACGCCAGGCGGGCGCCATCACCGCTGCCACTGCTGTAGTGGTAGAGCGCGATATTGTCGAGATAGGCGAGCAGCGGAATGAAATCGGCCCACACCCAGTAAAAAGCCACCGCGAAGGCGATCATCAGGCCGAGCTTCACAAGCCGCAGCGATTGCTGATTGACAACCTTGATGTCGAGAGCGGGCTCGTCCTCGACGACGATTTCGCTGCCTTCGGGGGTTTCCCTGATTTCCGCGGAGCGCTGTTGAACGACGCGCTGGCGGGCGAGCTTCTGCGCCGCCACCTCCAGGCTGCGCACCAGCGTGGCGAGCGCCAGGCGCCACAGCACCAGCAGGAACAGGCTGTAGATCAGGCTCGTGGTGAGTTTGAGCGCGGTGTAGTAGTAGCCCATCACCACCGCCGCCAGCAACGTCAGTGGCAGCAGTACCAGTGCCACACTGAACGCCAGGCGCGACAGGGACAGGCGCTCGCCGCGGGCGCTTGGGGTGACCAGGCGCAGCAACAATGCCGCCATCAGGAAATAGCCGACCAGGACCACCAGAATGCCCAGGCTGTCGTCGCTCAGCGCGGCGGGCTGGTGTTCGGCGACAGTGGCGACGGCGGCGAGGGCGAGCACCAAAATACCGAGGCGGCGCAAATGGCGGCGCAGGAAGGTCACCTGGTGCGGAGGCCAGCGAAAGTGACGTTCGGCGATGCCGCCGGGCAGGAGCACGCGGTGAGCGGTGTAGAACACCAGCCAGACCTGCGCCATGGCCACCAGGGCGGCGCCGAAGCTGGCGTTCTGACCGCGCGCATCCATTTGCAGGGCGTAGCCGCACAGGGCGAGAAAAAGGGTGCCCGGCAATGCCTGCAGCACGGTCAGCAACACCGCCAGGGGAGTGTGCCAGGGGCTGTCTCGGCCTGCGTGCCCCAGGTCGCTGCCCAGTGCTTCGATGCGCGCCGCAAGCCATTTGCGCCGCCACAGCAGGCCGGCGATCACCACCAGCAGCGGCAGGAAGATCAGTGGCCTGGCGTGCAGTCCGGCGACGAATTCGCTGCTTGCCGAAACCCAGGGAATTCCCGCGACCTGCTGATAGACACGCTCCGGCAGGGCGCGCAGCCACGCGCGCCCCAGTGGACGGTGGCTGGGCACCCAGAACATCTGCTCTTCGAGGCGCTTGTGCAGGGAATCGGCGGTGGTCTGAAGGCGCACCTGGGCCAGTTGCAGAAGAATGGATTCGTTGAGCAGGGCGCTCAGCTCCCTGTTGACCTGTTCGATGAGTGCGGCGCGGCTCGTCACCTGCTCCACCAGGGCCTGGCGCAGATCGTCTCCCAGGTTGTCGTCGCGCGCCGCCTGAGTCAGCAGGCTGTCGACGTAGGCGGGCGCATGGTTGGCCTGCTCCAGACGCTGACCGAGCTCGAATTGCTGCAGGCGGATATCGGCGATCCGGTCGGCCAGGCTGTCGTCGATATCCACGGTCGGCAGCGAACGTTTCAGCTCATTGAGGATGCGACCGAGCAGCAGGCTGCCGTCCAGCACGTCGACCATCTCGTCAAGGGAGCTGGCCTGTTGCGTCAATTGTTCCTGCAGCTGTTGCGTGCGCAGGTTGCGCTGCGCGACCACGTCGCGGCGATCGGTGGTTTCGAGCAGCAGCCTGGACAGCTCGAGATCGGTGGCGTTTTCTCGCGCCAGCAGGGCGTTGGCGGAGACCGGGCCCTCGCTGCGTTGCAACTTCGCGATGGTTTGCTCGGACTGTTCGCGGCGCACGTCGCTGATCAGCGCCTGCAGGGCGTCGATCTCGCTGTTGCCGTGTTCGATGCGCGCCATCAGCAGATCGCGGCGTGCCTGTGCCATTTCCTGGAGCAGGGTGGTGTTCTCGAGCTCCAGGCGCTGCAACTGGATGCGCGCTTCGAGATCGCGCTTTTCGGCGCGCAACGCCTCGACAGTTTCGGCACTGGCGAAAGAAGCGCCATCGCGACTGGCCTGGAGGAGGTTCTCGATGTCGGAAATTCGCGTTTGATGACTGCCGATCTGGCTCTGGATGCGTTCCGGGGAGGTCTGCGCGGCAAGAATCTGGCTGTTGGCGTCGCGCAGTTCCTGCTGCCAGACATCGCGCTGCGCGCTGCGGTCGGCCAGCTCCTGGGTCAGTTGCGCGAGGTCCGACGACGGCGCACGGGAAGCGTCGGGCGGGGCGCTGGCCTTGATGTCAGCCAGCTCACGGCGCTTTTCCAGAATGCGCGCGGGTGCGGCGGCAATCTGCGCCGCCAAAGCCTTGCGCTGCCGTTCATGCTCCTCGAGGCTGGCAAGGTGGGCCAGAGCCTGTTCGAGCGCCTGGCGGGCGGTGCGTTGTTCCGCTTCCGGCAGGTTGCGCGCCGGCAACAGGGCGAGGCTTTTTTCAAGCCGCGTGCGACTTTCCTGCGCAGTTTCGCCGGCGGCGGCGACGGCGATCAGCACCGTGATGGCAAATGTCAGTAGCGCGCGCAGCAAGGTCATGATGATGAAAGCCCCTCAGGAACGGCTGGCGGGAAGTGTTGTGATCTTGAGAGTGCGGGATAGGCCATAAGCGTTACTGGTAAGTCGGAAACATGAGCGTCTCACAGAAGCGTGCCCGGCTCTGCCTGCGCAGGCGCGCAAAGCGTATGGCCTCCTGCGGACGATCAGCTGATCGCCACGTACGACTGTAGCCTATCTATGCCGCGCTGCCTATTGGGCGCTGGTTTCCTCGGCGGGGCGAACCAGGCGGATGCCGATGGCGGCCAGTGCCACGGCGACGGCGGACCAGGCCAGCACGTTCGCGGGTGCGGCTCCGGCGCCAAGCACCACGCCCGCCACCATGGGGCTGATGATGGCACCGACCCGGCCCAGGCCAATACACCAACCGAGGCCGGTAACCCTGATGGTGGGTGGATAGATGGACAGGGCAACGGCATACAGGTTGGCGAAGGCTCCCAGGTAGGACACGCCGAGCAGGAACGACAGCGCCCAGACGGCAAAGATGCCGACCTGGTCGCCGCGGATCACCAGGCTCAATACCAGAATCAGCACCGCGGCAGTGGCAAAGGATATGGCGATCAGCACGCGCAGCGGCCAGAAGCGGGCCAGCCAGCCGATCAACAGCGAGCCTGTCATGGAGCCGAAGGTGAGAATGACCACCGCCTGAATGCTCTGGGCTTCGGGAATGCCGGCGTCCACGAACAATTTGGGCAGCCAGCTGACGATGAAATACATGCCGGCGAAGCCGATGAAAAAGGTGGCCCAGGCCAGCAGCGTCATGCGCCGCCGCGCCGGTGCAAGCAGTGAGCTGGCGCTGGCGGCCTCTGGTTTTGCCGCGCCGCTCTCGGGCAGTTGCTGCAGGCGCGGCTGGCGGAGAAGATCGAGGATGCGGTTGATTTTTGCCAGCGCATCGCTGCCGCCGCGATTTGCCAGATGTTGCAGGGACTCGGGAATCAGGGCGTAGAACAGCGCAGCGACAGCCAGGGTCAACAGGCCCGTCCCCAGGTAGACCGATTGCCAGCCATGGTTGTCGATGGACCAGGGGGTCGCCAGGCCGCCGAGCACCGCGCCCACCGAGGTTGCGGACACCAGGGCCGCGAGAATGAACTCGCGGTGATCCTTCGGACAGTATTCGCCGCCAAAGCCGAGCAGCACGGCGAGGATGGCGCCCAGCCCGATACCGGCGACAAAGCGCGACGCGATCAGCAGGGGCACGGAATCGATGACGCACACCACCAGCGTGGCGACGCCGGTGAGGGCGATGGCCGCGCTTACCAGCAGGCGCCGGCCATAAACGTCGGCGGCGGAGGACAGAAACATGGCACCCACCGTCATACCGCAAAGGCCGGCGCTGAATACCAGGCCGAGCTCCTCGGCGCTCACACCCCAGGATTGGGAAATGGCCGGTGCCGTGTAGGAGATGATAACGTTGGCAAAGCCATTGAGCATCATCGCGACATAGCACAGGGCCAGAATCCAGAATTGGGGGAGGGTGATTTTCTTCGTATCGAGAATTTCTGTTTGCATATTTTTGACGCCTTGTTGCTAACGGTATGGGCTGAGCCCGTCAGGGCATTTCTTTCACGGGCACCTTCCGCGTCAGGAGCATCGCCAGCAGTGTGACAATGGCGAAGACGACCACTACCTGGGATGCAGCCAAACCCGCGCCGAGCAGCAGGCCTGCAAGTGCGGGGCTTATTATGGCGCCACCGCGGCCGAGGCCTACGCACCAACCCAGGCCTGTGATGCGAATGTGGGCCGGGTAGAGGATCAAGGCTACCGTGTAAAGATTGCCGAAGCCGCCGTGGAGAGTGAAACCGATGACGAAGGCGATCAGCCAGATAAGTCCGATGGCGCTGTCCGCGGCGTGGAGCATGATCCCGGCGAGCACCAGTAACAACAGGGTCGCCGTGGAGAAAGCCAGCACCAGCAGGCGTTGCAGTGACCACCAGCGGGACAACAATCCGATTCCGACCGTGCCGATGATGGCGCCAGTGTTGAGGATCACCACGGACTGGATAGCCAGTGACGACGCAACCCCTGACTCCACCAGCAATTTGGGCAGCCAGATGTTGACGAAATATTGGGCGGCGAAGGCCATGAAAAACATTCCCCAGGCAAGGAGCGTGACAGTTCGCCGTGTGGGTGTCAGGAGAGCCTTGACCGAGGCGGACTCCAGCGTTGTCGCCGCGCTGTCATTGGGCAGTCGTTCGAGGCTGGGATGACCGATGTAGCGCAGAGTCCGGTTGATCGCTGCGAGGGCGTTGTCTTTTTTGCGCGAAAGCAGGAACTGGATGGATTCCGGCACTACGATAAAAAACAACACGCCCGTAAAGATGATGACCGCGCCCGCGTAGAGATACAGGGCGCGCCAGCCGATCAGGGGAATGGCCCAGGCGGAAATAATGCCTCCCACCACGGTTCCTATCGACATGCCGGCGACCAGGATGGAGGTGATCAGGCTGCGGTTGGCGGCCGGGCTGAATTCACCACCGAGGCCGGGCAGTACGGCCACCATCGTGCCGAGCCCGAGGCCCGCGATAAAGCGCAGGGCGATCAGCTGTAGCGCACTCTCGACGTGGAAGACGGCACAGGTTGCAAGCCCGCTGAGAATCAGCATGGCGCTGATCACCAGGCGCCTTCCATAGAGGTCGGCAATCGAGGACAGCAACATGGCGCCCAGCGCCATGCCCAGCAATGCCGCACTGAATACCAGACCAAGCTGCTGCGAGGAAATTGCCATTTCCTGGGCGATGTCAGGAGCGGTGAAGGCGATGATCAGGACATCGAAGCCATCGAGCATCATGCTGAAAAAGCAGAGTGCGAGGATGCCAGCTTGCGCTGGGGTGATTTTGCGCGCATCCAGAATCTCATTGCTCATGATATGTCTCGGGCTCTTGGTTCGGATTATTGATTATTCGCCCGGACGGCACTGATCCGGAACTGCATCTGTCAAACACATGTTCACACAGAATGGCGCGCACTGCCAGCACAGCGTGCGTCGAGCAAGGCGATGCGCTGGGTTTGCACGGCGGAGGGAGCGAGCTGTAAGCCGTAGCCGAAATTTCCGGCTCATGTGTAATTCGTGGATGCTTCGTCGGGTTGTTCGTCCTCGAGCACCAGATCGCGCAGGCTGAGGCCGGCGAGGCGTTCTTCGATGCTCAGTTCCACCGTCGACAGAAGTCGGTCCACCGCGGTTACGGAGTGGGTTTGGCTTTCGATCAGCGCTTGCTCCTCGCCCGACTCGCGCAGCAGCACGAGAAGTTCAGCCACCGACAAGCTGGCGGGATCGTGGAGGAGCAGGAATTCCGGCGGCTCGCTGCTGCTTTCCGCGATGAGATTCCGGTCCTGCAGCTGTTGCAGAATCTCGCCGACGCGCTCCCCCGACAGGCGCGTGAGGTTCGACAGCTCTTCGAGGGCCAAGGGTTTGCGGTCGTGCACGAAGTGACGGGTGATCCAATAGAGCACCAGCAGCGCCATTTGCTCGCGAAAACGGCCATTGAGCGGCAGGCGCTGGTTGCTGAGCCGCACCTGGTGCGGGTTCTGGTGGTAATAGGCCACCTGTGCGCCGATCAGGAGGATCAGCCAGCTCAGGTAGATCCATATCATGAACAGCACCAGGATCGCGAAGCTCGAATAGATGGCTGCGTACTTGGTGGACGACGCGGCGAACTGGGCGAAGGCCATGCCCGTGAATTGCCACAGGCCGCCGCCTACCACGGCGCCCACCACGGCGGAGGTGAATTTGACCTGGGTGTTGGGCACGAACATATAGACGAAGCTGAATGCCAGCACCACCAGGATGAAAGGCACCAGGCTGGTGACCAGTATCAGCAGGGTGCCAAAGGGCTCGATGTCGCGCACGTGCTGTACCAGGTCGCTGTTCATCAGCGACGCGGTGACACCCATGGCCGAGAACACCAGCACGGGTCCCACCATGATCACGCTTAGATAGTCGCTGAAGCGCCGCGACAGGCTGCGCTCGGACTTGGCCTGCCACACGTAGTTGAAGGCGTTTTCGATTTTCTGGATCAGCGAGATCACGGTGTAGAGCAAAAACGCGAGGCCCACCGAGCCCAGGACGCCGACCTTCATGTTTTCCACGAAGGTCAGGATGGTGGTGACGATCTCTCCACCCTTGTCGCCGAGGGGCTCGACCAGATTGTAGAGCAGGGGCTCGATCTGGTTGTGCACGTCGAAAGCCTTGAGAACGGAAAAGCTGACGGCGATCAATGGCACCATGGACAGCAGCGTGGTGTATACCAGGCTCATGGCGCGCAGGTTGAGCTGGCCGTTGGAAAACTCCCGTACCAGCACGAAGAGCAGTTTCATGGAGCGCCACAGCATGCGTTTCAGCGGTGCCTGGGGCTCCTTGTCGACGCGCCACAGGTCCTCGGTGAGAAATTGTCTCGCCTTGCTGTAATAGTTCACGGGGCTCTGCATCGGTTGGCCTTTTTGTTCTCCATGGTGCCTCTAGGGTAGGGGTGAGACGACACGTCGGCAAGGCTCATGCGTCCGGCGTGCCTATAAATAACTTTGAGTTATCTATTTAATGAAAATAATGCATTTTCATTATGCGTGGGTGGTGGCTATAGTGTGAACCATAGAGCAGCAAGCAACCCAAAACAGGAGTGGACACCATGCTGATTACATCTGTAATGCTCGTCATCTCAGGGCTCCTTGCTTCCGTCATCTCCTGGAACGAGGTGAAACCAGTTTCGAAATCGGTGGCCAAGCGCGGCTGATTGATCGTACAACTTCCTATCCCCCTGGAAAATTTTTGGAGCCGCAAGGCTCCTTTTTTTTGCCTGCCATTTCGCACGCATAAAAAAAAGCCCCGGCCATGTAGACAGGGGCTTTACGAATTCCGGTTATGCCGAGGGGAGCGACTAACCGGCTTGCTCACAACGAAGAGAGGGAACTGTCTCTTAAGAGTGGTTCATTGCGACAAAGTTCACTGCAATTGCAAAAAAACTTTCCCGCTCCAGGTTTTTTCTGGTTTCCGCCGCGGCCGATGAGCCGTTCTTGATCTTTTCATGCCTTTAATGGAGTATGTCCGCCACTAGATAAACTAGGGCCTGTTAACACTACTTGAATAGTCGTCGCTGGAGGCCATTTTTCCGACCAGCGAGGCGGAAGGAGAGAAATATAGTGGGCCTATATGAACGAGTGACAACGAAGCTGGGCGGGAAAATGGCCCCAGCCCTTCGGGTTGCGCCTGAAAAAGCGCCACTCCACGTTGCTCCTCGCTCATTTGGAATGACCAAACCACGTTCGTCGCGCCTTGATTGGCGCCTTTTCAGGCACAACGCCGACTATTCAAGTAGTGTTAACAGGCCCTAATGATCAATAAGGAAGATAGCGATGAAAATGAAGTACTTCGGCAGAGAAAATGTCCTCGAATACACCGAAAAAGACGAAGGGCGTCAAGAGCCGCTGCCCGGGGGCAAGTGGCAGGACAGCACCTGGTTGCAATGGTGGGACTTCGAGAATGGCGTGGGTGGCGTGCACCGTATCGGTCATGAGTACAACGACGAAGGCGGGCCCTTCTGCGCCGGCTGGACCAATCTGGTGACGCCGCAGGGCGTGTTCAAGCATGTGACCTACCTGCCGTTGCGGGAAGAGGACAAGCTCGCCAACGGCTGGGGCAGTGGCGATGGTGTGGCGCGCAACGAGATCGTCGATGATGAACATATCTGGATCATCGAAAGCCCCGAGAACGACATTTCCGCGCGCCTGGTGTTTCGCGATTACCACGGGGCGTTTCGCGGCTTCCCCAGTTCCGGCGATACGGCCGAGCACATTTCCGCACACCATATCGACATTTCCGGCACCGTTACCGGCACCGTGACCATGAAGGGCAGAACCTTCGAGGTCAACGGTATGGGGTTGCGCGATCACGGTTGGGGGCATCGCGACGTGAACAAGATCCTCTCCCACCGTTACGTGACCGGCTGCTTTGGACCTGATCTGTCATTTTGCGCCTATTCCGTGTGCAACGGCGTTACCGATACCATCGAGAAATTCGGTTGGGTGGTCAAGGGCGACGAAGTACATTTCGTCAAGGATGTCGACATGGTGACCTATGCCGAAGTCGATACCGTCTCGATTCGTGGCGGCCATCTCAAGCTGACATTGCCCGATGGCGAAGTGCTCGATATCGAACTGACGGCGGTGGCGCCCGGCCTGATGAACTATTTCCACAAGATGTTCAACAACAACACGCTCTGTGTTGCCGAGTACAACGGCAGAAAGGGCGCTGGACACTGGGAGAGTTCCGCCAATTTCTACTCTGGCGAGCGTGAGCCCACCAAGATGTTCCGTGCACTGGCGCACAACGGCTACTATGAAGGCGCGGCCAGCGGTCACGGCACCCCCGATCCAGACAGCCCCTTCATGCGCACCACCACGGTGGGGTGAAATCTGGCACCTTTAGGAGCCTGCCCGCAGGCGACCGTATGCCGCACCTCCCGATGGCTCTGTGTCGCCTGCAGGCAGGCTCCTGCAACGCTCTCAAGGTTATGCGCCGCTGTGGCGTTGGTAGAAAGAAAATCAATGATGCCTCTGCGGGCGGCCAGCCGTGCCCCTGTAGGAGCCTGCCTGCAGGCGACAAGAAGCCATCAAGTGCGCCACTCTGTAAGTGAGCGCAGATACGTTATAGACTAGCGGTCGCATTTTCCTGAACCACCCGCCATTAAAGAAAGAAGAATATGCTGAGTTTCATCGGTCTCATGGCAGGACTTGCCCTGCTGATCTACTTTGCCGTGCGCGGCATGCATCTGTTGATCGCCGCTCCCCTCGCCGCACTGGTCGTCGGCGTGACGGGCGGCTTGCCGCTCTTCGACCAGATCGCGGCGCAGGGGCAGGCCAGCTATGTGGGTTCCTTCATGGCGGGCTTTACGGCATTTTTCAGCAGTTGGTTTTTCATGTTCCTGCTCGGCGCCATCTTCGGCAAGGCCATGGAAGACAGCCATGCGGCGGAGAGCGTCGCCCACTGGATCACCAGCCGTATCGGTGTGCGACACGCGGCGCTTGCGGTGTTGGCGGCTTGTGCCATCCTGACCTACGGCGGCGTCAGTGTTTTCATCGTCGCCTTTTGTGTGTACTCGATGGCGGTGAGCCTGTTTCGGGAAGCCGACCTGCCGCGCCGCTTCATCCCTGGGGTGATCGCCTTCGGCTCGATCACCTTCACCATGACCTCCGCGGGTTCACCGGAAATTCAGAACTGGATTCCCATTCCCTTCCTGGGCACAACACCCTACGCCGCCTGGGAGGTGAGTATCGTCGTCGCGGCGTTCATGGCGGTGGTTGGTTATCTGTGGATGGGCGGTATGATCCGCAGGGCTGTCGCCAACGGTGAGCGATTCGTCACGCGGGAGTCCGACGCCGAGGCGGTGGGGCGCGATGATTTGCCCAATCCCTTGATGTGTACGCTGCCTCTCGTTGCCGTGCTTGCGGTGACATTTTTCTTTCACAAGCAGTTGGGCACGGCGGCGCTGATCGCCGCACTGTTCAGCGGCGTGGTGCTGACGTACGCCTTCAACTACCGCTATTTTCGCAGCCTGGCGCGGCCTTTCACCGAGGGCGCCTCGGGAGCGCTGGTGGCCATTGCCAACACCTGCGCGGTGGTTGGCTTTGGCACCGTGGCTCAGGAAACCCCCGCATTTACCGAGGTGGTGCGCTTCTTTACGGATATTCCCGGCGGCGGTCTGGTGGGTGTCGCCATCGCCGTGACCATCATCTGCGGCCTGACCGGCTCCGCCTCCGGTGGCCAGACCATTGCGTTGCCCCTGCTGGCGCCGCTGTATGTCGGCCCGGACGTACCCGCGGAAAATCGCGTCGACCCCGAAGAATTGCACCGGGTGGTGGCCATTGCCTCGGGCGGGCTGGATTCGCTGCCGCACAACGGCTATGTGGTAACACTGATCCGCGCCATTTGTGGCGAGACCCACAAGGATGCCTACGGCCCGGTGGCGGCGCTTACGGTGGTGTTGCCCGCTATCGGCATGATCCTGGCGCTGCTGCTGTTTACCATTTTCTGATTTTTGTGCCCTCTACTCGCCGACGAAAAGGAGTCGCGGATGCCAGAGCATTTCGACGTGGCCGTGATCGGCGGCGGTATCCAGGGTACAGGTATTGCCCAAGCGGCGGCCGCCGCGGGCTATTCCGTGGTTCTCGTGGAAAAGGATGCCTTGGCGGCGGGCACATCCAGCAAGTCCAGCAAGCTCATCCACGGCGGCCTGCGCTATCTCCAGCAGGGCCGCCTGCGCATGGTGCGCGATGCCCTGAAAGACCGCCAGGTCCTGTGCCGCGTAGCGCCCCACCTCGTGCAGCTGAATCATTTCTACATCCCCGTCTACCGCCACTCTGTTTACCGGCCCTGGAAACTTCGCGCCGGGCTCGCTCTCTACGCATTGCTGGCTGGCCTGGGGCGCGATGCGGCCTTTCGCCAGGTGCCGCGCCGCCAATGGCCGGAGCTCGGTATCGAAACCCGTGGCTTGCAGGCGGTGTTTCGCTATTCGGACGGTCAGACGGACGACCAGCGGCTCACTCAGGCTGTCATGCAGTCGGCTCAGAGCCTGGGTGCCCAGCTGCGCGAGCACACGACGTTGCTGGCGGCAACGGCGCAGGCGCAAGGCTATTCGCTCAGCTTGAGCAATGGTGAGACATTGCACTGCCGCGTGTTGATAAATGCCGCGGGCCCCTGGGTGAACGAGGTCGCCGATGTGATTCATCCCGCTCCGCAGCAACTGGATGTCAGCCTGGTGCAGGGTTCTCATCTGGTGCTCGAACGCCAGTTGAGCGCGCAATGTTTTTATGTCGAATCGCCGGATGACCGGCGCGCGATTTTCGTCCTGCCCTGGCGCGGTCAGACCCTGTTGGGCACCACGGAAAAAGCCTTTTCCGGCGATCCCGATCGGGTTGAGGTGTCAGAGGAAGAAGAGCGTTATCTACTGCGCACACTGGCGCATTATTTTCCTGATTACGTGCGCGACGGCGTGAATGTCTGCGAGCGCATGGCGGGCCTGCGGGTTCTGCCTGCGAGCGAGGGTGCGGCTTTTTCGCTCAGCCGGGAAATGCGTCTGGCACAGGATTGGGATGGACAGCGCGGTTACATCGGTATCTACGGCGGCAAACTCACCGGTTATCGCTCCCACGCGATAAAGATCGTCGCGCTGCTCAAGACGTATCTCGGTGCGCGCGCGGCACGCGCCGATACCGCGACACTGCGCCTGCCTTGAGGCGCAGCGCGTTCAGGTACCGAGCCGCGCCGCCATTTCCTGTTGCCAGCACCTGAAACGGGCCGCGACCCCGTCGTCGAGCGCGGTCAGCGGGCCGGGCTGGTGCCGGGTCATCGCGGGAAGAGACCAGTCGCGGGGAAAGCCCGCCAGTTGAAAAGCGGCACCGCGCGCCGTTGCTTCGCTATCGTCCGCCAGATAGACCGGCAGGCCGCTCAACTGCTGCAATCGGGTGGTGAGCAGCGCGAAGCGGCTGAGTCCCCCGGAGAGATAAATCTGTGTCAATGAAATTCCGGCGGCTTGCAGCGCTTGCAGGTTCAGGATCAGCAGAAAGGCGATACTTTCCAGCACCGCCAACATTTTTTGTCGGGCATCGCCCGCACCGATGAATTCGCTGTCGAAGTCCGCGTTCCAGAAGGGTGAGCCCAATCCGCCGATTCCGTTGAGAAACAAGGGAATGCTGTCGTAATCGCCGTGCCAATCGTCCAGTGCGCCGTAGTCTTGGAGAGCCAGCGCCTGGCGCTGATACTCGAGGGCGTTGGCCGCGCCGTTGACGGTACCCTCGCACAGCAACTGGCAGACGCCGGCTTCGCAATACACCGGTGACAGCAACAGGTTTTGCGGGGCGGTCACCCGGGGCGGTTTCACGCAGGCGATGAAGGCGCCGCTGCCGGCGTTGATATAGACGGTGTCATCCCGCAGAGAGCCGTAGCTGTTGAACGCAGCGCTCTGGTCGCCGTTCACCAGGCGCAGCGCGAAGCGGTGTTCACCGCGAACAAAGAAACCGTAATCATCCCTGGTGTCGCAAATTTCGGGCAGGCTGTGCCTGGATGAGGTCGCGCGCGCCAGCAGGTGGTCATCCCAGCTGTTGCTGTGAATGTTCATCAACAGGGTGCGCGAGCCGTTGGCGGGATCCACCTTGAACTGGCCGGTCAGTTTGAACACCAGAAATGCCGCCAGCGGGCCGACCGCGAGTTCGCCAGTGGCCTGAGCCATTTTTACGGCGGGCACGTTTTCCAGGCACCAGAGGATCTTGCTCGCGCCATAATGGACGTTGACCACCAGACCGGTGCGGGCCTTGATGTCGTCGCGCTGCGCCTCGAAATTCTCGAGCAGCGATTTGCCGCGGGTATCCTGCCAGCTGATTACCGGCGTGAGAGGTTCGCCCGTGGTGCGGCGCCAGCACACCAGACTCGAGCGTTGGGTGACGAGGCCGGTGGGGATGGGCCCTGACGCCGCAGGAATGCGCGGCAGCAGTGCGTCGATGGTATCGTGAACGGATGCCAGCAGTTCGTCGCAGTCGTGCTCGACCCGGTCCGGCGCGCTGCGCCTGGTGGCAATCGGTCGCCGTTCGCGGGCGAGGATCTTGCCGCTGTGATCGAAGAGCACCGCTCTGGTGCTCTGTCCGCCTTGATCGATGATCAGATACACGCGTACCTCTCAAATATCCGCCAGCAGGTGTTGCTTCAATACCCTCTTGATGTCGTCGGCGATGGGTGTCGAGACATGGTTTTCCGACCGTACCATCACACAGCGACACCAGGCGGCGGGCTTGTCGGCCTGCATCAGCAACTGGCTGAGCGTGAACGAGCTGTTGCCGACCGCGTATACCGCAACGCCGACCTTGAGAGTTGCCGGATAGTGGATTTCTTCCAGATAATTGAGCAATTGCGATACCACCACGACGCGGTGATCGCCATTGAAATCACTGGCTGAGTGATCGAGGATGCGATGAATGAAATGGATGCGAGTTTCCTGCATGAGGTCTGCCGTAGCGACATTGTTGATGTGGCCGAGGGTGTCGAGATCCGTGTAGCGCGGCGTGATTTCGGTGATGTAGGCGTAGTTGCGGATATCGAGTTCTCTGGGTTCGGCTCTCATGGTGGATCTGTTCCGGGCTGTAGAATTTGAGTGGGGCGACGATTTGCAGTTTAGCATCGGTGAATTTTCGGTAATATCCCGAGCTCTCATGCGATATCGGCCAAATAACCGCGCTATTCTCGAAAAGCTGGAGCGACAATCTTGAACGACAAACTTCCGACCTATCCGCAAGACCTGACACCCGATTTCCTGACGACCGTGATGGCAGCGCACAACCCCGGTGTTCGGGTGGAAAATGCGCGCCTGGTGGACGCCAGCCTCATAGGTGATACCGCAGTGTCGTCGTCCCAGCGGGCGCGACTGGAAGTGGAATATTCGCAGGAGAGTCCCCCAGGCCTGCCGCGCCATCTCTTCGTGAAATTTTCACCCGGCAGTCTCTATGCGATCTATGAGAACGAAATTCTGTTCTATAACCGCATTCGGCCGACGCTGGACCTGGAAACACCAGTTGCTCTTGGTGGGCGCGCCGACCCCGCCAGCAAACGTTTCATATTGATCACTGAGGACCTCAGTGCGAAAGATGCACACTTTCATCGTCAGACGGACGAGCCGTCGGTGGCGACAACCCAGGCGTTGCTCGACACGCTGGCGAAACTGCATGCCACGTTCTGGGAAACGCCACGTTTCGGGGGTGATTTGGCGTTTGTGCAAACGCACCTGGAGGGCAGCATCGAGGACCTGATGCACGGCGTCATCCGCGCCGGTATTCGCGAAGAGCTGAAGCGCGAGGTGACCAAGCGCGAGCTGCTGGGCCGCTTGCGCACCACCGAAGAGGACATGTACCGCGCCGTCAACGTTCTCAAGCACCACCAGGCCGGGCTGCCACAAACCCTGTTGCAGGGCGACTGTCACTTTGCCAACAGCTACCTGTTGCCGGATGGTCGCGCCGGTATCTACGATTGGCAGCTGTGCAGTCGCGGCCATGCGATGCACGATATTTCCTACATGATCACCACGTCCCTTTCCATCGCGTTGCGCCGCGCGCACGAACGGGAGTTGTTGACGTTTTATCGGGAGCGGCTCGGCCATTACGGCGTGACCGAGCTGCCAAGTGAAGACAGCCTGTGGCTGGAATATCGCAGGGCAGCACTGTGGAATCTGTATTATGGCTGGCTGATCGCACCCATCAGCTACGGCTGGGAATTGCTCACCATGGCGCTGATGAGAACCTCCGCTGCCATCGAGGATCACGACAGCCTGAAAATGATCGCGGCATTGGGCGACGTATAGGCCGTGACGGTTGATTCATAACGTCTTGGCTACCGTGACGAAACGCTCCGCGTAATTCTCGATGGCGTGAACCAGATCTGTCGCATTGGCGGGCAGATCGCCAAAACAGCTCAGCTTGAACTCGGTGACGCCGGCATCGCGGAAACGCGCCATGTCCGCCGGGTTATCCCGCAGCGTCATGGGCTTGATGATACGCAATGCATCGGGGTCGCGCCCCGCGTCCTCTGTCATGCGGCGCAGGCGTGCGATCAGCGTTGGCGCCTGATCGAGCTCCAGTTTGACGGGGCTCCAGCCGTCGCCGCTGCGCGCGACCCGCGCAAGCGCCTTGTCGCTGTCGCCGCCGAAAATGACGGGAATATCGCGGGCGGGCTTGGGAAACAGATAGGCCTTGTCGAAGGAAAAGTGCTGTGCCTGATGACTGGCGGGGGTTTCGTCCCAGAGTTTGCGCATCACTTCGACGAACTCATCCATGCTGCGGCCACGGTTGGGCCAGTCTGCGCCTGTCGCTCGATATTCCTGGGGTGACCAGCCGCTGCCAACGCCGAGAACGACGCGCCCGCCACTGAACGAGTCCAGGGTGGCAAGCTCTTTGGCGAGCACCACGGGTTGCCGTTGCGGCAGAATCAACACGGAGCTGCCAATTTCCATCTGTTGTGTCGCCGCTGCGGCCCAGGTCATGGCGACGATGGGGTCGGCAATGGCAGTCTGTGGGTCGAGCAAAAAACTGCGCGCCTTGTGGCTGGGATCCCGGTCCGGATAGAGGCTTTCCGCCTCCGCTTCGAACAACACCGCATGCTCACCAAACCAGAATGTGGAAAAGCCTGCATTCTCTGCGGCCTGTGCGGCACTGCGCACCAGATCTCCCCGTGCGGTGGGGCCAAAGCCGCAGCCTGTCATACCGATTCGCATATTTTCTCCCCGCTGGATAAATGACCACACGGCCGTCATCTGTCGAAACTCACGACGGAGAGACGGTCGAGGATCAGTGTGAAATTGCCATTACACCGTGGTTGTTGAGCTATAAGCTCTATGTTAAACGCTGCCAGAACCGCGTTCTTCCAGTGCTCCTGCTCAAAGCTTACGGCTTACCGCTCGCTTCGCTTCCTCGGAATGCCCTCGATGGCCCGGTGTTTTATTGCATCGGATTCATCTTATCACGGGATGACAGCGATCCAGCGCGCGCCGGATACCATCAACAGCGGCCCTTCTTCGCTTGCCCCGGAGGACAGAAATAGCCACGGGATTTCGCCGGGTGATGGTAACGGCTCTGCTTGTAGTGATGGCGGCTGCCAGAGTGGTAATGATGGGAGTCGTAGTGGCGGCGGTAATCGCGATGGCGGCGCTCGTCTTTGCGGCGGTCGGCGGCAATGGCGGCACCAGCCGCACCTCCGATGGCGCCCCCGATGACCGCGCCTTCGCGGCCAGCGAATTCGGAGCCGACGAAAGCACCAAGCGCACCTCCCAGGCCTCCGCCAATGATTGCATCCGTGGTGCGGCTGCCCGCCATGGCCGGGGACATGGCCAATGCCAGAATCAAACCGGTGAGAGATAGTGCGCGTTTCATGGTACTGCTCCTGCTGCCTGTAATAGTGTGGCGTTTGCATTGATAAACGGCGCCAGGGGATGTTGGTTGACAGGAGGGCTTCATCGCTGTGCACGCCAGCCGCAATGCGCAGGAAATCACGGCTCGCACAGAACCCCATTTGCATCTTGTGGTGAACAGTTAATTTCAAGTGTTAGCTTGTGTGGCCAGGAGCTGTTTTTATAGATTTATGATTATCAAGGATTTTTTCTTTTTCCTGGGGCCGCCATCAGAACCGGGGCTGAAGCAATTCCCAGGAAAGACCGCTTTTCGTATTGCTTTTGAGCATGACCACTATTATGCTCACCGCAATTTTATCTATCGATAAAGTTTAGTTGTCATAATCATAGCTCAATCAAGAGGGGTTCCAATGAAGAAAGCGCTCATCGCGTCGTCTTGCGCCGTGGCCATTCAGCTGACTGCGGCCAATGTTCAAGCTCAAGGTCTCGAAGAAATCATCGTCACCGCCCAGAAGCGTGCGGAAAGCATGCAGGACGTGCCGATCGCCGTGGCGGCGGTTACTGCCGACATGGCGGCGGCGTCCGGCATTCGCACCAGCTCGGACCTGGTTTTTGCGGTTGCCAGTCTCAACGTAACGCGCACCACGGAAGCGACCACCTTCACCCTGCGCGGCATCGGCACAGAAGGCGGCAGTACCGGCCAGGACAGCGCCATCGCACTGTTCGTCGACGGTGTTTACATGCCCTCCATGGCTGGCGCTACCATGGCCCTTGCCAACATCGAGCGCGTCGAAGTACTGAAAGGCCCCCAGGGCACCCTGTTTGGCCGCAATGCCACGGGCGGCGCGGTGAACATCATCACCAAGGCTCCCGAGCATGAGTTTGGCGGCAGCGTTTCCGTCGGCTACGGCAACAAGGACACCGTCGAATCCAACTTCTACGTTACCGGTGGCCTGACCGACGCCATCGCCGCTGACCTGTCGGTGTACTACCGCGATCAGGACAGAGGTTTTGGCTACAACCCTGTCATCGGCAAGCGAGTCAACGAAGGTGAAGACCTGGACGTTCGCTCCAAAGTGCTGATCGATCTTGGCGAAAATACCCAGTTGACACTCGCCGGTGATTATTCCCGGGTTGCTGGCTCCTGGGCGATTTCTTTCCGCGGTGTGCCGACCTCCAATCTGCTCGACGGCCAGATCGGTTACGACGGCAACTACTGGGATTCCACCAGCGAATTCATGCCGCGCATCAAAACCGAGCGCTGGGGCGGCTCTGCGACTCTGGTTCACGACATGGGTGATTACTCCTTCACCAGCATCAGCGCCTTGCGCCGCGCCGACGGTTATCAGCGTGTCGACGTCGATGCCACCAGCCTGGCCTTCATCGACGCCCCGCTGTTCAACTCGGAAGAGCAGTTCACCCAGGAATTCCAGCTGTCCTACAACGGCGACAATTTCAACTGGATCATCGGTGCGTTCTACATGGATGCGGAGAGCCGCTACGACCCCTTCCAGATCCAGGGCCTTGCCATGCTCCCCGCACAACGCATACAGATCGATAGCACGCAGGGAACAGAGTCCAAGGCGATCTTTGGGCAGACCACCTTTGCGATTGCCGAGAATACCAACCTGACGCTCGGCGCCCGCTACACGGAAGATGAGCGCGATCTGGATGCACCCCAGTTCCTCGATTTTGGCGGCGGCGTCACCATGCCTCTGCAAACCGGCAAGAACAGCTTTTCTGCCTCCAAGCCGACCTATCGCGTCGCGATCGACCACCGCCTGAGCGATCAGACGATGATCTACGCCAGCTACAACCGCGGTTTCAAAAGCGGTGTCTATAACCTGACTGCGCCGCTCGATCCGCCCGTCAAGCCCGAGACGCTGGATGCCTACGAAATCGGCAGCAAATCCGATCTGCTCGACGGCACGTTGCGTCTGAACATGGCGGCATTTTTCTACGATTACTCCAACATCCAGCTGTTCCAGGTAGAAGGTGCGAACACCCGCCTGTTCAACGCGGCAACCGCGGAAGTCTACGGTGTCGACATCGAAGCACAGATGATTCTTGGCCACGGTTTCAGCATCAACGGCAGCGTCTCATGGCTCGACCACGAGTACACCGAGTTTGAGAACGCCACGATTTCTTCTCCCAATCCCATTCCAGGTGCAGGCAATATCATTGCAGACTGTGCAGTGGACCCCGCAGCCTGCAGCGCGAAAGGAAACAGCCTGACGCGGGTGCCCGACTGGACCTTTGCGGTGGCGTTGAACCACGAGTTCCCGCTGGCGGAAGGTACGCTGTCGAGCAACCTGAGCTGGGCCTACAACGATGGCTATAACTGGGCGGTGGATAATCGGGTCAAGCAGAACAATTTCAGCCTGGTCAACAGCCAGGTAATGTGGAGTGACGCCAGCGACACCTACAATTTCCGCTTCTACATCCGCAACCTGCTCGATGAGAAATACCTGTTGGCTTTGAATGAGAATAACACCGGAGACATCGGAACGCCTGCGCCTGGGCGTACCTTTGGCATCGCTGTTGGTATGAATTTCTGATTCGATGTGCCTGCGCTCTGCCGCTACGGAAGTTGTGACTTCTGTAGCGGCAGAGCTACTTAACAACAAGATCTTTTACACATAAGTCAGAAATTTGGGCTACGGACCTGTAGGTCTATCGGCCATGATTTTCAAGTTGCCGAAGCCCGGCTTTTTCTGCGCATGTAGGGGCAATTCATGAATTGCCCCTACGGTATTGCAGCGAGAATCAACAGGCAGGGTTGTAGCCCAAATTCTGACCTATGTGTAAACGCCGGTAGAACCCATTTCTTGCAGTGCACCTGCTTAAAGCTTACGGCTTATAGCTCGCTTTCCACTCTGTACAGAAGAAAAACTAAGTAGTCAGCCACGTTCCTCAGGAACCGCTACTTTCCTTTTTGAGTACGAGCTCAACCAATTTCTGCACCACGGGTGCAACCATTATGATGCTTGGAAAAGCGACGACAAACGCGAATGCCCAGGCTTTCAGCCATATGCTGATGATGTTGTGAACGAGGCCAACATTAAAAATACTGATCACCAGAGACATCGCGCACGACATCAGCAGAGACATGAAAAATGCAAAAACAAATCTTTGGTATTTGCGGTCAATCATGAGTATACCTTTCAGGTGTAGGGGTTGGGCGAACGACTCTCCGTCAAGTTTCCGGCCACGCCGCGGCTGCCCGCTATCGGAGACGGGGCGTTATAAAGCAAGCCTTCGCGAAATACAAGTACGCTCCCGGCACCCCACGAAATGATCTGACGCTTCCCTTTCTGGCGCAATCGACAGCACTGTCTATACTGAGTTTGATGGTAATTCCGTGAGTTTCGTCGATGAGACCGCGACTTTCATGTCGCATCGGCCCATGAATGAAGGAGGATGGCATGAGTATCAGCGGAAAAGTCGCCCTGGTAACGGGGGCGGGACAGGGCATTGGCCGCGCCATCGCACTGCGTCTGGCAAGAGATGGGGCAGGCATCGCCATCGTCGATCTCAACGACGAAAAAGTGCAGGGCGTGGCTGACGAGGTGCGCGCACTTGGCCGCAAGGCCACCACCTTCAAGGCTGACGTGTCGAAGCGCGATGATGTCTACGCCGCCATTGAGCACGCCGAAAAAGAACTCGGCGGATTCGACATCATCGTCAACAACGCCGGAATCGCCAATATCCAGGCGCTTGCCGATGTGACGCCGGAAGAGGTCGACAGAATTCTCAAGATCAACGTCGAGGGTGTCCTGTGGGGTATTCAGGCCGCAGCCAGGAAATTCAAGCAGCGCGGCCAAAAAGGCAAGATCATCAGCGCCTCCTCCATCGCCGGCCATGAAGGCTTTCCCTTGCTCGGCGTTTACTCGGCAACAAAATTCGCGGTGCGCGCTTTGACGCAGGCCGCGGCAAAAGAATTTGCCAGTGACGGTATAACGGTCAATGCCTATTGCCCGGGCGTCGTCGGTACCGATATGTGGGTTGAAATCGACCGGCGCATGGCGGAAATCACGGGTGCAAAAATCGGTGAAAGCTACGATAAATTCGTGGGCGGTATCGCCCTCGGTCGCGCCGAAACACCGGAAGATGTAGCCTCGTTCGTCTCCTACCTTGCCGGTCCGGATTCCGACTACATGACGGGGCAGGCACCGTTGATCGATGGCGGGCTGGTATTCCGGTAAAATCGTTTCGGCAATCCAGTCGTCACGGGAGCAGGCTTAACCTGTGTGCGCCTGAACCGATAAAAAAATCTGTGGAAAATACGTAATGATCGATGTTGAAAAAATAGCTGACAACTGGGCCGCTGCCTGGGCCGGTGGTGATACCGAACGATTTCTCGCACTTTTTTCAGAGGACGTGGTATACCGCGACGACCAGGCGGGGCGTGTCAATCGCGGCCATGATGAGCTGCGCGCATTTCATGTACATTTTGCCCAGGCGCTTTCCAATGTGTCGCTGACCTTTACACGAGTATTCGCCAGTGGTGACTCTGGCTGCTTCGAGTGGCGCTTCGAAGGAATACACTCCGGAATCTATCACGGCCGCCCACCCACGGGTGCCCATTTCAATTCATCCGGAGCGTCGGTCCTGACATTCGCACCCGATGGCCGAATCCGAACCTGCACGGACTATTACGACTCCGCCCATGTGGCGCGCCAGCTCTCTGGCGCGTCGAGTTGACCTTCACGCGAGCACTGATTGTGCTTTGTCTCTCACTCCTTGGGTGAGTGCTCGCCATGTGGAAGATTTGCAATTAGAGGACATGGAGGCGGAGTATTGGGAGTGGCTGATCGACTTTGGAGGCAGTAGTGACATCACTTTGTATCGTGTCGATAGTGATGATGTGGCTATCTTGGAGTCCATCATAAAAAAGAAGCAGGGTATTGAGGTGAAACTTCTGCGCAATTTCATACGCACTTACGTAGCTCAGCAGAAAGAGGCGAAGCCGGTGGGACAGTCGAGGGCGTCTGCAGAGGCTGGCAATTTGCTTCCTGCCGCCAATGTCGAGGCCCGCTTTGCCACCAGCCGCACTGCGACCCGCGCCCGCATGGAGGCTTGATTCAGTGCGGTTGGAGGGGATTAACCCTGTAGGAGCCTGCCTGCAGGCGACTTCCCACCGAGTCTGTCGCCTGCAGGCAGGCTCCTACAGGGGGGTAGTGAATGCACATCCTCTGATAATGGAGAGCGATGAAGCTCTGGTTTCGATGACAATAGAAGTAGCAGAGCTGTCCTCTATCGAAACGCTAATAAAAAGGAAATGGTGGGCCCAGCAGGACTTGAACCTGCGACCAAGCGATTATGAGTCGCCTGCTCTGACCAACTGAGCTATGGGCCCGCGAGAGTTTGGATGGATAATGCTGCGAACAAGGGTTGGGATTATATCGGTGGCTCGTTGGCTTGACCAGAGCTGCGTTTCTGCGCTGGACGTTTCGTTGACGGGCGTGTTAGGGTTTGCTTCGCTAATACACGGTAGTCGGCAATTGAAGCCAAAACCCCACGTGAGGTCAGGCGAGCTATAAGCGGTGAGCAGGAGCACGTGAAGAGCTGAGCTCTGCCAGCATTCAGCTTAGAGCTCAACTACAACCTGCCGCCCTGATTTCCGATTACTGCGTCAACAGACCACAGTCTAAACATACATTCCAAAATTATAAGGTGAGGATGATTTGGCATGACAGATCTGGACAGAAGTAACGTTCCCGATTATCAGAATATGTTGCGTCTCGATGGCAGAGGGTTCGTCGTCATCGGCGCGGGGCAGGGTATCGGCAGACAGGTTGCCCACGGCCTTCGTCAGTTGGGAGCGCAAGTGGTGTGCGTGGGACGCGGCCGGGAGATGACAGAGGCGGTAGCTGGCGAAGTGGACGGCCATGCCTGTTTGGGAGATGCCACCAGGCGGGACGATATGGAGCGTATCTTTGCCGAAGCCGAGGAGAAACTGGGCGCGATTCACGGCGTCGTCGATACGCTCGGCATGGTCAACCGCAAGCCGCTTCTGGAGTTCGATGAGAGCGATTGGGAGTGGCAGTTTGATATCGTCTTGCGCCACGCGTTTCTGGCCACGCAGATCGGCGGAAAGGCCATTGCCCGCAGTGGCGGCGGATCGATCACCTTTGTGGGTTCTACCGCAGGGCATGCCGCGCCCTACAATCATGCGATCTATGGCACGGCCAAGGCGGCGCTTGAGCACATGATTCGCAGTTCCGTCATTGAGCTGGCGCCTCTGGGCGTGCGGGTCAATGCGGTGACGCCAGGGGTGATCAAAACGCCGCGGGTTCAGGGTTACCTCGATGCCGGGCGCGGCAAGACAGCGGTGGATTACCATCCTCTCGGTCGGCTCGCCGTCCCTTCGGAGATCGCGAGCGCCATTCTCTTTCTCGCCGGCGACATGGCGGCCTATGTTACCGGACAATCCCTGCTGGTCGAGGGCGGCTACCTGTGCCAGGTGCCCATGCCCGATTCTGTCTGGTTCTAAAACTTCAGGAAAATACTGAGCCGTGCTTCGGTGAAACACGACTCTCGAACATCTTTGGAGAATAAACATGTTGCATAAAGACAAGGTGGTGATCGTCACGGGTGGCGCGTCCGGTATCGGCCGCACCACGGCTCTCGCGTTTGTCCGCGAGGGTGCAAAGGTCGTAATCGCGGATATCGATGTTGAAAAAGGCATGGCGGTGGAGCGGGAAATTACCGAGCAGGGTGGCGAGGCGACTTTCGTTCCCACGGATGTCACGGTCAGTGCCGATGTCCAACGCATGGTCAATACGGCAGTGCAGAAATACGGCGGTCTCGATATTGCCTTCAATAACGCCGGCCACGCGGGCTGGAATCACACCATCGTCGATATGGATGAAGACGAATGGGAGCGCATCATGGCCATCAATGCCACGTCGGTTTTTCTGTGCATGAAATACGAGATACCCCACATGATCAAGCGGGGTGGCGGCGCCATCGTCAATACCTCATCGGGGATGGGGCTGTTCGCGTTGCCGCGAGTGGCCGGTTACATCGTCTCGAAACACGCGGTGCTCGGCCTCACGAAATCGGCGGCGCTGGATTTCGGTCCCGAGAAAGTGCGGGTCAACGCGCTGCTGCCCGGCAAGACAGATACCGGAATGATGGCTGGCTCGACCGACAACCTGAAACTGAACCTCGACGAAGTTACCGGGCGCATCCCTCTGAAGAGAATGGGGCAGCCGGAAGAGCAAGCCGAGGCCGTGGTTTGGCTGTGTTCCGATCGTGCCAGCTATATCAATGGCCTGTCGCTGATTGTGGATGGCGGCGAAGCCATCGTGCGTTAGGGGCCTGTTGAGGCTTCATGAGACGGGCTCATGAAGCCCTACCCCATGACGCCGCGGATGCCCTCCACTAGTAACTTGGTGCCGAGAACAACGAGAGACAGGTAGCTGATCTGATAGATCACTTTTTCACTGATGCGGTGCAGTAAGAAATAGCCCAGCCGCACGCCAATTGGCGCCAGGGGCAGCAATGCCAGCGAGGTGATCAGGTTGCTTTGCAACTCTCCCAGCCAGGTATAAGCGATCACCTTGGCGATGTTGACGGCGCCGAGAAAGAGGGCGAAGGTGGCCATCAACATGGTTTTCTCCATTTTCAGCGGCAGCAGATAAACGCTGGCCGGTGCGCCGCCGGCATGAATGCCAAAGCTGGTGAAGCCCGAAATGGCTCCCCAAAAACGGCCACGCATGACGCTGGTTGGCGCGGGCGGTCTTTCCCCGCCATCTGCCTTGCTCAGGTAGCGCTTGATGTAATGATTGCCGCTGAAGGATAGCGCGATGACAGCAATCAGGATCTTCATTGCGTCATCCGACAAATACTGAAAGGTGAAGGTGCCCACCAGAACACCGAACAGCGCGCCCGGCAGCATGATCTTGACCTGCTCCGCATTCCATTTGCCGCGAAAATTCCAGGCGGCGGACGCATCCATCACAACCAGGAGCGGGACGATGATGGCGACGGCCTGCGCCGGCGGTACCACCAGGGACATGAGCGGTACCGACAGCAAACCGAGACCAGCACCCAGGCCGCCCTTGGCCATGGCGAACAACAAAATGGCGGGAATGGCGCAAAGATAGAACAGGGGGTCGGTGATCATGCGTTATGGCGTGGTGCGAAGAGGGCTTACACAGTAAAAAGGCCGGTATAGCCGGCCTTTTTACGAGTGGGGTTGGACAACCGCGGAGTTTTACTCCTCGAGGAAGCTGCGCAGATGCTCGGAGCGGCTGGGATGGCGCAGCTTGCGCAATGCCTTGGCCTCGATCTGGCGGATACGCTCGCGGGTGACGTCGAATTGCTTGCCCACTTCTTCCAGGGTGTGATCGGTATTCATGTCGATGCCGAAACGCATGCGCAGTACCTTGGCTTCCCGTGCGGTGAGGCCGTTGAGCACTTCGCGAGTGGCTTCCGTCAGGCTTTCCACGGTGGCGGAGTCGACCGGGGACATGATGGTGTTGTCCTCGATGAAATCTCCCAGATGGGAGTCTTCATCGTCGCCGATGGGCGTTTCCATGGAAATGGGTTCCTTGGCGATCTTGAGCACCTTGCGGATCTTGTCCTCGGGCATTTCCATGCGCTCGCCCAACTCTTCCGGCGTGGGCTCGCGGCCCATTTCCTGAAGCATTTGCCGGGAAATGCGGTTGAGCTTGTTGATGGTTTCGATCATGTGCACCGGAATGCGGATGGTGCGGGCCTGGTCGGCGATCGAGCGGGTAATGGCCTGCCGGATCCACCAGGTGGCATAGGTCGAGAACTTGTAGCCGCGCCGGTATTCGAACTTGTCCACCGCCTTCATCAGGCCGATATTGCCTTCCTGGATCAGGTCGAGGAACTGCAGGCCGCGGTTGGTGTATTTCTTGGCGATGGAAATCACCAGGCGCAGGTTGGCCTCCACCATTTCCTTCTTGGCACGCCGCGCTTTCGCCTCACCGATGGACATGCGACGGTTGATGTCCTTGATCTGGGCCACGGCCAGGCCGTAGGTTTCCTCGAGAGCGGTGAGCTTGCGCTGGCAGCGCAGAATTTCATCCTTGGCGAGTTCGAGCTTGGCGGAGTAGGGGCTCTTCGCCTTGATGAGGCCGGCGAGCCATTTCTCGTTGGTTTCGTTGCCGGGGAATTTCTCGATGAACTCCTGGCGTGGCATCCGCGCCTGGCGAACGCACAGCATCATGATGTTGCGCTCTTCCTTGCGGATCTCTTCCAGGGCGTTGCGCACTTCGAGAATCAGCGGGTCGAACTGGCGCGGTGTCAGCTTCAGGTATTTGAAAATCTCGCCCAGCTCTTCCAGCTGCTTTTGCGCGGTTTTGCTGTGGCGATCATGGCGCGCCAGGGTGCGCTTGGTTTTCTCGTTCTGGGCGCGCAGTGCTTCGAAGCGCAGGCTGGCTTCGTCCAGGTCCAGGCCGTCTTCGTCAAGATTGCTGTCGTCTTCCACCTCGCCATTTTCCGCGGCTTCGGCTGCGGCGGCGCTCTGCTCCATGGCAGAGGGAACGTACTCCATGGGGTTCAGATAGCCGCTGATGATGTCGCCGAGCTTGCGTTCGCCGCTTTCCACCAGATCGTATTCGTTCAGGATATGGTCGACGGCCGAAGGCCACTCGGCCAGGCCGGACATAAGTTCGCGAACACCTTCCTCGATGCGCTTGGCGATGCCGATCTCACCCTCGCGGGTCAGCAGTTCCACGGAGCCCATCTCGCGCATGTACATGCGCACCGGGTCGGTGGTGCGGTGTTGTTCGGTCTCGACGGCGGCGAGGGCGGCGGCGGCTTCCGCCGCGGCGATTTCGTCGGTGGTGTTGTCTCCGGCGGTGATCAGCAGAGTATCGGCATCGGGCGCGGTTTCAAACACGTTGATGCCCATGTCGTTGATCATCTGGATGATGTCTTCAACCTGATCCGGATCGGAGATGTCTTCGGGCAGGTGGTCATTCACCTCGGCGTAGGTGAGATAACCCTGTT
>Ga0265293_10002815_pt1 | contig 33717 bp, 28 predicted proteins | sample Munlanlewell138R_FD_192505 | JGI IMG/M metagenome (GOLD analysis project Ga0265293, IMG submission 192505) | Leachate microbial communities from a municipal landfill in Southern Ontario, Canada - Leachate well 138R | ecosystem: Engineered > Solid waste > Landfill > Unclassified | place: Canada... | reverse complement strand
GGCAGGTTGTAGCACAGGGTTTTTCCGCTGGCTGTGCCGGAGACCACGGCGAAATTATCTCCAGCCCGGGCTTTTTCATAAGCCAGGGCCTGGTGTCGATACAGGCTGTCAATCCCCAGCCGATTTAAAGCAGAGACCAGGCTCGGTGCAAGCGTGACGGGAAATGGGCAATCATCAGCAGGTTTGGCTGCCAGCAGGCGCCATTCGACCAGGTTTTCAGCGATGCCAGGCTGGCTGCGCCAGCGATTGAGGAGGCGTTTGATGCGAGAACTCATCTGATTCTTCGAATATTTGTTTTATTTATAATAATCCAAATACTTGATTATTTCTAGAGGTTTGGGTTCGAAGGCAAGTATCGATAAGGCTGTTGTCCGCAAACCGGATATACTTGTGTTATCAACCAATGGCAAGGGAGTGTTTCATGGAAAAGAGAACAATCCGATCTCGCTGGGTAACTGTGTTGATCCTGTCCCTGTTTCTGTTGTTTTCACAGGTTTTGGGATTTTTTATTGAACCCATCACAACAGTGGTCAGTGCGTTCACTTCGATGACGGATCGCTGGTTTGATATCATCACTCCCACGGATTTGATTATTATGGCGCTCTTCTTGCCAGCCGGGGGCATTTTGCTTGATCGCAATTTCCGCAAGCCCCTGATCGTGCTGGGTGGATTTCTGTGGGGGGTGTCTGCCCTGTTGATGGGCATCTCGCCCACATTTGCGACATTTAATGTTTCAAAAGCCATTTACGGATTCAGCCGGGTTAGCTTCTGCGGAATTTATGCACTGACAGGTGATTTTTACAAACCGGTCAACCGCGGGAAGATCTTATCATTGCTTTTACTGGCACATCCATTTTCTATTGTGATCGGCACAACCTTTCAGGATGTGATTAACTTAGAATTGCATTGGCGAGAGTTTTTATTTCTCTTGGGTGTGATTGCCTTGTTGATCACCCTGGCAGTGCGACTAAAAGTAGATGAGCCTAAACGTGGGGAGAAAGAGCCTGCGCTAACTGACATCCCTTTAAAGGGGACCTATCGGCTTGATTTGGAAAATATTAAACTTTTACTCACCAGACCAAGCCTGGTTTTGATTTATTTTCTGATCTTGTTTGGTACGATGCCTGCGGTCGTGTTGTGGAAAGGGGTACCCGTTTATTTACAAGATGTCCATGCCCTCTCAAGGACTGAGTTATTCAGTTTAATCATCCCTGGCATGCTGGGGATTGTGCTTGGTTGCCCCATTGGCGGGGCTTTGGGAGACTTGCTTTTTAGGGGCAATAAGACGGGTCGCTTAGTGGTCTCTTCGTTAGGATTTATTGTGCCCCCAATCAGCTTGATCTTTACGCTCAGGTTCACCGATGTTGGAGGCACCCCATTTCTTTTTTGGTTATTAGTCACGAGCTTCTTCCTGGCCCTGACTCTGCCAAACCTGTTCGCGTCGATAATGGATGTGACTTTGCCCGAGATCAGGGCGTCAGCCTTTGCCATCGGCCTTCTTGTGCAAACGTTAAGCTTTTTGATCACACCTCCATTGCTCTCCTATGGACAGACTTTATTTTCGATTGCAGATTTGATTCTATGGATGTGTTCAGGATCATGGGTGATTTGTCTGTGCCTGTTACTGGGTTTATTCTTTGTGCTTCACAAGGATATCGAAACACTGCGCCGCCACATGGCTTATCGAGGCCTGGTGGAAACGCGGCTATCAGGATTGGAAGAAAAAACGCAAGATTAAGCTTTTTTCCGCGCTCTTTTCGCCATCCAATCCAAGATAGGGTATTGTAAATTCCCGAATAAATTTACAAGGCGGTAAAACAGCTTCCCTTCCAACCCGGGCAGGATAATAAAATTCCCCTTTTTTAATCCTGTTAATGTTGAATCAGCAACTTGTTCTGCTGTAAGCACACCCGATTGGCTGGAAATTGCCCTGGTTTCGATGGGTTTCAGGGGTTCTTCAAACTCAAGCTGAGGCGTTTGCGTATCTGGTGGGAAGACAATTGCCACGCGAATACCATGTTGCTTCAATTCGGCGCGCATGGCCTCGCTTAATGCCCGCACCGCAAATTTTGAAGCGCTGTACCCCGAATAGCCAAAAATCGAGATAAACCCTGCCTGCGAAGAAATGTTGACAATGGTCCCGGAACCACGCCCGATCATCCCCGGGATAAGGATTTTTGAAACATACAGGGTGCCAAAATAATTGACATCCATCAAGCGGCGAAAGACGTCGATATCTAATTCTTTGAAAGTGCCTGGATAGGTGATCCCAGCGGAATTAATCACCAGGTCCGGACATCCATAGACCTGCACCCATTGATTCAGTACCCGGGATAAAGAACCATAATCGGTGACATCGCTGGAAATCAGATGCACCTGTTGATCTTCTCGCACAAGGGATTCTGTGAGCGCTTGCTTTGCGTTTTCCAGGGTATCCTGGCTGCGGGCAAGCAGGCATACATCGCTGCCTTGCGCAACGAGCGCTTTTGCCAGCGCAAACCCGATTCCGCTTGAACCACCAGTGATCAGGGCCAGTTTGTACGCATTCAAGGCTAATGGGACCCACAGGAGCTGCAAGAGCCGCCGGAACAGGTGCTGCATTGCCCACCTCCGGCAATGATGCGACCAGCGCTGGAAGCATTAAACAGGGACAGACTGCGTTTGAGGTGATGTCCCTGGCATTGTGTACAGGTGAGGGGAGCATCGGCTTCTTGCATGGGACGCAGGATTTCAAATCGGGCATTGCAATCCTGACAGGTGTATTCGTAGATGGGCATTCGGGCTGGTTACCTCCTGAAAAGATGGGGGAACGGTTATCGCAGGGTATTTACAGCTTAAGTTATCAATTATCTTCCCGATGGATCATCGAATTCAGGGTCAACTGGAAAACCTGAATTGAAGGCATCGTTAAGCGAAGAAAGTTCGGCTTGGGTCTCGAGATGGGCCCGGTTGAGGACGTTTTTAATTTCCTGAGCAGAAAGGTCAAGCTCGGCGACCAGGCTTTGAAGTTCAGCATCATCAAGGATGTGCTGGGGCAAATCATGTACCTCGTTCGAGGCGCTCATCGCCTCACGCCACAGGGGTGAAGTGATCAGGTTTCTGAGCCAAACACCGATTTTCCTGGCGGTCGCAACCGCCTTTTTGGGCCCCAGCACGATCAACGCCAGGGCCAGGATGAAGAGGATCTCTCCAATGCCGACATTGAAAATTTGCATTGTGCAATCCCAACTTTAGGAGGGGTCATCTATGCTATCGGTGTTTTCCTCTGGATCCTGGTCTTCAGAAGATTTTCCTTGCAATCCATCTTTAAAAGCACGAATGCCTTTACCAAGCTCCCCGCCCAGTTTTCCAATCCGACCCACACCAAACACCAGTAAGACGATTACCAGTACAACGATGACCTCGAGCGGACCAACGGTTTTAAACATAGGGGTCTCCTTAATGATTTTTTGGATTTTCATCCGTTTTTTTGCGGGCAAACACTGCCAGCAGTATACCAAAAAAATATAAAAATAATAATGGCAGCATCAACAGGCCCATATTGATTGGATCAGGTGTTGGGGTTGCGACTGCAGCAATAATGGCAATAATAACGATGGCGTAACGCCAGGCTTTGAGCAAACCCCTGGGTGTGACCAGCCCAATTTTTGCCAACAAAAACATTACCAGAGGTACCTCAAAGCTCAAGCCAATCCAAAAGATCAGGCTGGTAATAAATTTGATGTAATCATTCCATTTCGGGAGCACGGTTGGTCCGGGGAACTGCGTCAAAAAAGGGATCGCGGCTGGCAACATGATCAAATAGGCAAAAGCCGCTCCAGCGATGAACAAAGCGGAAGCCAAAGGAACAGAAATCAGGATCCAACGGCGTTCGTGCTGCTTTAATCCCGGGCTGATGAATAAGTACAATTGGAGCAGAAGGAAGGGGAAGGCAAGGATAAAGCCGCCCAGCAAAGTCACCTTGAAATAGGAGCTAAAATTTTCAGTGACCTGGATTGAAACCAGGCGATCAAAACCGCCAATTGGCCTGGCCAGCAGTTCGAGCAGAAAATCAGCAAAGATGATCGCGAAGACCACCCCGACGACGATTGCGAGTAAGGCGTACAGGAGGCGCTTACGCAGCTCGTCCAGGTGCATCGGGAGGTCCATGTCAAAATGTTTTTTTGCCATAAAACACCTGAGCCCAGGTCAAAAAAGATATCATTTATGACCCTGCGCTTGATTAATCAGTATAGCACGCGGGGGAATTTTTAACAAATGATCTGCTAATTTACAGGCGGTAGACCGGTTGGATTACGCGCGCATTTCTGATCAGACGATTTGATTGTATAATCACCCTATGGTTCGGAAAATTTTACATATCGACCTGGATGCATTTTTTTGTGCAGTGGAAGAGCTTCACAACCCCAGTTTAAAGGGAAAACCCTTTGCTGTGGGCGGAAAGTCCGATCAGCGCGGGGTGGTTGCCTCTTGCTCGTATGCAGCCCGACAATACGGTGTCCGATCAGCCATGCCGATGGGTCGGGCACTGCGGTTGTGCCCCGGTCTGATTGTGATCTCATCCCGGCATGGGGTTTACGGTGCGGTTTCAAAACAGGTGATGGCATTAATTGATATAACGCCGCTTGTGGAACCGATCTCAATTGACGAGGCTTTTGTAGATGTATCTGATCTGCCTGATTCGATCGAAACGATTGCCACAACCCTTCAAACCCGCATCAATCAAAACCTTAATTTGCCGGTATCCATTGGCGCTGCAACCAATAAACTGGTTGCGAAAATCGCGAATGATTGGGGCAAAAAACAAAAAATTGGACCTGAGCCGCCCAACACGATCACGGTTATCCTTCCGGGAGAGGAAGCAGCCTTTCTGGCGCCTTTACCCGTGCAGGCGTTGTGGGGCATCGGCCCCAAGACTGCAGAAAAACTGGAAAGCCTTGGTATCCATACGATTGGCGCTTTGGCTCAGGCTCCGCCTGAAACTCTGAAGATGCTGTTTGGCAGGTTTGGGCCGGATTTGCGTCGACGGGCGCTGGGAATTGATGACCGGCCTGTGGTTGTTGAACAGACCGTCAAATCGATCAGCAACGAGATCACTTTCCCGGAAGACCTGACCGATGAACAGGCGCTGCTGGCTCATTTTCGAAGTCTTTCGGAACAAGTTGGGCGCCGTTTGAGAAAGGCCGATTTAGCCGGCACAACTGTGCAGATTAAATTACGCTGGTCGGATTTTACAACCATCACCCGGCAGAAGTCTTTACCATCGCCGAGCAACCTGGACCATGAAATTTATAAAACGGCTGCGATGCTTTTCAAGAGCAATCAACACAGGGGTAGACCGGTTCGATTAATTGGGGTTGGGGTGAGTAACCTGCATCCCCCTGTGCGTCAATTGAGCCTGTGGGATGACGACCAGAAAAAAGAACACCAATTACTGTCGGCGGTTGATCAACTGCGTGAACGCTTTGGCACAGATATTATCAAACGTGTCCCGCAGACCAACAAGGACGTTCGTGACGGTTTGGACGAGGAAGACTAATTAAACGGGTTTCACTCCCAGGTTTATTCAGGTATGATAAAAAGCTAAAAATATCAGGATCAAAATGTATGAAACGTAATAATCAGTACCTGTTGGTGATTGGCTTGTTGGTTTATATCCTGGGGATGGTCGCCAGTTTAACATTTAACGTGCTCGTTTTATGGGCAAACCTGGAAGGGCAATCCTTTTGGGGATATCCTGAAGCCCTGAGCTTTGATTCAAGCCTGACTGCAGAAGCGCGACTGGCAAGATTGACCTGTCCGATGATCATTACGCCGGGCGAGGTTGGTCATTTAGAGCTGAAAGTCCGTAACCCGAATAATTACCCGATTGAAGCCTGGATCAGCGCACACATCAGCAAACCGGGCGAAACTGAAGGAATGATCCGGGAGTTGGCCAGCGTACCCCTGGAAGCTGGAGAAAGTTCGAAATTGAGCTGGCAGGTGAGCTCAGAAAATGTGATTAACCGCCCGATAATCCAGGCACGGGTTTTCCTTCGCCTGACGAAAGCCCATCCGCCGGCACGCACCAAACATTGCGGGATCTTCGTGGTGGATTTATGGGGCATGTCTGCGAATACGATCACATTGCTTGCTCTGGTTGGAGGACATGTACTCCAGGTGGGCGGCATCTTGATGTGGGTGAATGGGTTGCAATTCTCGCGGAACAGAAATCACACGGTGCGCAATTTGTTAATTGCCTTGAGCATCCTCTCGTTGTTAATGACCGTAAGCAGCCTGTACCATAGCTGGGTGCTGTCGATGGTTGAGTTTTTGTTGATACTGGTGATTCTGTTCACGACAGTCGGCTACAGTATTGGGATGCCAGGAAAGCCTTCTTCGTAAATCTGACCGGAGAAAAAGAAAATTTCAGTCCAGGTCAACCTGCAGCCTGCTTATTCTGTGGTCAAGTCGATCAGAAACACTAGGCTGAGGGGGAAATCATTTCCTGATAAACCTGGTGGATCTGTTGAGTGATCGCCTCCCAGCGAAACCCCTGGGCATATTTGGCTGCCTGGGCGCTCAGGCGAGCGCGCAATTCTGCATCGACAAATACCAGGCGAAGTTTTTCTGCCAGTGCGTTTGGATCTTGCATGGGGATGGTGTAGCCTGTTTGACCATCTTGAATCAGATGGGCGAGACCGCCAACCCGTGAGGCAATCACGGGCGTCCCGCAAGCCATTGCCTCGAGTGCGACGATACCAAAGCTCTCATAGTGAGAGGGCATCACAACGACTTCAGCGGCAGCATAATAGTAGGGCAGGGTCGCCTGCCCGCGCTTTCCCAAAAAGAGGATCATTTCGTTCAGGCCTAAGTCTTGGCACAGGGATTGGATGCGTGCCATTTCAGCGGACATTTCGGCGGGGTCTTCTTCGGGATCGCCGCCAATGATGACCAGGTAATGGGGACATCGAAAGGACTTACAGGTTTTTTTTACGATGGACATCGCCCTGACCAGGGTGTCGAGTCCTTTCAGGGGTTCGATCCTGCCCACAAACAACGCCATGCGATCCTGGGTCGGGATACCGATGGCCTCTTTGGCTTCATCCTGGGGAATGGGATAGAAGTGGTGTGTATCAACGCCAGGTGGGATGATGGTGATTTTTTCAGGCTTTACACCATACATGGACCTCAGTTGATCAAATTCAGCTTCAGTGGCAGCAATGATCCGGTCTGCGGCGGACATCACCTCCGTTTCTCCGACGATTCGATAATCTCCTTCGAACTCTTCGGCGGAACGGGCAATTTGCTGTTTCATCAGCCCCAGGGTGTGGAACATCTGCAGCATGGGGACATCCCATCGGGCTTTCAGAATGGCGCCAGCCCTGCCCGACATCCAGTAATGGGCGTGGATCAGGTCATAGCGGATACCCTTTTTTCTGGCAAATTCGAAGATCCCTTCAGCAAACTCATCGGTGTAACCCCAAATCTGTTCGTTCGGCAGATTGTATTCTGGTCCAGCAGGGATGTGGACGACGCGGTTGAAATATCCCAAATCGTGAGATACCGAGGGGACGTGTTCATCCTGTGAGCGGGTGAAGACGTCGGCATGGACTCCCTCTTGACCCAAAAAGCGGGTCAACTCCCGGACATAGATGTTCATCCCGCCGGTATTTTTCCCGCCCAGAATGGCCAGTGGACAGGTATGGTATGAAAGCATGGCGATGTTGATCAATTCAGGCTCCTGGGTGAAATATTGTCAAAGTTCATGGGTTGCTGGTATAATGTTTGGCACGCCAACGTAGCTCAGTGGCAGAGCAGACGCTTCGTAAGCGCCCGGTCGAGGGTTCAACTCCCTCCGTTGGCTTTTTGTTCAAACCTGACAGCTCATTGAGCTGTTTTTAATTTAACGGTACATCCTGTTGATGCTTAAGTCGATTAATGAGTGATTCTTTTCCTTTCGTCCCAAGGATTGGTGACGGTATCATTCCGCGTTGACGAACATTTTCGTATAGATTATCGAGCCTGGATTTTGGCCCTGCAAGCCGAAGTTCTTGTTTATTCAGTCTCCAGGTTTGGCTTCTCCGTAGGGGTCAAGTTGAAGGCTTGTAAATGGTTCAGCAACGCCAGGAGACCAGTCAGTAAAACCAGGGCAATTAATATGACCCAACCATAAGCCAGTCCAGCCAGGGTAGGCCAGAGGATGATCCCATTGACGAGGACTTCCAGTCCTATGGCGGCTGCTAACCAGAGCAAATTTTTACGTGTAAAGGTTTGAAGCACCAGGACTGTAATGGCGATGTACAAAACCAACGCCAGGATGCGTTCAACCGATCCGGCAGCAGGCACCCAGGGTGAGACCTGCCAGAGGGTTTCGAGCTGCGCGATGATTTCAGGATCGAGGGCACTGGTTTGGGGGTTGCTGTACCTCAACATGGTGATAAACGTCATCAACAAGGGCAGCCCAACCCGGGAAATACTCTCAGCGCCGCCAAAGCCCAGGCCAATTCCAAAGGCTGCTTCGAGGTTGGTGAGGGGGAGTTTGAAAAATTTCATCCCGACCCAGCGCAGGATCACTCCCAGCAGCGCGGCGAGGATCACGCTGACCGCGAGCTGGATCAACTCATTGGTCTCATTCAGAACTTGCGTGCCTTCAGGTTGCACCAGGGTGATGAAAGCGCTGTACAGCAGGGTGAGGAGAGCCTGGACGATGAAATATCCTAAAGCCCCCAAGGCGATTGCCTGCCAGGCAACCTTCAGGCGTTTGTTAAGCCATAAGCCTGCCACAACGGGGAGACCGATGGTCACCAGCAGGGCGAAGACAATGCTAATACTGAGCAATACCATAGCGTCCGATCCTTATGCTTCAGATAAAATCATGCGTGCATCCAGCACGATGGCACCCTGTCCTTCGGGCAGCACAAGCAGCGGGTTGATCTCAACCTCGTCAATTCCAGGGTGATCCAGCGCCAGTTGACTCAACCGACCAATGGCGTCCACGACGGCGTGCAGGTCATATGTCGGCCCACCACGAAAGCCCTGTAACAATTGGCCGGTCTTGGTAGCAGAAATCATCTCGTAAGCTTGCTCAACAGTCATCGGAGCGACCCCAAAACCGATGTCTTTGAACAACTCCACATAAACGCCCCCCAGCCCAAACATCATCAGGGGTCCGAAGGTCGGATCGCGCTTCATACCAATGATGACCTCCATTCCTTTCGGCGCCATTTTCTGTACCAAATAACCGGTGATTTCAGCTTCTGGAGCGGCAGCATTGATCCTTTCAACCATTTGCTGCATGGCTGACTCTAAACTTTCAGCGGAAGCAAGGTTGAGGGCGATTCCGCCCAGGTCGGATTTGTGCAGGATGTGAGGGGAGACGATTTTCAGCACTACCGGGTAGCCCACTTTTTTAGCGATAGCCAGGGCTTGATCGCGATCTGCTGCCAGGTCGCCAGGTACCAGGTTCAACCCATAGTCCGCCATGATGGGGCGGGTATCTGCCTCACCCAGCACCAGGCGTTCCGTGTTGTGTAAATAATCGCTTACCCGTGCTTTTTCCAGGTCAGAGAATTCAAAGGGCGTTGTGTTCGATTTTTCCAGCCAATGGCGATAGGATTGCATGGCTCCTAAAACCCTTCCCGGCACCTCGGGATAAACGCTCATCGGAACCCCGTTAGAATGAAACACTTCACGAGCTTCCCCCACACTTTTATCTCCGACCATACAGGCCAAAATTGTTTTTTTGATTGTTTTTGATTGATTGACAACGGCGCGGGCAACTTCCGCTGGATCGACCAGGGATTGCGGAACCAGCATTGGCAGGAAGATGTCGATATCGGGATGATCTGCGAGCACATTAAAGCAATGCTCAAAATCATGGCCTTCAGCCCCACCGAGCATGTCAACCGGGTTGGACACCTGGGCGCTGGGGTTGAGTTTTTCTGCCAGTTGGCGCTGTTTTTCAGTGCTGATTTCTGCCAGCTCGAAACCATGGGATGCCAGAAGATCTGATGCCAGCGCGGCTGGGCCGCCCGAGTTGGTCATGATGACGACTCGATTGTGCTCGGGCAAAGGCTGGCAGCTCAATGCCCAGGCAACATCAAACAAAGAGCTGAGATCCTCAACCTCGATCACCCCTGCTTGTTTGAAGGCGGCCTGGTAGGCTGCGTAACTCCCAGCCAGCGAGCCGGTATGCGAGGAGACCGCTCTGGCTCCGGCATCCGTACGCCCGGCTTTCAGCAGGACGATGGGTTTTTCCTTTGAGACCTGGCTCACCACCTCAATGAAGCGTTGACCGTGTTCGATGGCTTCTACATAAGCGGCGATCACCTTCACCTGCGGATGATCTCCAAAAAAGGCGATGACATCGGTTTCATTCACATCCAGCTCATTACCCAGGCTGGCAAAATGGGAAAAACCGATGCCCTTTTCTCCAATTAGGTCGATCACGCCGCCGCAAACTGCACCGGATTGAGAAACAAAGCCAATCGAGCCCCGGGCTGGCATGCCCTCGATGAAGGTGGAATTAAGACCGGTGTATAAATCCATCGTGCCGACACAGTTCGGTCCAATCAGGCGCATCTGGTAACCCTGAGCAATCTGGAGGCATTCCTTTTCCAGTTCAACACCGGCGCCGCCCACTTCCTTAAAACCACCCGAAATGATGATGACCGCTTTGACACCCCGTTCGCCGCAGGCGTGTAAAACTGCGGGGGTCATCGGCGCTGGCAACACTGCCACAGCCAGATCCACAGGGTCGGGGACGGCGCTGATATCCGGGTAGGCTGGTAGCCCCAGGATCTGATCGGCCCTGGGGTTGACGGGATAAATTCCGCCCTGGTAACCATACAGCGTCATGTTTTTGAGGATACCGTGGCTGAGCTTGCGCGGGTCCTGCGAGGCGCCGATGATGGCTACACCAGAAGGTGAGAAAAATGGAGCCAGACTCCTGGTCATAGGTGGGTTCCTTTCCTGAAATTGCTGAGTTGTGATGCACCGATATTATACTCGCGAAGGGAGCGGCGACCTGAAGGTTTTTATCATATAATAAGAGCATGCTGCTTACTGACGAACAAGGCTTGCTGTTAACCCAGCCGATCGATACGAAAATTTTTGTCCAGGGCAAAGCCGGTTCAGGGAAAACGACTGCCGGGGTGCACTGGCTTCAAAAACTGCTGAAGGCTGGTGTGCCTCCTCATCAAATCCTGGTGTTCACCCCGCAACGGACCCTGGCACAGCCCTACCTGGATTGCATGCACGATGAGGGGGCGTTTGCCCACAGTTTGATCACCACGATGACCCTGGGCGGTTTAGCCAGGCGGATGGTGGACTTATTCTGGCCGCTAATTAGCGAGGAGGCTGGCTTTGCCCACCCCAATCAGCCGCCGCATTTCCTGACGCTCGAATCGGGCCAATATTATATGGCGCATGTCGTTAGGCCGCTGATCGAAAACGAAGGATATTTTGAGAGCCTGGCTATTCACCGCAACCGAATTTATGCCCAAATATTGGATAATTTGAATAAAGCGGCGATTGTGGGTTTCCCCTACGAAGAGATCGGCCCCCGTTTGAAATCCGCCTGGATTGGGGGAATTGAACAGTTCAACATCTACGATGATGTACAGCGCTGTGCGGACCATTTTCGTCAATTTTGCCTGGCACATAACCTGCTGGATTTTTCATTGCAGGTGGAGGTATTTCTTCAGCGCCTGTGGCCGCTTCGGTTGTGTCGTGAGCACCTGGTGCAATCTTACCGCCACCTGATTGCTGACAATATCGAGGAAGATACGCCTGTAACCCATGACGTGCTCAGGGATTGGCTGTCTGAATTCGAATCGGCGCTGTTAATTGCCGATGAGGAGGCGGGCTTTCGTTCTTTCCTTGGTGCGGATGTGATCAGCGCATTTTCATTGGGCTCAGCCTGCGAGACGCGTTTGTGGTTTAAACAGAATTTGGTTAACGAGACTGCTATCGCCCAGTTGAAAACAGGCATCCAATCGGTGATCAGCCAGCTCCAATCCCGGAGCGAGGAGGAGATTGAAAGCCCCACGCCAGCTTTGCGGGAGGCACTGGGCTTGCCGGGTGAGCATATTAAATTATTTCCATCGATGGTCAAATGGGTCACGCAAAACGTGGCTGAGCTGATTGAAAACGGGGTTCCGCCCGCTGAGATCGTCCTTTTGGCGCCTTATATGCCGGATGTACTGCGGTTTGCCCTGGGCGATGGCCTGGATGCGCTGGGTATTCCACACCAATCCCATCGACCTTCACGGGCGTTGCGTGATGAACCTGCCACACAGACTTTACTCAGCCTGGCATCGATTGCTTACCCGGGCTGGTCGATGCCAGCACAACCGGTCAACCTTGCATTGGCATTGATGCAGGCGATCGAAGGTTTGGACCTGGTCAGAGCCCAATTATTGGTCAACTTGGTCTTTGAACCAGGCAATGACGGAATCTTGCTTAAGCCATTTGAAGCAATCCCGAATGCGTTTAAGGATCGTATCACTTACCGGGTGGGAGAACGCTATGACAGGCTGCGGCAATGGCTGTTGGAAGCTGCAGGGGCAGATGGCAGTCAGAACCTTGATTTTTTCCTCAGCCGGCTGTTCGGTGAGGTGTTGAGCCAGCCCGGGTTTGGGTTTCACGATGATCTGGAAAGAGCCAATACCGTTTCAACCCTGATCGAATCGGTGCAAAAATTTCGATGGACGGTTGGACAGCAGTTACCCGGTGAGGATTTTAACCTGGGCAAAGAATACCTGCGAATGGTGCAGGATGGTGTGATAGCTGCCCAATACCTGAGAACCTGGGAGGAGCGTTCGCCGGATGCCGTGTTTATGGCGCCAGCCTACACCTTCCTGATCAGCAACCAGCCGGTGGACGTTCAATTCTGGTTGGATATTGGCAGCCCAAGCTGGTATCAGCGCCTGGATCAACCCCTGACCCATCCCTATGTGCTCAGTCGGCACTGGACAACCGGTGACGTTTGGGATGCTGATGATGAGCTGGCTGCTGCCCACGAAACCCTGCGAAGGCTCAACATTGGATTGCTCAACCGGTGTCGGAAGAAGGTCTATATCGGGATGAGCGCCCTGGATATACGCGGCTATGAGAATCGGGGTTTGTTGATCCGAATTATCAATGAGGCATGGCGGCGTTCACTGAAGGAGGGTGCATGAACGAGCCAGCTATCCGATTACGACTCGGACAGGAAGCGGTTTTGCGTTACCAGGGCGGTCGCATGGGGATCAGCGCTGTGCCTGGCAGCGGAAAAACGTGGACACTGGCATATTTGGCTGCCAACCTGATCAAACGCGGCATGATTGAGACTGATCAGGAAATTCTGGTGGTGACGCTGGTGAATGCGGCTGTGGACAACTTCTCGTCGCGCATCAGTGCGCAGCTCCAGGTGGAGGGTTTGCTGCCAGGCTATGGGTATCGGGTACGTACGCTGCACGGGCTGGCGAATGATATCGTCCGTGAACGCCCAGACTTGGCGGGATTGAGCAATAATTTTCAGATCATTGATGATTATGAGTGTGAGCGGATCAAGAGCAGAATCGCCAAGGATTGGATTGCATCTCACCCGGACTTCCTGGACCCTTACCTGGAATATGATCAAAATAATAAAAGCCAGGCAAATGCCATTCAGCAAAGCCTGCCCAGGATGATAGAAAACATTGCCAACGCCTTTATCCGCCTGGCAAAGGATCGGGAGTTATTGCCTGCCGATATCGAGATTAAACTGACCCGGATGCAAATCCCCCTGCCCCTGGTCAGGATGGGGCTGGACATGTATGCCGAGTACCAGAATGCCCTGATCTACCGGGGAGGCGTTGACTTTGACGACCTGATCCGGTTGGCGTTACGTTGCCTGAAATCAGATCCATCCCTGGTGAAGCAACTGCGCCAACGCTGGCCATTTATTCTTGAGGATGAAGCCCAGGATTCAAGCCGTCTGCAGCAGGAGATCCTTTCGCTGTTGGCAGGTGAGGGAGGCAACTGGGTGCGGGTTGGCGATCCAAACCAGGCCATTTACGAGAGTTTTACAACAGCCAGCCCTCAATTCTTGCTTGATTACCTGAATCATCCCACTGTTGAACAGCGGACATTGCCGGAGAGCGGGCGGTCTTCACAGGATATCATCGATCTTGCCAATCATCTGATCACATGGACGCAGACGGAACATCCTCTGCCGGCTGCTCGCAGTGCTTTGTCGCCGCCATTGATACTGGCAACGCCCGCCGATGACCCCCAGCCCAACCCCGAACCCTGCCCACACTGCATCCGCTTGCTCACCAAACGCATGAGTTCCGATGAAGAAATGCGGCATGTGGTCAATACCGCCCGGTCTTTTCTTGAAAAGCAGCCCGATCAGACGGTGGCAATCCTCTGCCTGCGTAATGACCGGGCTTATAAATATGTTGAACTGCTCAAGCAACTAAAGATACCCTGTGTGGATAGTTTGCTGCATTCATCGAGCTCGACCCGGCTCTCAACCGATGCCATGGTCAAAATTCTACGCTGCCTGGCCGATCCAACATCCAGCCGAAAATTAGCCGAAGCGTACAAGGTTTGGCGGCGAAGAGCGCAAGAAGATGACGATGCCTGGAAAATCCACCTGGGGATCGCGAAACAGATTGAAAGGTGTAAAAACCTGGAAGAATACCTGTGGCCTTTTGCCGGCCGGGATTGGCTGGCTGATATTGCAGAAAATGAGGGCGAGCCTGATGCCCTGAATGAGCTGAGGACCTATCAGTCCGTTGTCCAGCGCTGGCACTCAGCAATGATTTTACCGATCGATCAACTCCTGTTGACGCTTGCCCAGGATCTGTTCCTGGATCCGGTTGAACTGGCTCTGGCCTATAAACTTTCCACGCTTTTGCGCCAGATGAGCGACGACCATCTGGATTGGCGTCTGCCGCAATTTATCGACGAATTAACCACAATTACAAAAAATGAACGCCGATATCTGGGATTTTCTGCTGACGATGATGCCTTTGACCCGGATCGCTACCCCGGTCAGGTTGTAGTGGCAACTATGCACAAAGCCAAGGGTTTAGAGTGGGATTGTGTGTTCCTAACCGCAGTCAATAATTATAATTTTCCTTCCGGCGCTCCTTACGACCAGTACCTGCCTGAAAAGTGGTTTGTGAAGGGAAAGCATAACCTAGAGGCAGAAGCAATCGCCCAATTGCGGGCGCTGATCGACAGCCACACCTATGATTGGTATCGACCGGGCCAGGCGTCGCTGGATGCTCGGCTGGAGTTTATCCGTGAACGACTGCGCCTGTTGTTCGTTGGCATCACACGGGCGCGTCGCTTTTTATTGGTCAGTTGGAATTTTGGCAGACCTGCTAATAAAAACGTGCCAGCTGAGGCATTGATTGCATTAATAAATGATCTGGAGGCCAGAAATGATCCTCCCCAATGATTTTGTTTTCACCCAAGCTAATCTCCAGAACTATGTGGATTGTCCTTACCGTTTTTACCTGCGTTATGTATTGCGGACCAGGTGGCCCGCGCTGGTGGTCGACCAGGCGCTTGACTTCGAGCAACGCGGCCAGGCAGGGGGGCGCTTTCACCGACTGGTGCAGCAGTATTTAATGGGCGTGCCAGCCGAGCGGATTGATGCGCTGGCAGAGGAAGACCCATGGCCAGAACTGCGCACATGGTGGGCAGGTTTTATGGCGCATGTACCGCCCTGGCTGGTGGGTCAACGTTGTGCAGAGATGTCCCTGACGGCTACCCTGGCTGGTCAACGCCTGCTGGCAAAGTACGACCTGCTGCTTGTGAATGAGCAGGGCAATCTGACCCTTTTTGATTGGAAAACATCTAAAAAGCCCCTGAGCAAAGCGCGGCTTTTGGAACGAATCCAAACCCGGCTCTATCGCCTGGTGTTGTTGCAAGCCAGCCCAATGCTGCTTAATCACCAGCAGGCAGCGCCCGAGCAGATCAGCATGCATTATTGGTATGCGACGCATCCCCAAACGCCAATTTCGCTGATTTACAGCCAGGTGGATTATGATCGTGATCGTGAATACCTGGCGCACCTGGTTGAGACCGTCACAAACGCTGAAGTTGAGGATTTCTTGCGCACCGCTGACCTCGCCAGGTGCCGGTTTTGTGTTTACCGCTCGCATTGTGAGCGCGGCGTTGAAGCGGGCAGCCTGGAAGAATTTGACCGGTTGGAGCTGGAACTGGATGACCCTGATTTAGTGATCGATTTTGATGACCTGCCCGAGATTGAATTCTGATGTCGCCCAAACAGCCCTGGGTACACGCAGAAACCCATCCCATGCCGATTGAATTTCAGAAAGCCATTGGCGGTTATCCGCTGGTGGCACATACACTTTATAAACGCGGCTACCGGAAAGTCGACGAAGCCCTGGCGTTTTTAGACCCTGATCTTTACCGTCCATCCAGCGCTTTTGATTTGCCCGACATGGAGCGGGCCTGCGATTTACTGACCAGGGCGATCCGTGAGCAGGCGTGCATCCTGGTGTGGGGCGATTTTGACGTCGATGGGCAGACCGCGACCACACTGCTGGTGGAGGGGTTGCGCGGCCTGGGGGCAAATGTCCGCTACCATATCCCGGTGCGGTCAAAAGAATCCCACGGCATCCGAAAGGAGGTTCTCAAAGCCCAGCTGGTACAGGGGTTTGACCTGCTGCTGACCTGCGACACGGGGATTACCGAATTTGAAAGCTTGCAATGGGTGCGCAACCTGGATATCCCAATTATCGTTACCGATCACCACCTGCTGGCCGAGAGGATGCCGCCCGCCGACGCGGTGATCAACCCCCAGCGGCTGGAGGAGGGTCATCCCCTGCGCACACTACCGGGCGTGGGTGTCGCTTATCAACTGATCGAAGGGCTGTATACCTCCCTGGACCGGGAATTGGATTCCGGTCGGTTGCAGGAACTGGTTGCCCTGGGCATCGTTTCTGATGTGGCAGAGCAGCGGGGTGATACCCGCTACCTGCTGCAGAGGGGATTGAAAAGTTTGCGTAAGACTAACAGGGTCGGGTTGATCCGGTTGTATGAAAACGCTGAACTGAACCCCGGGTTGATTAATGAGGGACATATTGGCTTTCAGATTGCGCCGCGGCTGAACGCTGTTGGGCGCCTGGGAGACGCCAACCCGATGGTGGAGTTTTTAACCACTCAGGATAAATCTGAGGCACGACGCCTGGCGACCCTGATCGAGGGGATGAACATCAAACGACGTTCAGAGACGCGCCAGGTCGAACAGGGAGCCGAGGCGCAACTCCAAGCCTCCAGCGACGATCGGCACGCGCCAGCGATTGTGCTGCATCACCCTGGCTGGCCTGGCGGAGTGGTCGGGATTGTGGCCAGCCGCCTGGTGGAACGTTACCACAAGCCGGTGATCCTGCTGACCGGCGAGGATCCGATTTCCGGGTCAGCCCGCTCAGTGCCCGGATTACACATCACAGAGGCGATTGGCGCACAGGCTGACCTGCTGAATAACTTTGGCGGGCACCCGATGGCTGCCGGGCTGTCCCTGCCTTCTGTGAATTATCCTGCTTTTAAACGGCGGTTTTTAGCAACGGTTGAAGCCCAATTGCCTTCCGGCGCGGTTGGTGAGCCGATTGAAATCGCCGGATCCCTCCGCCTTGACGAGTTGGACCTGGCGCTGGTGCGAGAAATCTCGCGCCTGGGTCCCTTTGGCCAGGGAAACCCGGCTTTGAACTTCCGGGTGAACGACCTGCGAGTGGTAGCGGAATCCACCGTGGGGATTGAACGCGAACACCGCCAGGTGACGGTCGCAGACAAAGAGAACAACGAACTGCGCCTGATCTGGTGGAATGGCGCCGATGAGCGGCTGCCCGAGGCGCAATTTGACCTTGTATGCCGATTAACAGAAAGTGATTACAAGGGTACACCCCAACTCAGCGCAGAATGGATTGATTTCCAGCTTTCGGAAGCAGGAAAAGTGGAAATTGCCGCCCGCCAGGTGGAGCTTATCGATTATCGAGCAAGCCCTCACCCACAGGCTCAATTAGCCCAACTTGTGCTCGAATCCCCGCGGGCTTTAATTTGGGGCGAAGGTGATTTGCCCAACGCGACGCCCTTCAAGGGCAGGCACGAGCTTGAAAAAATTCCGCACCTGGTCATCTGGACGACGCCGCCTTCGCAAACTGTTTTACAGTATGTGCTGGAGCTTGTGCAGCCGAAGCAGGTGACTGTTTTTGCTGTGGAGCCTGGCATCGGCGAACTGCATGCTTTTATGTCCCGTTTGGGCGGCGCGGCAAAATACGCGCTCAACAATTTGGCTGGGAGGGCCCGCATCGAGAGGCTGGGAGCCATCTGCGCTGCTAATGAAGGCGCGGTGCGCACCGGGTTGCTGTTGTGGGAAGCCAGGGGGATGCTGTCTGTGAATTTTAAGGGAGAAGAGGTTCACATTCGTGCTGACAGACCTGAAGCCGATTTTGGAGCAAGCGCGTTATTGGAAACCGTGTTGAAAGAATTACTGGAAGAGAGCCGAGCTTATCGGAGATACTTCCGCCAGGTGGGACTGCGGTCGATTATCAACCGGTGAAAGGGTTAAAAAAACAGGCTGACCAATGAATCACGAGTCAGCCTATGGAGATGGTTGGTTTTTTTAGGCTTTTCTTCATCCTGAAAACCCGCACAGCGCCAGCGCACCGGGACCGGTGTTGATGCCCAGAACCGGGCCGGTGATATTGATAATCAGCTTAACAGGATTAAATTCTTTTTGGATGCTTTCTGCCAGGCGCTGTGCTTCCTCCGGCACATCCCCGTGTAAGACAGCGAGGTGAAGTTTACCATCCCGGTCGAGGGAGTCAAAGAATTTCCTGTGCAGCATGTTCAGCATGGATTGATGGGTGCGCGCCAACCCGGCGGGTTCAACCCGACCGGTCTTGTGATTGATCCTGACCACGGGCTTCACTTTTAACAGGGCTCCCACCCATTTCGCCGCGTCACCAATCCGACCGCCGTGCTCCAAATATTCTAATGATTGCATAGCCACAACTTGGACAAGCTTCTGGCGCAATTTGGCGACCCTGGCGATGATATCATCCATGTCTGCATTGGCATCCCGGGCACGGGCAGCTTCCAGCACCTGCCAGCCCAGAGACATGGTCGGCCCTTTCGAGTCGATCACTGAGACCGGGATGGGCGCTTTTTCTGCGGCAGCTTTAGCTGTCTGATAAGTCCCGCTCATGGCGGAAGATACGGTCAGGATCAGTGCTTCAGTTGCGCCGTTTTCAATGGCTGTATCGATGGCGGACAGGAAATCATCCTGGGTGGACTGGGAAGAAGTCGGCCTTTGCGGGTCGGTTTGAAAACGCTGGTAGAAAGCTTGAGGTGAAAGCTCAAACCGATCTTTGAATTGTTCATCGCCCCAAATGACGTACTGGGGCACAATCTGAATGGCGTACTTTTCCACCAGGTCAGCGGGAATGTCACAGGTGCTGTCGGTGATAATCGCGATCATACAGGCCTCCCGAAATTATAATTTGCTCACCGTGATTATAAACGATATTGATTGCTGTGGGTGTATGGGTTCAATACATTGACTGGCGAACCTTTGGTTAGCTGGTAAAATTATCTTTGCAGATATATCTGCCGCATCGGGGCACCTCCTTTGTTGGTTTTCCACCCTTAAGGATCGCCCCGATGTGTTTTTTTTATCTACACCTGTGTCTCATATGGTTCTGAACTTGTTCATGGGGTTTTCCATGTGAACCCCGTGGTTATTGAGTGAAGGATTACATCCCGTCCAATCTGCTTATAAAAATGCGGATGACCTGGTACGAGTTGGCCTGGACACAGGGCTAGCCTGTGACGTCCAACCCTATGTCCTGCAGAACCTGGGTAAGCACGGGTCTACCCCTGCGATCGGGTATGAGACCGATAAATCTAATCTAAAAAGAATTATGATTTTAACCTCGAGGCTCGGTATAATGATGCTGAAGCTTGTGGAACTGCGGTCAATGACCGGGTTCACAAAAAATCTCGTTCTTAAAGAGGAGAAAGAACATGACTGAAGATGACACAATCAAAAACCAACCGGAACCCACGGCACCGGACACACCTGAACTGAGTGGCGAGCAGGAAGTCATTACGCCACAAATTAGTGCGGAAGATGCAGCCAGGCTTGTTTCCGAACCTGCCGGGTGGACGCCAGAACCGGAAATAAAACCAGAGGATCCGCCGGTGGAAGTGATTGAAAAGAAACCGCCCACGCGGTTCCAATTATTTTTGCGCAAGGCGTTAATCGTGCTGGGGGTGGCTGTCCTGGTATTTTTAGGGGGTTTCCTGACCGACCACTTTGTGCGCTACAAACCGCTTGCAGATGAGATGAAAGAAACCCATGCCCAGTTGGAAGATGCCAACCTGGCCGTCAGTGATCTGGAGGTCGAAAACGATTCGTTGATTGCTTTGAACCAGAAAGCTGAGGAAGAGATTGCAGACTTGAAGGATGAGGTTTCTGCTGTCAGGGCGAATGCGCTGTTTTACCAGGTGCTGGTGGATGTGAACGCTGCCCGGATTGCGATATTCCTTGATGATAGCGAGGGTGCACAGGCAGCGCTCGCTGACACTCAATCGCGAATTGAGGAGTTGCAGCCTGCCATCGAGGTGGTGGAACCCAATTCGACGATTTCCTTGCTGGCCCGGCTGGAACTGGTTGTTTCCGGGTTAGATCGCGATAAAGATACCAGCCTGATCGACCTGGAATTGTTGACAAAGTCGCTGCTGGAGCTTGAACCGTATCTGGCTTTGGAATAATCAAGGCTGTGTTCGGTTGTGGGGGGAGGTCTGAGAAAAATATAAACGGGTTTGTTTTCCCGAACAGGTGAACCACTTATTCGGGATTTAATTATTTACTGTAACGCTGAGGGTCAATGAAAAACACTGCCTGTACCGAGACCGATATTGCCGAAAGCATCATGGAAACCGACGCAAAGACGCTCAATCAAGAATTTCAAGCTGGGGGTGTGACAACAGTCTCAATTGCACATTCGGTGCATGATGCCTATGTGGCCTTTCTGCCCCCGATTTTGCCAATGCTGATCGAAAAGTTTGCCCTCAGCAATACCCTTGCAGGGCTGCTGACCGTGTTTTATCGCATGCCATCTTTGGTACAGCCCTATATTGGTTGGATAGCCGATCGTGTGAATTTACGCTGGATGGTGATCCTTGCGCCGGCAATCACCGGGGCTGCCATGAGCTTTCTCAGCAGCACCCCGACTTATGGTTTTGCGGTGTTTTTATTGATTCTGGCGGGGATCAGCTCTGCGACCTTGCATGCAACCGGTCCGGTGCTTGGCAGTTTGCTTTCGGGAAAATATTTAGGTCGGGGGATGAGCTTTTGGATGGTGGGCGGCGAGCTGGGACGCGCCCTGGGTCCGTTGATCATTGTTACTGCCGTCACGTACCTGACGGTGGAACGGGTGCCCTGGTTATTGCTGGGGGGCGTTTTGACCTCGGTATTCTTGTTTTTTAAATTAGATCAGATCTCAACCCAAACAATACAACCAGGCGCCCAAATTGATTGGCGGCTGGGATTGCTGCAATTACGCAAGTTGATGCTGCCTGTCGCAGCGATCTCCTTCTTGCGATATGTGACGTTGACTTCACTGACCACCTATTTACCCACATTTTTAACCCATGAAGGCTCAACATTGTGGATGGCGGGATTTTCACTGACCATCCTTGAAGTGGCAGGCATGGGGGGCGCGTTCCTGGCGGGCGGTCTGAGCGACCGATTTGGACGCCGGCGTATGCTGATCATTTCAGCGATTACGACACCAATTTTCATGGTTTTATTCCTGTATGCTAATGCGAATTGGAAACTGCCCCTGTTGTTGCTGATGGGGTTTTCTTCACTGGCTGTGGTGCCGGTGTTGATGGCAATTGTGATGGAAAATGCCAGCGAACAGCGCGCCTTTGCCAATGGTTTGTATATGGCAATCAGTTTTGTGATGGAATCCCTGACCGTCATCCTGATCGGGCTGGTATCGGACCGGTATGACTTGCGGCTGACGTTCCTGATCAGCGCTGCGGCAATGCCCTTGCTGATCCCGTTTGTCTTTCTGCTTCCGAAGTCCGCGAGCCGGAAGTGAAGGGGCTGACCCTCATCCCCAGTCCTTCTCCCTGGATTAACTATCGCCTGTTAAGACCCCCGGGGATTGATTTCGGGGTTGAGAAGATTGGACACAAACCCCTGGGGTCTTTGTTTGCGGCAAGATTTTGCGATGGGATTCAGAGGAAAAATGCTGACCCTCATGTTAGGAGAGGGGGCGTCATTCGTGTGACTCTCGACAGAAGGGTTTACAATTATGTATGCTAACAGCGGTACCGGGAATAATTAACAAAGAGAAAGTTTTATGAATGAATTTGAAGAAAGCAAGTATTAATTTTGGAGGATTTGTCGTGTGGTTGAAAACCTGGTCACCCAATTTAAACACATTAAAAAGTTTCCGGAAAACAACGTCACTACAAAACACCCTCATCCCCAGCCCTTCTCCCTGGCAGGGAGAAGGGGGTTTATCCCTCTCCCCGCGGGGGAGAGGTTAGGAGAGGGGGCAATATGAGCTCGTATAAATATCACCGAACCTCACCTGAAATCAGGCGGCGCGCAAAAGAATTGCGCAAGTCAGCCACCCCAGCCGAACAAAAGCTGTGGCAAGCCCTCAGAAACCGCAACCTGGAAGGCTATAAATTTCGGCGGCAGCATCCTTTGGGACCTTTCATCGCTGATTTCTTTTGTGCCGAAGTCGGGTTGGTAATTGAAGTAGATGGTTGGGGGCATCTGGAACAACGAGAATATGATCAAGCCAGAACAGACTGGCTGGAAGACCAGGGTTATCACGTTATCCGCTATTGGAATGATGATGTGCTTATGAATCTTGACGAAGTAACTCGGGACATTGTTCATTACTGTAAAAAATGGAAAGCTAAGCTAAATGATGACCAGGCACGGTCATAAGAACCGATCGGACCAGCGCCCCTGATTAATGACGCACAAGAAATGGGTTGAACGTATCTCCAACCCGAAACCATCCGGCAAATGCGCGGCGGGGAGGTGGGGCATCATTCGTGTGGCTCTCGACACAAGGGTTAACAATTATGTATGCTAACAGCGAAACCGGGAATAATGGTCGCCTGTTAAGACCCCCGGGGTTTGATTGCGGGGTTGAGAAGATTGAAAAAAATCCCATCGGGACAGCCCGGTTCGCTTAACGATTTCCTTTTGCCTGGTTATGGGTTTTGCATAAGATCTGGCAGTTTTCTATACTTGAAGACCCGCCCTTGCTCCACGCGGTGACATGATCAGCATCCATCTCTCTCAAATCCCAGATTTTGCTGCGATTGGCTTCAGGCCCAACCGCACATAGCGGGCAGTTTGATTTACCTTCTGCCCTGGCTTCATCGGTTTGCTTTGCGTAAGCGGCATTCCTGGTCGCCTCGTCAAAAACCCGTACCGTCAGCAGCCGGGTGTCATCGCAGCCACCCAAAATATACTCAAAAATACCCTTCTTGCTGGAAACATACGGGTCCGCGTAGAGCTCTCTCACCTTTCTTGAAACCTCACCCGGGTTGTAGGGTTTGTGATGATAGGTTTCATACAGCCGCCCCCATTCAAGCCCCCTCATTTCACTCTCTACATCGATGAACACGCTGGAAACCCAATCGATGACGGCGTTGAAATAGGTCTTCAGTTCGTTGATATGATCATCGTAGCGATGGCGGCTCATATAAGCGCCGATATTACCCTGGCTGACCCAGTCCAGTGCTCGTTCCAGGTAATCCTGCCGGTTGGCGCTACCTTTGATATAGGCGCTCCATTTTTGAATGTTGGCGTTCTGGCTGTTGCTGAATTCTGCTTTTGCAAGCGTCACAAAAGGACCGGAATAAACCGCATTGAGCAGCTCCTGGTCATTGAGGGGCACCCCAGCGATATTGATGATTTTGAACCACTCCTTGAGGACACTCTCTGTGCCCTCGCATTCATAAATCAGGAGCTGCGCGTTCAATATCTTTGCCTGTTTATCAGCAGCGATACCGCTGAAATACTGCTCCATGCCGTGTTCATCTTTGACGGCAAATTTGTTGGTCACATACCTGCCAAAGCTGGTAATCCGCTGTTGACCATCCAGAACCTCAAAATGATCATCGTCCACCTTGTTGAAGTAGATCAACCCCAATGGATAGCCCTTGAGCAGTGAATCGATCACCGCCACATCTTTTTTGCCATCGGCGTAGAAATAATTGCGCTGGTACTCGGGCTGGACGGTGAGTTTGCCCGCCAAGCCAAACAAGCCCTTGCCTTCCAGTTCGTTATAGACAAAGCCCTCACAGATGTCTTTGACGGTGTAATCGGTTCTGAGCGTTGTTTTCATTTTGCGCTTCCCCTCCTGTGTTGTATAAGTATTCGCTGATAAACTTTCTCCAATAACCCATTTTTCTCAATAACCCCACTGGCATTTAAATCATATGTTCCTGGTTTCCCAAACTTGGCAAAGTAGGCTTGTTTGCATTGTTCAGTAGTATAAACTTTTGTCTTCATGTTATAGAGATCTAAATTCTCACACATCCCCATAATCTCAAATTGCTCCGGGTTGTACTTATCCAGGAAACTGATCGGCACGCCCATAACGCCGTCATAGTCGCTGGGGATGGCGTCGGTGAAGGGCACTTCGATGGCATCGTAATTGTCGTACCTATCATAGGATGCTTTGCCCCTGATCTGCTTATGCTTGCTGAACTTCAAGTTGTCTTCCATCGTCATCAAGGGGAGTGGTTGGTGGCGTCTGCCGTGATCGAGGTTTGTGAACCAACAAACATTCCGAAATTTCACCAAGCCTGTTTCAGGATTAAACACACCTTCTGCATAATTATCTGTATTAGGCGTGAAAAAATAAGCATTGCCAGCTTGGAAACCATTGCCTAACCAAATAATGTCATCTTTAATCAATGGAAAAACTTCTTTATACGTGATGGCATTCAGATTACCAATAATAACGAACTGCTTGTCGGTCTCTACGATCCAGGCTAAAAACTCTCGAAACAATGAAAAGGGCGGGTTGGTGATAATCATGTCGGACTCATCGCGCAACCGGGTGACCTCAGCGCTTCTGAAATCGCCGTCGCCGTCCAGGTAATCCCATTCTAAGTCATCAATATTAATCTCCCGGTCGCCAGTGCGGTCGCCCGTCAGGGTGAAGGTTTTACCGTTAAGCGTGGTTTTGCCGCGGTCGAATTTAGGGTCTGCGGTTTCAAACAGTGTGGGTTGGTAAGCGTCGCTGTAGGTTTTGCTGTCGGCGGCGTAGCTGGTGCTGATCAGCTTTTTCAATCCAAAGCGCTCAAAATTCTGGGCGAAATACCTGGTAAAGTTGCTCCATTCGGGGTCATCACAGGGCAGCAGGACGGTTTTACCGCGGAAGACGTGCGGATCGTAATCTAAATAGGCTGAAATTTCTTTTTCAATATCGCGGTACTGCGTGTAAAACTCATCGTATTTTGCTCGTTTAGCAGCGGAAAGATTTACGTTCGCCATGCAGATCCCTCTCGTATCGTCTTGTGTAACACAAGGTTTGATTTAATTATACACCATCAAAATTCGACAAACGCCCCTTTAAAACTACGGGCTGTTTTAATGGTCATTAAAAAAACCAGGGACGGCTAAAAACCGTCCCTTCTGCTTTATCTACACATGGTAAAGAAGTTTGATGCTTGCTGCGCATATTTTTGCTCATTATTTTGGGAAATTATGGATAATCTTGGTTTAACAATTTCTGTATCGCCACATCTGCCAATTCGATAAGGTCATCCTGTACTAGTTTCAAATGCCAATCAATCTCCAAAGAGATAATTGCTTCATTAACAACTATCAATAAGTGTGAACTTTCAAAGGATTGATTAACTCTGTAAATCCAAATACTGCTATCACCATGTTTAAATAATTGGGTTTCATATGAGAACCCAAATAAACCACTTATTTGCTCAGCACGAAACAATATATCGTATTGTAGTCCTTCAGAAACACGTGCTGCTTCGCGAGGATTGTTTTTTAAGAAAATAAATTGTTCGATACTAAAATTATTTGAAGTAGATGTGCAACCAGGGTGTTTTATCGCTATACCCGCTTCATTGTTAAAATTATATTGATTTACATCGACCCACCCCTCCAATAAAGTTTTTGTTGGACAAATATGTAAATCCTTTGTTTCATAAATGCCAAGAAAGGCTAAATCATCCGGCGAAAGCAGTCTTTTTGAAATATCGATTTCCTTCAGCAGGATTGGGGCCGGAGTGGTTGTTTTTATTGTCTCAGTTGGTTCAGCAAATTGAGTTTCAGTAATTGCTGTCCGAATTGTTTCTTCTGAAGGTTGGGACGAGGAACAACCTTGTAATCCGATGACAAAAAGTAATACAGTTATTACGATGCATTTTTTCATTATGCCCTCCCATGGCTTATTAATAGATCATGAAATTATTATAACAAAGATTAATAAATTCACCAAGTTAGTGCCTTATAAAGTGGTATAAATTGCGTTTTTGATTTATAATAGCTTTTATAAGACGTGTTATTTGTTTTCTTAAAGAGGGCTTCAGTTATGGATACATTAAAAGAGCTTATAGATGACGAGGGTTTATTTAAGGCAATTAGTGAGGCAGAAACAGATACAGAAAAACAATTGATAATGCTTGCTCTGATTCGAAACAATACGAAAAGTATTAAAGCCTGGGTGACCTTATTTGGTATTCTTTGTTTGATTGGTATAGTGTTATCGCTTTTTATCTATACCCTCTGAGACTATCACTCAATTGAATTTTATTAGATTCAAAAAGTAAAGAAATCTCACGACCAGGAGGGGAGAATGCACTCCGCACAGTGAGTTGTTTTACTTGTGCTTGTCAGATACGATACACTTTCCTTAAAGAAGCATCAGTGAAAATGGCGGGAATCGACCCCGCGTCAGCAGTTCCACAAAGTAGACGCCAGAAAAACAAGAACTGCTCGAACACCTTTCATCCCCATAAAAGCGCCTGGTGGGAGTTGCACCCACAAAATCCCCTATCAAAAGGGATCTTTCTCTTGAGCTACAGAGGCCAGAAGCTTCTAGCCTACTTCATGAGCGCCACCATTAGCATCGGTAACGACGGACTACGTCATCAATATTAATCTCCCGGTCTCCCGCCCTCACACCCCTTCTTTAACCCAAAAATGGGCGGAACAGGACTCGAACCTGCGACCTCTTCTGTGTAAGAGAAGCGCTCTAACCAACTGAGCTATCCGCCCGGGAACAAAAATTATACCGCATGCCCGGTTTAAAATGGTATCATTCCTGGTATGAAAATCCTACGCTTTGAAACTCCCCTGCGCGGACCGCGCTACGGCTGGCTGTATGAAGACCGGGTCGGCGAGATCGATGGCGACCCCTTCGGCGCCTTCCGCCGGCTCGACCCTGACCTGCCAGTGGATTCGGTGCGGCTTTTACCTCCGGTTTTGCCCGGCAAGATCATCTGCGTGGGGCGTAACTATGCAGCTCACGCACAGGAGCTTGGCAACCCGGTTGGCGAGATCCCCATTTTGTTTTCCAAGCCTGGCAGCAGCCTGATCGGGCCTGGCGATGCGATTGTTTTGCCACCCCAATCTCAACAGGTGCAGCACGAGGCAGAATTGGCAGTGGTGATCGGGACGCGCGGGCGCTGGATCCAACCGGAGGAGGCGATGGACACCGTTTTTGGCTACACCATCGCCAACGATGTCACCGCGCGGGATTTGCAGGGCAGCGATACGACCTGGACGCGTGCCAAGGGCTTTGACACCTTCTGCCCCCTGGGTCCCTGGATCGAGACAGAATTTGATCCTGCGGATGCGCTGATCACCTGCCATGTCAGCCAGTCACTGCGCCAGATGGGCTCGACCCGCGATATGGTCTTTTCCATTTCACGGTTGATCGCGTTTATCTCCTCGGTGATGACGCTGGAACCGGGGGACATCATCCTGACAGGCACCCCGGCAGGAGTCGGCGACCTGGTTGACGGCGACAGCGTCTCGATCACAATTGAGGGCTTGGGGACGCTTACCAACCCGGTAACCAGCGAACACAGGGTCTGATTGACATTTGAGGTTCGGCGGGTTAAATTAAGGCCATGACTATCGGAGTTTTAACGTTAACGCTGCACCTGCCGGACTGTCATTCCCTGAAGGAAAAGCGCCGACTGATCAAACCGATCGTAACCCGGCTGCACAAAGAGTTTAATATTTCTGTGGTGGAATACGGGCACCAGGACGTCTGGCAGAGCAGTGAATTGCTGATCGCGTGTGCGGCCAGCCCGGGCGTGCATGTTGAGAATACTTTAGCGAAAGTCATCGCCTTTTACGAACGTCACTGGCCCGATTTGCCGCTGATTGGCGAGAAAATTGAAATCATCGCATAGAAAGAGGAGTTGTCATGGACCTGGGATTAAAAGGAAAGATCGCCCTGTTGACCGGCGCAAGCCGCGGTCTGGGACTGGCCACTGCCAGAGTGCTTGCCCAAGAGGGCGTCAATCTTGCGCTTAACAGCCGCGACCCCAACAAACTGTCACAAGCAAACGAAGAACTGGCTGAATTTGGCGTTAAGGTGGTGCTGATTCCCGGTGATGTGACCGACCCCAAAATCCCCGAAAGACTGGTTGACCAGGCTGTAGAGGCATTTGGCGGCCTGGACCTGCTGTTCACCAACTCGGGCGGACCGGCGCCAGCCGCATTTGAGGAAATTGATGATCCAACCTGGGAGCAGGCTGTTGAGCTCTCTTTTCTAAGCCATGTCCGGCTGATCCGGGCTGCGCTGCCAGCGCTCAGGCGTTCAGAAGCGCCTTCTGTGCTCACCGTTACATCGCTATCGGTCAAACAGCCGATTCCCAACCTGGTGCTCTCCAACAGCATCCGGGCAGCGACCGCCGGACTGACCAAAACCCTTGCGCTGGAACTGGGCGGCGAAGGAATCCGCTTCAACTCAATCCTACCCTCATGGACGCAGACGGAACGGGTGGAGCAGTTATTGGCTGATCGGGCCATGCGCAACAGAACCACGATTGAAGCCGAAATGCAGGCGCAAAACGCAGATGCCCCCCTGGGGCGCATGGCTAAGCCTGAGGAATTTGCCCGGGTGGCTGCCTTTTTACTTTCTCCGGCGGCTTCATACGTTACGGGAGTACTGTTGTCAGTGGATGGCGGCACCTATAAGGGATTGGTCTGAGGTGGAGGTTGTGAAGGCAAAAAGCTTGCAAGAGAGGGTTGAACATCTCTTGCCGGCGGTGACCAAGCCGGGGCGCTATGTCGGGGGTGAGCTGAACCAGGTCGTCAAGCCCTGGGAAAGTGTGCAAACGCATGTGGCGCTGGTGTTCCCGGATATTTATGACCTGGGTCAGGCCAACCTGGGGATTGCGATACTGTATGACCTGCTTAACCAGCGGGTTGATGTTGCTGCAGAGCGCGCCTTTGCTCCCTGGGTAGACATGGAAGCCGCCATGCGCGATGCGGGCATTCCCCTGTTCAGCCTGGAGAATAAACGTCCCCTGGCTGATTTTGAGATCATCGGGGTCAGCTTGCCCTACGAAACCCTGTACACGAATTTCCTTAACATCCTCGACCTGTCGAAAATCCCCCTGTACAGCAAAGATCGTGAGATCCAGCACCCCCTGGTGATCGCAGGCGGGCAGGCGGTTTTCAACCCGGAACCGGTAGCACCCTTCGTGGATGCCTTTGTCATCGGTGAGGGCGAGGAGGCTGCCCTGGACATTGTTGACGCGCACCAGGCCTGGGTTGAGTCGGGCGGTTCACGCCAGGATCTGCTGCTGCGGCTGGCGCAGATTCCGGGCGTCTATGTTCCCGCACTGGTTAAGGTGGATTATCACCCTGACGGCAAAATTAAAACCATTGAGCCTGCTGATTCGAGGGTGAAATTACCGGTGGTAAAACGCATCCTGGCAAAACTTCCACCGCCATTATCGCGCTTTTTGGTTCCCAACGTCGAGGTGGTGCACGAACGCGTCAGCATTGAGATTATGCGTGGCTGCACACGTGGCTGCCGCTTTTGCCACGCGGGGATGGTCAACCGACCGATCCGCGAGCGAGCGGCGATTGAGGTCATGGAAGCCCTGACCGCAGGCCTGGATCAGACTGGCTATGAGGAGGTCAGCCTGCTGTCACTGTCATCTTCGGATCATAGCGAAATCATTCCCTTGATTGAGGGTTTAAGGGAGCTGCTAACGCAACGCCAGGTGGATATTTCGCTGCCCTCGCTGAGGATTGAATCCTTTTCTGATGAGCTGATGGATGGACTTCAATCGCTTTCGCCGGGCGGCGGGTTCACGATCGCGCCAGAGGCCGGCACGGAACGGATGCGCAACATCATCAACAAACCGCTACGTGATGCGGAACTGATGGACACCGTACGCTCGGTGTTCGAGCATGGTTGGAAATCGCTCAAGCTGTATTTCATGATCGGGCACCCGCAGGAAACGCTCACTGATGTGGAAGCTATCGCCGATGTGTGTAAAAGGGTACTCCACGAGGGGCGCCAGATTGCCGGTGGGCGGGTCAGGGTGCATGCCGGGGTGAGCACCTTCATTCCCAAACCGCATACACCGTTCCAGTGGGCTGCTTTTGATGACCCGACCGCGATTGACGCCAAGCTGACGCTGCTTAAAGATGCTTTGAGGGGAAGCAAAATTAAGATGACCTGGAATGACCCGCGGGCGTCGCTGCTGGAAGCCTGGCTGTCACGCGGAGACCGGCGCATAGCACCTGTAATCGAACGCGCCTGGCGAAAGGGCGCGCGTTTTGACGCCTGGGGCGACCAGTTCAGGTTTGAGCACTGGGAATCAGCCTTTGCTGAATGTGGTTTGGATCCGGATTTCTACAGTTTTAGAGAGCGTGACCTGGATGAAGTCTTACCCTGGGATCACATTAATGTCGGTGTTCGCAAATCCTTCCTGCAGGAAGATTACCGGCTGAGCCTGTCTGGAGGGGTGCGCCCAGATTGCCGTGACCAGTGTTACGCTTGCGGCATCCTGACCGCCTTCAGTGAGCTGCGACGCGCCCAACCTGGCGGGGGGTGGAAATGCCCGTGAACGCACATCCGCTGGGGATCAGCCGCATTCGTGTAGTCTATGCTAAACGCGACGCTCTGCGCTTTACGGGTCACCTGGATTTACAACGCCTATGGGAACGCCTGCTCAGGCGCAGCAAGCTGCCGCTGCGCTACACCCAGGGTTATCATCCCCGCGCCCGGCTGAACCTCGCTTCAGCCCTCCCGTTGGGGTTCATCAGCGATGAGGAACTGCTGGACTTCTGGATGGATGAGTGGCTCCCATTGCCGGAAATCCAGCAGCGGATGACTGCGGTTGCGCCGCCTGGACTGGAAATTTATTCAGTGCAGCAAGTCGATATGGGGGAAGACGCTCTGCAGGTGCAGATGAAAGCCAGTGAGTTTGTGGTCAGTTTTTATGATCCACAGAACATCCTGGAGCTCAATCACCAGGTTGAGCAATTGTTGAACCAAACAACGATCACAATAACACGCCGCAAAAAGACTTACAACCTGCGTCCGTTGATCCTGGATCTGGAAACTGCCACCGCTCCGGATGATGCAGCGATCCTGCGGATGCGCCTGAAAGCAGAAGCGGGCGCCACCGGTCGCCCCGATGACCTTCTGGAAACCCTGGGCTACCCCAACACCGCCTATCTCGTCCGTCGTACCCAATTATTGTTGAATTAGCTGCACACCACACCTCACAGTGATAAAAATATTCTCCTGATCCCCAATCCCTGATTCCTGATTCACAATTCCCAATTTTAAAATCCCCCATTCCCCTTTCAACTTCCACCATTCACCTATCCCCTATCCCCTAACTCAGGTATAATTTACCTGCTTGCGATCCACGCATGCATGTTCCCGTGGCCTAAAGGATAAGGCGACGGCCTCCGGAGCCGTAAATGTGAGTTCGAATCTCACCGGGAATATTTTCCTTTAAAGCCGTCATCGTGTAAAATTCAGGCATAAGTTTCCAAGTAAAAAAGGGAGAACCGATGACGCCCAACGATCTCAAGGCTGAATACCAGGCTTTACAGGCTGAAATTCATTATCATAACTATCGTTACCATGTGCTGAATGATCCCGTAATCAGCGATCCTGAATTTGATGTAAAACTGAAGCGCCTCAACGCCATTGAAGCAGCGCACCCGGAATGGGTCACACCCGATTCGCCTTCCCAGCGGGCCGGGGCTGAACCGCTGGAGCAGTTCACAAAGGTGGTCCACCCGGCGCCGATCCTCAGCCTGGGGAATGCATTCAACGAACAGGACCTGCGCGACTGGCATGCGCGCATCACTCGCCTGGATGCGCAGGCGGAGAGGGCGGATTTTGTCGTGGAACCCAAACTGGATGGGCTGACCGTTGTGCTTCACTACCGCAACGGCAGCTTTGTTCAGGGGGCGACGCGCGGGAATGGTGAAGTAGGGGAGGATATTACCGAGAACCTGCGCACCATTAAAGCGCTGCCGCTGCATATTCCGGTTTCGGCTGATGGACCCCGGGTTCCAACTGAGCTGGTTGTGCGCGGAGAAGCGCTGATCACCAAAGCGGATTTTGAAGAGCTCAACCGCAGGCTGGAAGCTCAGGAGCAGAAAACGTACCTCAACCCGCGCAACACGGCTGCCGGCTCATTACGGCAACTGGATTCACGGATCACGGCGCAACGACCGCTGACTTTGCTGGTGTATGCGATTGTTCATCATGAAGGGGGCGACATTCCCACAACCCAATGGGGCGCACTCAACTATCTGCGTGAACTGGGCTTCCCGGTGTCGATTGTCTCACGTCATTGCACGGCATTGGAGGAAGTGATTCAATTATGCCTGGAAACCGACCCCAACGCCTTCCCCTACGAGGTGGATGGGATGGTGATCAAAATCAATGACCTGATCCTGTCTGAGCAATTGGGCGTTGCGGGGAAGGACCCGCGCGGTGCGATTGCTTATAAATTCCCAGCGCAAGAAGTGACCACGCAGTTGAACGACATTGGTGTCAACGTGGGTCGCACAGGGGTGATTACACCCTATGCTATTTTGGAGCCTGTAGAGATTGGCGGGGTGATTGTAAAACAGGCGACCCTGCATAATTTTGACTTTATCCAGGAAAAAGATATCCGGGTTGGTGACCGGGTGCTGGTCAAGCGGGCTGGTGAGGTGATCCCGTATGTGATTGGCCCGATCGTAGACGTCCGTAGCGGTGACGAGCAGCCTTACCGCGTACCGCAAAACTGCCCTTCCTGTGGTGAGCCGATCGCGAATTCTGCCGGTGAGGTGGCTTATTACTGCACGAACAGCGCCTGCCCGGCACAACTGGTGCGCAACCTGGAGCATTTCGTCTCACGCGGTGCGATGGAGATCGTCGGTTTGGGGATCAATGTCGGTGAACAGCTCATCAACGCCGGGTTGGTCAAAGATATTGCTGATCTTTATCGCTTGAAGAAAAGCGACCTGCTTAAATTAGAAGGTTTTGCCGATAAAAAAGCTAAAAACTTGCTCGCTGCAATCACGACCTCTAAGGCGCAACCCCTGGAGCGTCTGATCACCGGCCTGGGCATTCGCGGTGTGGGAGAGGTGGCTGCACAGACACTGGCCAGTCACTTTTCCGATCTGGATGCGCTTGGTCATGCCACCCAGGATGAGATCGAAGC
>Ga0265293_10002814_pt1 | contig 33721 bp, 24 predicted proteins | sample Munlanlewell138R_FD_192505 | JGI IMG/M metagenome (GOLD analysis project Ga0265293, IMG submission 192505) | Leachate microbial communities from a municipal landfill in Southern Ontario, Canada - Leachate well 138R | ecosystem: Engineered > Solid waste > Landfill > Unclassified | place: Canada... | reverse complement strand
AAGGGAAGGATCTCTTATAATCTATTTATTATCAATCTTTTTCACAACAAAGATAAATAGATTTAAACGAAATTGCTTATTGCGATTTAAATGGATAACCCATTCTAAAAATTTCTAAAAAGCGAAATATGTAGAAAATGCCAAAATGTCTTTGTCTCTACTTCCATCTATTTAATTAATCTGTAAAACTTGTTCCAAGTCATTCTAAGGTTAACTTTACAACTCGCTAAAAGAATAGAAAAATGGGACATTTTGTAGAGGAAGTAACCTTTGAAAAAGAGGATTTCACAATTGATGGATTAGAAAGAGGTGATTACGAAGCCTGTACCTTCATAAACTGCAACTTCGCTAATTCAGATTTTTCGAACATACGTTTTATTGATTGTGAATTCCAAGACTGCAATTTAAGTGCTGTAAAACTTGGTGGAACAGGATTTCAAGATGTGCGTTTCCAAAACTGCAAAATGCTGGGACTGCAATTTGACGAGTGCAGTGATTTCCTATTCCAGGTTTCATTCGATAATTGCCAATTGAACCATTCTTCATTTTTCGCAAACAAGCTCGTCAAAACTACATTTATTGAATGTAAACTCCAAGATGTTGATTTTACAAATTGCAATTTAACTTCAGCAGTTTTTGACGACTCCGATATTATGGGCGCAACATTTACCAATTGCACTTTAGCCAAAGCTGATTTCAGAACGGCTTTAAATCTTGGAATTGATCCAGAAAGAAACAGAATGAAAGGAGCACAATTTTCTCAACAAAATGTAATCGGATTGTTGAATAAATATCAAATTAAAGTAGGATGAAATTAATTATGATCTGATAGGAATCGGATAATGAATATGGCCATTTTAAGATGAAATAATTTCCATAAAAACTGGATAAAACAACATTTAAACTGTCATTATTAAATAATATAATTTTAGCATTATAGCCTTAAAACTATAAAACAGTGAGCATGAGAGCCGAATTACGCAAATTATAGATAACAACACCACTAAAAAGGGAAGGATATTTGACTATGTAATAGAGTTTTTAATCTTCGCTTCATTGATTGCTTATGCAGTTGAAACACTTCCAGACAACTCTCCAAGAACTCAATTGATTTTACACTGGATTGAAACTGTGAGTGTAATACTGTTTACAATTGAATATATACTGCGAATTTATGTAGCTAAAAAAACCATTCAAATACCTCTTTAGTTTTTATGGAATAATAGATTTTCTAGCAATTTTACCATTCTTCTTAAGTGCAGGATATGACCTTCGTTCACTGCGTGCTTTCAGAATATTTAGAATCTTCAGGGCTTTTAAACTAATACGGAACAACAAAGCCTTAAACAGATTTCATATTGTTGCTAAACTTATAAAAGAAGAAGTTATCCTTTTTTTAATCGTAACTGGAATTTTTCTTTTTCTTGCATCTGCAGGAATTTATTACTTTGAGAATGCAGCACAACCTAAGGCTTTTGCGTCCATATTCCACAGTGGATGGTGGGCAATTGTTACCCTCACAACAGTTGGATATGGAGATGTCTACCCAATCACAATGGGAGGTAAATTCTTTACTTTCTTTATTTTAATGCTTGGTGTTGGTATCGTTACCATCCCTGCAGGTTTGGTTGCCAGTGCATTAACAAAAGCCAGACAAATGGAAGAAGAAGCATTTTTGGAGGAGAGTAAAAAGAAGGGTTCTGAAATAAAAGATTGATTCCTTTAAATTGAATTAATCTAAATTGCTTTTTTCGCTCTTCTGTAAACAAATTATTCGTATATTCAACTACCGTGGTAAGCAAGTCACAGTAACTAAAATAATAACATAGAATATGGAAAAATTTTATTTAAAATCGCTAACAGACACAATCAAGAATTGGTACATTCCACTTATCGTTGGAGTCATTTTTATAGGAGCTGGAATATTCGCTTTTGCATTTCCAGAATCTACTTATAGAACTTTATCTCTTTTATTTAGTGTTTCATTCCTTATTGCTGGATTCTTTGAGGTAGTTTTCTCAATTGCCAATAGAAAAGAAATGGAAAATTGGGGTTGGACATTGTTATTTGGTATGGTCACCTTCTTTTTTGGTTTCGTGATGACACTGCAACCGGAGTTCTCAATGTTGACATTGGCCATTTTCGTTGGATTCACATTGATGTTTAGATCTATTGCAGCCATTAGTTTTGCTATTGATATTAAAAACTATGGAGTATCTCAATGGGGATATTTACTTGCACTTGGAATTATTGGAATGATTCTTTCTTTCATCTTGCTTGTTAACCCAGCCTTTGCAGGAGCTACAATCGTTACTTGGACAGGACTTACTTTTATTGCAGTTGGTGTATTTAACATCGCTTTATCTCTTCGTTTAAGAAAGGTTAAACATGTTACGAAGAAAATATCCAAAGGATTGAGAGATCGTTTTGAAGATATTGTAAAAGAAATAAAAGAGGAAATATACGATTAGTGTGATAAGAAATTACGAATTATAAAATTACGAACGGCGAAGCCCTCAACGAAGTTAATTACGTTCCGATAGTTATTGAAATACGAATTAGGGAATTGTGATTAAGAATTTAATAATTCGTAATTTTCCACTTCGCATTTGATAAGCGGATTGATAATAGACTCTTGACTATGGAAAACTTCAGCTTTAAAGATTACTTAACATCTAACATAGATACTGACAAGGAAATATTGAGTCAGTTATTAGAGAGGTGCCAAAGGAAAAGTTATAAAAAAGGTTCGTTCCTAATCTTTTCAGGAGATCCTTGTAATTCAATCTTTTTTGTAGAAAAAGGTTTACTCAGACAATATTCTATTGATGAGAAAGGTAAAGAACATATTCTTCATTTTGCACCTGAAGGTTGGTTACTCAATGACAGAGAAAGCATGCACTTTAACATGCCTTCTAAATACAACATCGAAGCGCTTGAAGACACCGAAGTATTTATTCTTGATCAAGCAATAATGGATGCATTAGAAACAGAAATCCCAGCTTTCGCTACCTTTAACAACGAACTTTTAAACAATCATATTCGCCAACTTCAAAAAAGAATCACTTTATTATTAAGCGCCACAGCAGAGGAAAGGTATTTGTCATTCATTAAAATGTATCCAAATATTTTATTAAGAGTTCCACAATCTATGGTCGCTTCTTATTTAGGAATTACTCCAGAAAGTTTGAGTAGAGTTAGAAAAGAATTGGCCAATAAGAATTTCAGACCATAACATTTTTGTAAGTTAAAATCTTTATGATTTTGGTTTTTACTTTGTGGAAATCAGAAACAGTTAACGCTAATTAATTCCAACTCCCCCTACTGTAAAGATAGAAAATAGAATTATATTTGATTCACATAAATGCTTAATCCTAAGTTTTACCGTAGTGATTTAAGCTGTGTTTAAACTGTATTTAAAGCGTATTTATGAAACAGATAATTTGGAAAACACTCTTCCTAAGCATGATTATAACTTCGTGTTCTGGAATTAAGGAATCTCAATTCAGCAAGCAATTAGTTAAAAGCAATTGCAATCAACTCAACGCTTATTCTTACACAAAAGAAGAGATTCCATCGCCCCTTCATGAATTAGAATTAGATACAATTCTCACAAATCAATTTACTTTCAAAAGTTTAAATATTGCAAATGCTATAGGACTTATTGATTATCTATCAGCCTATCTTGAAATTCACGAGGATATAGAAGAAGAACCAAGCATTGAAAAACGTTTGGCGATTATTGAACTTTCAAACAAAATCAACCAGCGAATAAATTTTGCATCATTGGAAATTTCTTCCGTTACATCAGAAATTGATTGTGAGGAAGAAAGAGCCGATCAACTGGCAGCCTATATGAGCAACAAAGAAAAGGATATTGAAACTCGACTTACCGTTGGCGCCATTGTTGTTGGTGCAGTTGGCGCTGTTTCTTCAGGTATTTTACTCTACAAAGGTAATAAAAGCAATGCCCCAGATATCATTGGAATTGGCGGTGGACTACTAGAAGCTACTCTTGGGTTATTAATTCTAAGCAATAACAAAAAAGCAGAATTCCATCACCAAAGAAATGCACTAAAAGAAATATGGGAAGGCAAAGATACTTCTGTCATTTTCCCTTCCTCAGTTTGGTACTACCTCAATTATTTCGACCCTAAAAACCCTGACAAACATTCTTTGCGTCACCAAATCATTGAGCGCTGGATGAGTTATGAACAGCTTTCTTCAGCACGAGAAAAGAAAAAGAAAAGTCTATTTAACATTTACTTTAGTGAGGGTGGAATGTACGCCACTCATGAATTAAAAACACGATCTAATATGCTCGATCAACTAGAGGCACAAGTAAGCCTAATGAAACAAGACCTAAAAGGTTTAGCTATTGAGTTGGAACGCATAAATCAATGAAGGTAATTCTTCTTAAGGAATTAAGTTCAGAATTTATAGAAATTCATCCGCTTGAATAGTTATAACCAAGTCTTAAGTTGTGCTTCCTAAAAATCATGCTTTTCTTATCATACATCAATTGTCAAACGGCTCTTCTGCCGTATGTTTGTAGTATAATATTCCCCTGTTTTCTTTTCGATTTATTAGAAGACAATTTTTAGAAAACTGTCAAATTAAACAGGGATTAAAACTTAAAGAGATGAGAACAAAAAATATAGATTTTATAGCGTCGCCAATTCCACCACATTTTGTAGGTAATGCATTTAGAGTACATAACTTTATTCCGAGTGTACCAAGATTGGATATGAAAAGCATGGATCCTTTTATTATGTTGGATTATAATTCAAAATTTTATTTCCCTCCAACTGATACTCCTAGAGGTGTTGGCGTCCATCCGCACAAAGGATTTGAAACAGTAACAATTGCTTATCAAGGAAAGGTTGCACACCACGACAGCAGTGGGGGTGGAGGAATTATTGGTGAGGGAGAAATTCAATGGATGACTGCCGGAAAAGGTATTTTGCACAAAGAATATCACGAAGAAGAATGGAGTAAAGCTGGAGGAGACTTTCAAATGGTTCAGCTTTGGGTAAACTTACCTAAGAAGGACAAAGGCACTTCGCCAAAATACCAAGCTATTAAATACGATGAAATTAAGCGTGTTGAATTAGCTGACAATGCTGGAACAATAGAAGTTATCGCAGGAGAATATAATGGAACAAAAGGTTCGGTAACTACCTTCACCCCTATTCACATGATGAATGCGAAACTCAAAAAAGGCGGAAAAGCTGATTTTAATTTCCCGGAAAATTATACAACAACTTTGCTTTTAATTGAAGGAAGTATAAAAGTAAATGGTAAAGAAGAAGTTCAAACAGATCACTTGGCATTAATGTCAAAAAAAGGAGAGTATTTTGAAATTGAAGCTACGGAAGATGCAATAGTTTTAGTGCTGAGTGGAGAACCAATCAATGAACCAATAGCAGCACACGGACCATTTGTAATGAATACAAGAGACGAATTGGTGGAAGCATTTAATGATTTTAATGAAGGGAAGTTTGGGTATTTAGAATAAACTTCTTGTCGGGAACTTTACCAGCAGTTTAATATATTACAATAGAAAATGGTTTTCTCTTTAATTTGACAAGATCCTTCCATTTTTGAAATCCTAATTTTCAAAAATGATCAGGATGACAGTTGTGGGAGTTAGGGAGCAAACGAGAGGAAAAAAAAGTATATCCAAATAATTCTTAATTAATCTAATTCGCAATTCCTTTGTATTTAAAGTTATCACTGTATTCAACTGACAAATTTGAGTCAAAGCAGAAAAATCAAAACAATTCGTAATTAACTTCGTTGAGGGCTTCGCCGTTCGTAATTCTCAATTGACTAATTGATTTCAAGGTATTGTTTTAAGATATACATTTGTGCTTTATGTCCTCGTTCGATTAAAGTAGATCTGCTGACGTATTTTTGCATAACTCTGTTTCCAAGTTTTAAGGTTTTAGGAATAAAACCCGCATTCCAGACTTGGGGTAATTTTAGGCGTTCGAAGACTTCTTTATCGAGTAGAAATTTCGAACTACTGATATGAATATAATTCAAAAAGTTTCTCTGATATTGATAACGGAGAATAGGATTTTCTAATGACTCTTTAACGAGCGATTGCGCCAAGTAAACAGAGTCTTCATCAGATGGTGGTTGTATAGATGTCCACAAATAAAAACTCTCTGTTGCTTCCTTTTTATTATCTGGTAAATATTCTGCTGGAACGCCCATTAAGTAGGAAATATATTTCCACAAATGAAACATTCCTAACTCTTCTTCTTCGGTAAAAGAATTTCCCAACTTTTTAAGTCCGTGAAGTAATACCAAGCTAAAGCCATTTGAAGTGGCAGTCATATCCCACAAATTAATGGGTTCGCCCATGGTTTTATAATCCCAATCTTTAACATGCTTTTTCAGTTGATATCTGGCATAAGAATGAATCAAACGGGTTTTTATAGCAAACTCATACCCTTTCGCATGAATCTCCATGGCGTCAGTCCTTGTAACATTGACCCAAAAATCTAGGGTTTCCGACAAGCGTTTAAGGGCTCCTTTTTTCAAAGCTCCTGTAAAAACAAGTGGTTTATTGAGGTATGCATAATCATATCCTCCCATCAAACTGTAATCTCTCAAAGACATCAGTGCATCTCTCCCTGTTTTCATACAAGCTTCTGCACCAAGTTTGAGTAAGTTTTTATCCAGCCATTCGGGAGGGTTCTCTGCAAAGTCGAAGAGAGATTTTATACTTTGTGGAACATCTGCATCTTTAGGAATTCCATTTCGAATATAACTTTCTACTGTGGCCTTGGCTTTAAGGAAAGGTTGATTTATATAAAAGTCTTCAACAACTTGATCTCCTAATTCGTCCACTCTAAAATACAAAGCTGAATTCTTCTCAAAATTATGAAAACCAATCTCTGCTCCACTCCATTCAAGAATATCTTTCCCATTCCCTTTTTCCCAGTAGGACTTGAAATGAGACGCGTCTTTAAACCTCGGTTCTAAAGCCATTCCTCAAATATATAATCAATTAGGAATTGTCAATTACGAATTCGTAATTCCTAATTCCTAATTGACTATTGTTTATACTTATCCTCCACATCCGCTGTTAAAGCTTTTAAGAATGCAGTTATATTTTGTACTTCTTGTTCGGTTAGCTCATTAGCCACTTGAAGTTTTCCCATAATTCTTACAGCATCTTCCAGTTTTTCTACTGAACCATCATGGAAGTAAGGATATGTTTTTTCGACATTTCTTAAGCCTGGAGTTTTAAACATATAACGGTCTTTTTCATCTTGCGTTAAATCAAAAACACCATTATCTATAATCTCACTCATTGTAAGTTTCCAGTAATCTCCATACAATCCAAATTTCTGGAGCATTGTTCCACCTAGCGCAGGTCCGTTATGACACGTAATACAAGCCTTATCAATAAAGGCCAACAAACCTTCTTTCTCTTGAACACTCATTGCTTCAGTGTCGCCATCTAACCAATCATCGAAACGACTACTCGGCTGTAATTGGCGTTCAAAAGCACCTATGGCATTCGTTATCGTAGCGAAAGTGATAGGCTGAGTTGAATCAGGATAAACCTTTTTAAACATTGCTTGGTATTCTTCGATTCCTCTTAATCGTTTTTCTAAAAAAGCTTCAGATGGAATATTGTGTTCCACAGGGTTCAGAATTGGACCACCCGCTTGTTCCTCAACATCTTTTGCTCTTCCGTCCCAAAACTGCAGACTATGAAGGTGTGCATAAAAAACAGTTGGTGAATTTCTATTCCCAAACTCTTCGGTGTCTCCAGGAGATAACGCTAAATTATCCACTCCATAAGCACTCATATTGTGACAAGAATTACAGCTGATTGTCTCGTTTTTTGATAGTCTCTTATCGAAAAACAGTTTTTTCCCTAGAGCAATCTTCTCACTAGAAATGTCTTGTTTTGGCAAAGAATTCACAGATTGAAAAAAGATATCTGCTTTTTCCTTCAATTCCTTTTCTTTTTCGGCATCATAGCTTGTTATAGCACTTGTGTCTTTGACTTGTTCATCGACTTCTGAACCTCCATACTTGAAATAAAGAACAGCAACTATAATAATAGTTATGGCAAGAAACACCAAATAAACTAAACCACCTTTATTCTTAAACATATATCTGTATATTTTATTTATATTAAATGAAAAAATTTGAGAAGTAATTCTCAAACATTGTATCCAAAGATAAGAAATTTTAAACACTGTTCATAAGGTAAAAGTTGAATTGAAAGTAATTTATAATCCTTCTAAGCTAACGAATGTCTGTATGGAAATACTATCTATTAGATAAACATTTCATAAAAAAAGTGCTGCTTTTATTCTCATCAGCTCAGTAGAATTCAATTGGCTTATTAGCAGTGGTTAGAAGCTTTTTAAGATGAATCAGTTTTAGTCAAATCAGACAAAGCATCAGATTTACCAGATTTTTACAAGGAGGTTTTTTAATTCTTGTTATGTTTAAGGAAATGAACTTCGTGTTTTTTACCCTATTTTTTGATGAGTTTAGTCCGAAAGCACATAAAACAATTACATGACAAATACATTTATTATTGCATTTTGTGTGTTGATTATAATGGCCTATTTATTTGATTTAACTACTTCAAAAACAAAAATACCTTCTGTAATTCTTTTGCTTATTTTAGGATGAGGACTACAGCAAATTACAGATATTTTCAATATTAAAGTTCCTAACTTAGATGGCTTATTGCCCATTTTAGGAACCATTGGTTTAATAGTCATCGTCCTGGAAGGCTCCTTGGAATTAGAACTCAACAAATCTAAGCTCCCCATCATTAAAAAATCAATTATTGTTGCACTTATTCCCATGATGGTGCTGGGCTTTATACTTGCAGGGGCGTTTTATTATTACCAACTTCATTATGGAACAGGAGACCTTGACCCCGACTTTAGAAAGGCTTTAATAAGTGCAATTCCATTGGCAGTCATAAGTTCTGCAATCGCTATACCTAGCGCTATAAACCTGAGTAAAAAAAACAAAGAATTCGTAACTTATGAAAGTAGTCTTTCGGATATTCTAGGTGTTTTATTCTTTGATTTCGTGTTTAGAAATGTTACGATTGATTTCAATTCTTTTTGGATTTTCTTACTTCAAATTATAATTATAGCGATTATTTCTTTCATCGCTACTATTGGATTGTCCTTTTTATTAGCAAGGATTAATCATCAAATAAAATTTATTCCAATTATTATATTAGTAATTTTGATCTACACACTTTCCAAAATATACCATCTTCCAGCTTTGATTTTTATTATGTTATTTGGTTTATTTATAGGGAATCTAGATGAAATAAAAAATGTAAAGATTATCCAAACCCTTAAACCTGAAAAACTAGATGCTGAAGTCAGAAAATTCCATGAAATCTTACGAGAAGGAACTTTCTTAATCCGTGTGATGTTCTTCCTTTTGTTTGGTTTTCTAATTAAAACAGAGGAACTGTTAAATCAAAAAACCTTTTATTGGGTCTTGGGAATTGTAGCCTTAATTTTTATCATTCGTTTTATACAGTTGAAAACTTCCAAACTTCCTGCAATGCCATTGATGTTTGTCGCTCCTCGTGGCTTAATTACGATTTTACTTTTTCTATATATCCCTGCTGAAGACAGTATAGAACTAGTAAATAAATCTTTAGTTATCCAAGTCATTCTCTTATCTGTAATCATTATGATGATTGGCTTAATGTTCGACAAACAAAAAGACGAGCACTTCTTCACTATGATAATAGAGAAAATGGCAATGGAACCGTCTGACGCTGAGATCTCACTAAGTAAAAAGGAAGAAGTGCTTAAAGCAAATAGTGAGGGGAAAATAAAAGAGGATAAGGATAAAAGCAAGAAGGCAGAACTTCTTGAGAATGCCAACGAGGCGGAGAATCTTGAAAAGACAAAAATAAGTTCAGAAATCTCAGCTGAAATCAACGAAAACGACCAAGAAAAGAATGAAAACACTGAAAGTGCAGGAGATATTTTAGATTCAGAAGATGATTCTAAAAAGTAATCAATAATGTGTGAAAATTGAATTGTTTCTCAATCTAAATACAGCTTCTCGTAACCTAAATTGATTTCTACAAACTTCTCAACTGACTCTATCGGGAATCTATTTATCGATAAATTAAAGTTTGGGGTTACCCATTTAAATCGCAAAAAGTATTTTCGTTTAACTCTATTTTATCTTTTTATTTAAAACGCTCTGATTATAAATGGGCAAGAAAAGATCCTTCTCTCAGAAAAATTAATATTTTTCCAAGGTTCAGGATGACAGTTTCATAGGATGTTCAATCAAAAATCAGGGTTTGGAAGTGATGGCGTGTTACGCCATCACTTCCAAACCCTGATTTTTGCCCTCTAAGACTATAAAACTTGTCATCCTGATGTGGAGATAAAAAAATCTCAGTTTTTTATTTTCCGAAGGATCTATTTTGGTTTATTCCAGTTAACAATCAGAAGGCAAATCTTTGATTATCAATACGAAATTGCAAATTTGGAGGGGGATAAAAATAGGCTCTTACAAGCTGCGACTTAAATGGGTAGCCCTATTAAAGTTTAAACAAGTAAAAAAACTGAGAGTTAATTGAAAGAAACAATCCTATCTATTCACCATCACCTTAATTGGCTTCAACTGCAAATCTACCCCTCGAAGGGAAACTAAATATGCTCCATTTGACAAATCCAAATCATTCATTAAAACCTGAGTTGTTCCAGCAACAATATTCAAATTTTGTGTAGCAATTACTTTTCCTGTCATATCTGTGAAGTACAATTGCGCATCAGAATGAACTTCATTACTTGAAATTTCAATTGTAAAAGCACCGTTATTTGGATTTGGGTAGACATTCATTCCATTCTCACCTCCAGCACAGGAAACGCTAATTGGTCCATAAACAGTTTGTTCTCCATCAAAATCAACTTGTCTCAGGCGGTAATAAGAAACACCACCCCAACTGTTTAAATCTATCTGATTATAATGAATTTCCTTGCTGGAGTATCCAGCAGCATTTTGTTCACCTACAAAAACCCATTCTTTCCCATCACGGCTTTTCTCAACCACAAAATAATCTGAATTTTGCTCTGAGGCAGTTGTCCATCTAACTCTTACTTTACTATCACATGTTGTTGAAAAGCTAGTAAGAGTAACAGGTAGAGGGCTATTGATGTGGTTTTTGTGCAAAAAGAACTCAGAGAATTGTCCAATTTCAAAATCAACATATTCAGTATGAGCAATAGACTGAACATTGGTTCCAAACCCTGAATTAGGTATTCCTATAATAGTACCAGGACAATCGTCTTGATTCGCCCATCCATCTTCGTTCCCTTCAGTAATTTTTGTTAACATTAAATTCTTCAAATTTGCAGGGTCTGAAAATCCACCATCAAAAGGATTTCCGGGCGTATTCGTTTCTGCATACTTATTTAAATCGTTCATATTATCGTCAGTATAAGGCAAACGGACAACAATATCACTTGAAAAGTTGGCACCACTTGGGTAATCACTAGATGTCATAATCCATCTTCTTCCCATATAAGCAGTATGGTGTAAAGGATTGGCTGGAATATTGCAAGCTGCCATATGCGAAGGTTCATCAAGCAAAACTTGCATTGAAACAACTCCTAAATCATTTCCATGGGGATTAATTGATCCAATTAAATTATCTTTTTCATCATAGAAATCTACCCACGAACTTCCTTTTACCCGACACTCTCTTGTAGCCTCAGGAAAAAAAGTTAACTTTGAAGGAGGGTTTTTCACAATCTCAACTGTTAACCCAGCATCTCCACTTGCCTCAAATGTCTGAATCTCAACTCTTGAATCGAGATCAAGTTGCACTGCAAACACCCTTGTTGGACAACTGTACTGTGAACCATTAGGATTAGCATAAGGTGAACCACCATTCCTAACCGTACAACCCCAAACTTTATTACCGTTAATAAAAAGGCGTGTTTCATCATCCCAGTTTTTCATTGTTATAGTATAGTTTCCACATGGAAAACCTTCTCTTTTGTGCACGAAAGTATGGTTATTATCCTGTACAGGACAACCCTGCCAAAGATTACCATTATCAATTGTTGTTCCTGCAAAAGAGGGTGAATTATTTGCTGACCAATAATCTCCTGTTGACACTCCAAAATTACCACCCCCTAAATCAGGTTGTACATAATAACCACGGTATATATTTGAGTTAATATTAGTACTGCTTCCTTCATAACCGTAAACATTCCAAACATTATTTCCAAAAACTAAAGGATTTCCAGGTGGTGGACCAACAGTCACTACTGCATCACTACTTGATGAACAGCCATTCTCAATTGCCGTTAAGGTATAAGTAGTGGTAACAGCTGGGTGAACGGTCGGGGTTAACGTAGTACCACCACTAAAGATTGGCCCTCCAGACCAAGAATAGCTTGGCGATGATGACATTGAGTTATTGACACCATTTAAAATCACGTTACCTCCTGTACAAATTGATTTATCGGGTCCAGCGTCAATATTAGGCAATGGTTTAATATTAATACTTGGAGAAGTATAAACTACAGGATTAAACCACATACACTCTTGAACCCTCAGGTTGATAGCTAAATTATTAGCCCCTGGCACATTATTAAGAGGTGCTCTAATAGGAAAAGTTATTGTTACCGTTTGACCTGGTGCTACATCATGAGGAAGCGGGTTACGGTTAGAATAAGGGTTTTGAGTGTACTGATCGAAATCAGGGTCTCCATTCCATTTAAAACTTGCTGCCACTTGAAGATTTGTATTTAAACAGTCTGTTGAACCACTAGCATACCATGTACGAGAACCAATGTTTTTCAAGGTAATAGATATATTTGTAGACTCCTCAACACACAACTCTGTCGGAAGGGAACTTATACTCACAAATTCAGCAACATAAAGTCTTTCATAGGTGATTCTGATGAGGCCGTTACCGCCGTTACCGCCTTTCATCATATTAATAACAGAGGCATTTCCACTACCTCCTGCACCACGTACACCTGAATGTCCTGCCAAAGAATAATAGCCTGAAACCACAACACCAACCCCTCCAGTACTTGTATATGGAGTAAATAATAAGTTACTTCCACCAACTCCTACAACAGGCGCAACTATACAAGTGTTATCAACTATTCCATCTCCACCTACCGCGCCGTTGCTTGTAGGGGTACCTGCTGCTCCACCTCCACCAGAAGCTAAAACTGTACAAATAGTATCATAATGTACATCACCATCCCCGCCTTTACCACCAGCAAAAACTACATCTCCAAAAGATGAAATTATTGAACCTCCATTTGCACCAGTTGTAGAATTATCAGCAACCCCTCTTCCACCTTGCGCTTTCACACCAGCAGATGAGTTAGCAGAAAACCAGGTGTCTCCACCATGATGAGTACCTGAACCGCCTGAGCCACCATTTCCAATCACATAATCAATCGTTTGTCCAGCAAAAAATGAATTAAAAGTTTTCTTCGCATAAGCACCACCTCCGCCGCCACCTCCGGAAACAATAGTTGGAAAGGGTGTGGTTGCTCCCCCGCCTCCCCCAGCACCCCAGCATTCAACTACAATTGATGAAACATCAGCATTTGCAGGCACAACCCAAGAGTTTCCTGAAGTAAGCACTACAACTTGTGGTTGTGCTAAGGCATTAGAAGCAAAGATTCCTGTGAAAACAAATAAACTTATAATTAAATAAGCAAATGATGGTCTAGGAAAAAAACTAGACATAAGTCTGCTATTAGTAATATATTTTTTAAGAGTTTCAATATTAGTATTACTCATCTTGTCGGTAAGGTATTTAAAATAGACACTAACAATTAACTATTTAAATTTAGGTGAATTGAATGATTTAAGTATTTCTAAAAACTAAGTAAAAATTCGGTCACCTTTTTAATTTAATAATAAAATTAAATAATATCAATTGATTACCAATGGGTAAACATAGTTATTTCTCCTATAAATCCCTACTTTTTATCCACAAAAATATTTTAACAGATTACAAAAGGCTTTTTAACGGTGGTCACTTTCTAGAAAAAACAAGCTATTCAGAGTAAAAAGTAAGTTTTATTGATTCCAATTCTATTTAATAATAAAACTAAAAAAGCCCTCATTTCTGAAGGCTTTTTATCAATATATTTTTTCATTTCTAGTTCATAAACATTCTCACAGACTTAGAAACCTCTTCTCTCAGCTTTTGTCTTTCCACAATGTAATCTAAGAATCCATGTTCTAAAACAAATTCTGAACGTTGGAATCCAGAAGGCAATTCTCTACCAATTGTTTCTTTTACCACACGTGGACCAGCAAACGCAATTAATGCATCTGGTTCTGCGATATTTATATCACCCAACATAGCAAAAGAGGCAGTAACACCACCTGTTGTAGGATCTGTTAACAATGAAATATAAGGCAACTTGTGATCAGATAATTGATTGAGTTTAGCACTTACTTTCGCCATTTGCATTAAAGAAAGGCCAGCTTCCATCATTCTCGCACCTCCAGATTTAGAAATAATCATAAACGGAGCTTCCATCTTAATGGCTTGATCAATTGCTCTAGCAATTTTCTCCCCCATTACAGAACCTAGAGAACCACCAATAAAACTAAAATCCATTGCTGCAATAACGAAATCCTGACCGTCAATTTTACCATAAGCGGTTCTAATAGCATCACTCAAGCCCGTTTTTTTCTGGGTTTGCTTTATTCGATCTACATACTTCTTCGTGTCCTCAAATTCTAGTGGGTCACCAGACTTTAATTTCTTATCGATTTCCTTATATTTTGCTTCATCAAAAAAGAGTTGAAAATACTCTTCAGAACCAATACGTTCGTGGAAGCTACATCTTTCACAAACAAAAAAGTTTGCTATATGGTCTTCTGTTGTAACTACAGTTTGACACTTCGGACATTTGTACCACAGTCCTTCTGGGGTTTCCTTTTTGTCCTTGGTAGACGTCTGTATTCCTTCTAATTTTCTCTTAAACCAAACCATAGAGTTCTATTTTTAATCACTAAAATAGTGATATTTATAATCAAGTTCTTATAAGGTGTCGATATTGTTTAAATCTTCGAATGATTTCGTCAATCTTTTAACAAATGCTATTTCACCTTCTCTAAGCCATTTACGTGGATCATAATACTTTTTATTTGGCAAATCGTCTCCTTCTGGATTTCCGATTTGAGAGTTCAAATAATCGTCATATTTCACCATATAATCACGAACACCTTCGTTGAATGCATATTGCATATCTGTATCAAGGTTCATTTTAATCACACCATAACTAATTCCTTCACGAATTTCTTCAACAGACGAACCTGACCCGCCATGGAAAACGAAATCTACTGGATTATGTCCAGTATTAAACTTCTTTTGAATATATTCTTGTGAATTTTTCAAGATTTTCGGTGTCAAAACAACATTCCCAGGTTTATATACTCCATGAACATTACCAAAAGCAGCTGCAATTGTAAATTTATCACTGATTTTCAATAATTCTTCATAAGCATAAGCCACTTCCTCAGGCTGTGTATATAATTTTGAAAGGTCAACATCTGTATTGTCAACACCATCTTCTTCACCCCCAGTAATTCCTAATTCAATCTCTAAAGTCATCCCTATTTTGCTCATGCGCTTAAGGTACTTTTTACAGATTTCTATATTTTCTTCAATCGGTTCTTCAGATAAATCAATCATGTGAGAGCTAAACAAAGGTTTCCCTGTTCTTGCAAACTCTTCTTCACTAGCATCCAACAAACCATCAATCCATGGCAAAAGATTTTTAGCGCAATGATCCGTGTGTAAAATAACGGTAGCACCATACTTTTCTGCTAATAAGTGGACATGACGAGCACCTGCAATACTTCCAGCAATTGCCGCTTGTTCATTTTCGTTTGAAAGTGATTTTCCAGCATTAAATATTCCTCCACCATTTGAAAACTGAATGATAATAGGTCCATTTACCTTGGCTGCAGTTTCTAAACAAGCATTAATAGAATTAGAACCTACTACGTTTACGGCAGGTAATGCAAAGTTTTTCTCCTTCGCATATTTGAATATTTTCTGAACTTCGTCTCCCGTCGCAACTCCGGGCTTTATTGAGTGTGACATAATTTAATGTTTTTTAGGTTAGCAAAGATACTAATTATAATCAATTAGGAATTACGAATTTTAAATTAGGAATGTAAATAATAATGAATGTTTTCATATTATGAATGCTGAAATATGAATATAGTACTTTCTTAAGAGGAGATTCATTGGCGCTTTCAATTTTACCAAAGAGTTAAAAACCTACTCTTATAATTGAATGAAAAACTAAATATTCCGTCATTTATCCTTTATATCCATCAAATCATGACAAATTATTTATATTTTCACTTTTTCAAAAAAACAACAAATGAATTTACAAAAAATTACAAGCGGCTTATTATTGCTGGTTGCTCCTTTTGTTTTTGGACAACAACAAACATTTACTCCTGAAAAACTTTGGGAATTGAAACGATTAAGTGGAGGATCAGTTTCTCCTGATAAATCCAGTGTTTTATACAGGTCATCTGTTTATGAAATGGATAAAAACTCTGGAAAAGGAGATTATTACCTCTACGACTTCAAAAAGGATACGCACGAAAAAATCACTGGTGAAAATGCGAAAATTCAAGGTTTGCATTGGACAAACAAGGGAATAGCAGGAACAATAAGTAAAAATGAAAACACTGATATTGTCACTTCTTCCCTACAGAACCCAGCTTTACACGTGCTTCTAACAAAACCTTCTAAAAATTTAATAGATTTTAAAATTAGTCCTGAAGGGAAGTACCTCATCACTTTAGAGCGTGTTAAAACGAAACAAACCACTGCGGATTTGTATCCTGAATATCCAAAAGCAAACGTACAGATTTATGATGATTTGATGTATAAACATTGGGATACTTGGCAAGATGAATTTAGTGACCAACTATTTTTATATAGTATTGAAAATGGAAAAGCGAACCCAAGTGGGATTAACTTACTAGAAGGAACGCCTTATGATGGAGTGATGAAACCTTTTAGCGGATTAGAAAACGTGGTTTTCTTAAATGAAAAACAGGTGATTTACGCTTCTAAAAAGAAAGTAGGAAAAGATTATGCAACAAGTACAGATTCTGAATTGTACGTTTATGATATTGAAAAGAAAGAAACAAGTAATTGGACAGAGGCTTACCAAGGGTATGATTCAAGTCCAAGATTTCATGAGAAAACTCAACAACTTGCATGGTTAAGCATGGCACAAGATGGATTTGAAGCGGATAAAAACGACATTATCGTTAGAGACATTAAAAGCCAGGAAGATCAAAATCTAACTGCAAGTATTGATTTAACAATCAGTGATTTCATTTGGAGCGATAAAGGAGACAAGGTTTATTTTTTAGCTGTAATTGAAGCAACGTATCAATTATTTGAGTTGGATGTGAAAACTAAAAAACACAGACAAATTACAAGTGGAGATCATAATTATGCAAGTTTGTCTTTGGCTAAAGGTAAATTAATTGCAATGCGCCAATCAATGTTACACCCAAATGAAATGTTTGAAGTGGATATCAAAACTGGAAAAGCAAAACAATTAACCCACGCTAATGATGAGACGTTGAAACAATTTGATGCACCAACTATCGAAAAAAGATGGGTAACAACTTCGGATAATAAGAAAATGTTGACTTGGGTTATTTTACCACCTAACTTCGATGAGAATAAAGAATATCCTACATTATTATACTGTCAAGGTGGACCTCAAAGTGCGGTGAGTCAGTTTTTCTCTTTCCGTTGGAATTTTAGATTAATGGCATCAGATGGCTACGTTGTAGTTGCACCAAACAGAAGAGGGCTTCCAGGTTTTGGTCAAAAATGGAATGATGCGATATCTAAAGATTGGGGTGGACAATCAATCCGAGATTATTTAGCTGCAATTGACGATGTAAGCAAAGAAAAATATGTTGACAAAGAAAGAATTGGAGCTATTGGAGCATCTTATGGTGGATACTCTGTGTTTTACCTAGCAGGAGTTCATGAAGGTCGCTTTAAGTCTTTGATAGCTCATGCTGGATTATTCAACATGACTTCATGGTACGGAACAACTGAAGAGTTATTCTTTGCTAATTGGGACATTGGCGGCCCTTATTGGGACAAAGAAAATGAAAAATCTTACACAGAGTTTAGTCCTCACAAATTGGTAAATAATTGGGATACTCCTATTCTAATTATCCAAGGAGGAAAAGATTTCCGCGTACCAGAAGGTCAAAGTTTTGAAGCATTTCAAGCAGCGCAATTAAAAGGAATAAAATCAAAGTTAGTATACTTCCCAGAAGAAAACCACTGGATTTTACAACCGCAAAATGCAATGATATGGCAAAAAGAGTTTTTTAAATGGCTGGATGAGACGTTAAAAAACTAGATGTTTATTAAGTGTTACATCGAGATATCATGTGTTAACACGATTGATATGTTAATAGGAGATACTAGCGTTACAACATGATAAAAGAAAAGCGTTACCACGAGATGAGATGTGTTAACACGAGATGAAAAGTGTTACCACGAAAAGCGTTACCACGAGATAAAATCTCGCGGTAACACTTAGAAAAAAGGAATAAAAGTCAATAAAGGGTGGAGATGTTGCCACAAGTAGCTATGCTACAATGAGATGAGTAATTCACAAGATGAATGAAAAGTGTTGCAGCGAGATGAAAAGTGTTACAACGAGATGACATGTGTTACCACGAAAAGCGTTACCACGAGATGAAATCTCGCGGTAACCCTTAGAAAAAAGGAATAAAAGTCAATAAAGGGTGGAGATATTACCACAAGTAGCTATGCTACAATGAGATGAGTAATTCACAAGATGAATGAAAAGTGTTGCAGCGAGATGAAAAGTGTTACAACGAGATGAAAAGTGTTACAACGAGATGAAAAGCGTTACCACGAGATGACATGTGTTACCACGAGATGAAAAGCGTTACCACGAAAAGCGTTACCACGAGATAAAATCTCGCGGTAACACTTAGAAAAAAGGAATAAAAGTCAATAAAGGGTGGGAAAAAAGAATGGCGCATGGCGCCATTCTTTTTTCCCACCCTTTATTGAATAGACCTCCCAAAAAACAAGTTGCCGCGAGGTTTTACCTTGTGGCTTGTTTTTTTGGACAATTATTAAATTATGGTGCAACTATTTAACCTTGCGGTGTTTTTTTTTTGAAAATGCAACCAAAAAAGGTCGACACTTCTGTCGACCTTTTTCAATATATAATCAATTGGTTTTTACAAACCAAAGGTAGATTTAATTTGATCTACGAAATCTAATTTCTCCCATGTAAAGAATTCAACTTCTAGCGTTTCTTTTCTTCCACCATTTTCGAAAGTTACTGTTTTAATTTCTGGTTTTCTTCCCATGTGTCCGTATGCCGCAGCTGGACCATAGATTGGGTTTCTTAATTTCAAACGTCTTTCAATTGCAGCTGGACGCATGTCGAACATTTTTGAAATCTCGTTTGCAATTTCTCCATCTGTCATCTCAACTTTTGAAGTTCCGTATGTGTTTACATAAAGTCCCATTGGTTCTGCAACACCGATTGCATAAGAAACTTGAACAAGTACTTCATCACATAAGCCCGCAGCAACTAGGTTTTTCGCGATGTGACGTGTAGCATAAGCTCCAGAACGGTCCACTTTTGAAGGGTCTTTTCCTGAGAATGCACCACCTCCGTGAGCACCTTTACCACCATAAGTATCAACGATAATTTTTCTTCCTGTTAATCCTGAATCTCCGTGAGGTCCTCCAATAACAAACTTCCCTGTTGGATTGATATGGTATTTGATATTGCCATCAAATAATTTTTCAATTGAAGGATTATTGATTTTCTTAATTAGACGTGGAATTAAAATCCCTTTAATATCCTCATTAATTTTATTCAACATTACTTTCTCATCTGCATCAAATTCATCATGCTGAGTTGAAAGAACTATTGTATCAATTCTTTGTGGCTTGTTGTCATTACTATACTCAATGGTTACTTGAGCTTTCGCATCTGGACGCAAGTAAGTAATTTCTTTGTTTTCTCTTCTTAATTCTGCTAACTCTATTAAAAGACGGTGCGATAAATCAAGCGCCAAAGGCATATAATCTTCGGTTTCATTTGTTGCATAACCGAACATCATTCCTTGATCACCAGCTCCCTGGTCTTCAGGATTCTCACGGTCTACACCACGATTGATATCCTCAGACTGCTCATGAATTGCAGAGATTACTCCACATGACTTAGCATCGAATTGATATTCACTTTTCGTATAACCAATACGCTCTATTGTGTCCCTAGCAATCTTCTGAACATCTAAGTAAATGTTCGATTTAACCTCTCCTGCTAGAACAACAAGTCCTGTTGTTACAAGTGTTTCACAAGCAACTTTTGAGTTTTTATCGAAAGCTAAAAAGTGATCTATTAAGTTGTCGGATATTTGATCTGCAACTTTATCTGGGTGTCCTTCTGATACAGACTCGGACGTAAATAAATATGACATGTTTGAATATTTCTAAATTAGAACTCCCAAAAATAGCAATACTTCATCAAAAGCGCCCTAATTTTAGAAGAATTAAATACGATTAATTAAAAAACCTTATTCTTGCAAAACGAAATAAAAGATATGGCAAAATTTCTTCACATTGAAACATCGACAAAAGTATGCTCCGTTGCACTTTCCGAAAACGGAAAACTAATTGACTTATTGGAAGAAAGTTCTGATGCTTACATTCATTCCGAACGACTTACAGTTTTCATTGACCAAATTTGTAAGAAAAACAATTGGAAATTGAATGAACTCAATGCCATTGTTGTCACTAGCGGTCCAGGTTCCTACACAGGATTACGCATAGGAATTTCAACTGCGAAAGGTTTATGTTATGCTCTAAGCATTCCATTGATAGCTGTAAACACCTTAGAAAGCATTGCATATTTGGCACAAAAACAACATCCTAATTCAACAATTTGTGCGATGATTGACGCCAGAAGAATGGAGGTTTTCTCAACGATTTTCGATAAAGATCTAAAAGTGGAGAAAAGTCTTTCAGCTGACATTATTGAAGAAAAAACTTATGAAGAATTTCTTCCTTTAGTAATCGTTGGAGATGGAGCTTCTAAAACAAAAGAAATTTGGATGAATCGTGATTTAATTATTGATGATTCGATTGTTTCAAGTGCCGCTGGACAAGTAGAAATTGCATTTGATAAATTCAAAAAAGAAGAATTTGAAGATGTAGCGTATTTCGAACCTAAATACTTAAAGGATTTTGTGGTTACGCCTTCGAAGAAAAAGCTATTTTAATTGATAATTAACAATTAATAATTGATAATTCGTGGGGGGGGTTAGTTGTTTCCATGGAACGCGGATGATGCGGATTTTCGAACGCGGTCCCGAAAACTTATAGGATTCACGGATTTTTTGTTTTGTTAGATGCAATTACTTATTAAAGCACAAAATTCATCGCTCATAATTAATAATTCATCATTCTTTCACTAGCTTACGTGTAACTTGCTTGTCCCCACTTTTGAACTTACAGAAGTAGAGGCCACTTTTTAAATCCGAAATATCAATCGATTTTTTAAACTCTCCCTTTTCTTGATTCGAAAAATGCTCGGTTTTTACTTTCTTTCCTGTAATATCAAAAACCTCAAGTTTTAAAGAGTTGGAATTGCTTTTTAATTTGAAGTTCAGTAAATCGGAAACTGGGTTTGGGTAAAGACTTAAAGTTATAAAGTTACTTTCACTATTTATGTTCAACTCAGGATTTGAATCTCCATAACTTTCAACAAACTCCACTGAACAATCGTAGTAAACTTTAAATTTCCAAAAACGTCTGTATTGACAAGCCATCGGACATAAATCCCAAGGATAAGAATAAATTAGTTCTACATAATCATTATATATTTCGGCTTCGATATCTGTACCATCCAGTGCAAAGTATAAAGAATTAGCATGTATTAATCCATCTACTTTTTCAAATTCTTTAATTAAAGCAAGTTGATTGTATTTATCTTGAACATTAAAACCAATATGACTTTCACTAAAAATGCCGTGAAAAGGATTAATATTATACAAATTCATTAAACTATCTAAATCACTCAATGAAAAAAAAGTGGTATCCACTTGTGCATAAACATCTCCCATATCCTTGAAAAGAATATGAATATCAAAAATATCAACAACAGTATCTCTTTCGGGAATTTCAGCGTTATAAACAGCTAACAGTGCATCAAGAATTGTGTCTCGATGAATATCAGGAACATCAATACTGTCTTTATAGGCTAAGTTTTGATCAAAAAATTTACCTATTGCAATCTGTGACGCATCAACTTTGTAGGCATCTATAACACTAACTGGTGCAGTACAAGATGAGGGTATTATTATACGCAACAGAGATGACAAAAGCCATCACAATTAAATAGGTATTTAATTGTGATGTAACTTTGAAGAATATCTTTAATGCTATTGAATTAAGAATGTTTGTTTTCATGACTTCATAGCGTTTTTTATTGTTTGACGAATTTACGTGTTACTTGTTTCTCTCCGTTCGAAAATCGACAAAAATACAAGCCATTCTTTAGGTCTGAAACATCTATAGAATTTTTAAACTCTCCGTCACCTTTATTAGTATAACTTTCGACCTTTACTCTTTTTCCTGTAACATCTAAAACTTCAAGTTTGATAGTATTAAATATATCAGTTAAAGTGAAGTTGAGCTGATTATTTACTGGGTTAGGATAGAGGTTTAAACTTATGAATTTACTTTCCTCTTTGAGACCAACATCTCCGCGAGTAACTGTAAACTCCATAGCTATAGAATCAACAATTGTGTCTGTATATGAGAATGTTAATAAATCTGCATTCAAATTGTAAACACCCGGAATTAAATAGCCTAAATCTACAGTATCTATCATTATATATTCAGCTAAAAAACCATAAGCCCTATAGTAAAAGGTTGCGTTCACTATGTTTGGTTGGTCTATAACTTTACTACTATCAAAGTAACATGGCGAAGAACGCTGTGCCGTGTAACTTATTAATTTGATATAATCTGTAGTATGCGGATTTGCAGGAATAACCTTAATACTATCAAAAACTGATGTCTGATAAATTTGAGCTTGATATTGATTATTTAAAAACATTAATCCAAACAGAACGACAACAATTACTATCTTGAAAATCAGGGTGTTATCATTTTTCTTAAGTGATAACTGCCTATATAAACTTATAGTTTCCATAATTTTAAAGTTTTATTATTGTTTAATAAACTTGCGAGTTATCTGCTTCTTGCCATTTGAAAATTTACAGAAATAAAGACCGTTTGTTAAATTTGATATATCGATAGTGTTTTGATAATTTTCATCTTTTAAATCTAAAAACTCATACGCTTTAACTTCCTTTCCGGTTACATCATATAATTCCAAGTATACAGATTTAAAAGGCGCTTCAAATGTAAAGCTTAGCTCATTAGTGGCAGGATTTGGAAATAAAACAAGCCCATTTAAATCATTATTATTCTCAACATTTAAGTAGCTTTCATAAGAATAAACACTATAAGCGAAATTTACAATAGACATTAAATCTGAAGGAAACCATTTATAAGTGATACCTCCAAGATTATCTATTATTTCAGTTTTATAAATATAACCTGTCATTGTTATATCTTGTTGATCAACATTATCAATAACTACATCACTCCAATGATTATTATACAACGTATTTGTTAATCCATATAAATCACTTGAAGAGTTTCTAACCCAAATATCTATTTGTGAAACTGGATTGTATCCAGAAATAGCAAAGGTTGATGTTAATTTAAAAACATCCGTTGTTCCGATGGTGTTAGCTCCAGGCCCAGTGTCAACCCCAGGTATTCCTTCTGGAAAATCAATATTTTGATAAGTAGCATATAAATTAGCGGCGCTGGTATTAACCGTTTTAGTATAATGCTTTATCATATATGGTATGCTTATTTTATTAATAACTTCTCCTGCATTGATCCTACCATATCCAGCATAGTCATTTGGAACAGGTAAATTATTACCAGCAGCAAAGTCACTTGTCACAGGTGTAGCAGTTCTTTTTAACATATTCTCCACATCCTCAGGCGCTAAAGTATTTATATATTGAGGATTATTAGATGGGTTATGTTGACTAAGCATTAAAGCCGCCACCCCTGAAGCATGTGGTGCCGCAAATGAAGTACCATTACCAGTTATATAACCTGTATTAATTGTGTTCTGAATATAAGGATTATTTTCCAAGGTTTGGAAAGTACCACTAGTCGCAGGGGCTAGAAAATCAAGATTGTATCCGTAAGCAGAACTAATGTATCTGTTTCCTGACTCATCACTGCCTCCAACTTTCATAATCCAATCATCTTTATATGATGCAGGAAAGGTCTGAGTGTTACCCCCCCCATCATCAGAAGCGGCGACCAAAACAACGCTATTCATATGACATTTTTTAACTGCACTTCTCAGAAGTTGACCACTCGGGTTCTTCCAACTATAATTCTGTATATCATAATCATTTATACTTGTTAAGTATTCCCCACATCCTTCTTCTATTGCACGAGCGATAGAGGCTTCATCATTTTCTAATACACCTATTCTGAAGGAATACATCTCAACGCCTGTGTTACCATCATCATCTACATCTCCTCCTGCAATTCCTGCGATACCTTTGCCATTATTTCTTAATGCACCTATTATACCTGACACCATTGAACCGTGACCATTAGGATCAGGGTTATCTTGCCCTTGAATACCTGTTCCTAATCCACCTGTTGTATAGTCCCAACCGTCTTTAACTTTGCTTCCATTCCAAGTACCATCTCCATAATCTTCATGATGCCAATTAATCCCAGAATCGTAAACCCCTACCTTTACGTTACTTGTACCGAAAACACCCTGATTCCAAGCACCTTCAACGTTTATACCATAATTAGAGTCAAATAAGCCTGTTTGACCTAAAGGGTAGGCATTAGAGTAATACGTATCATTTGGAGCTCCTAACCCTAAGAAACTACCTATATGATTAGGTTGAGCATAATGAATTATTTGTTTTAGTTCATTCAAATCATCAACCATATTTTCAACATCAAAACTTGGAGGAATTAATATTGTTAAAGCTGCCCAAAAATCTTCAACTTTCACTGTATCTCCCAAACGTGTAATTGAAAGTGTATCTGCTGTTGTTCTATTCATGAAAATTTTAAAAGTACTTAAATCACTCACCTTCATTTTAAGCTTCTCATTCATCAAGCTAATAACACTTGGCTTTACAAAATCGCTTAAATTACCAGCAACAAAAGCTTTCCTATCAATAGCAGCGTAATTTACGGAGCTTCTATCAAAACGAATAATCACTTCATTTGCATTATGAGAAGGTTCTCCATTAACTATTACAGGGGAGAAAGGTTTTAAATACAAACTATATTTAACAGTAACATCTCTATAATTCCCATTTGCTTCACCCATTTTCCCTACCACAATAATATTCCCTGTTAAATCCATAGCGATTCCAGTCGGCATATCATCAAGTCCATTTACACCTTCAAATATGGCTTGGGTAAACAATTCACCATTCGGCTTATAACCTAAAGTCTGAATATCTGCATCAGCATTATTTCTAGCTGTTCCAGTAACAAAAATATCTTGATTGCTAGCTATCACTAATTGAACAGCTTCGTCATCAAGATTAGCTTGTCCATTAAATTCTCTAGCCCATTGTAATACTCCAGCAGAGTTATATTTTAAAAGAGAATAGTTTTTACCTTCATTTGGGTTGGAAACAAATCCTGCTAAATAAACATTACCTAAATCGTCAACTTTAACTCCTTTTCCTTTATCATCAGCTCCATAACCATCGTGGTGCTTTTCCCAAAGAATGTTTAGTTGTGGATCTAATTTATAAACACTCATATCGTAACCTGAATTTAAATTTCTAACCGCTCCAGCGATGTAAACATTTCCGAGATTATCCACCGTTAAATCATATACTTCATCTACCCCTTGGGTTGCATTTCCTTGGCTTCTTATTTCATAGAGTTGATCTCCATTTAAAGGATTGTAGGTTAAGGTGGCTAATTCCCATTTATTGAAATTAATTTGACTTCCACCAGACACAAACAAGCTATTTCCATCATACTTAATTTTCGCTGCTACATCTTGCAATGCTGCATAATCATATCTTTTTTCCCACAACTGAGTCCCATTATTTGAAGCAATGCCGAGCGTTATAAAATCTGAGTTACTTGTCGCTCCAAAACTCCCGCCAGTCACATAAACACTTCCATTATTATCACCTGTAATTGAAGTCCCAAAATCTTTTGGTGTTGGACTTCCTCCATTATCGTAATAAGAATACCATTGAAAAACTCCTGAACTGTTATATTTTAAAACAACCAAATCTTGATCATTTGCGACTAGTTTGACAGAAGATCCAGTAACGAAGACGTTATAATTATCATCAACAAAAATATCTGCCGCAAAATCATCCATGTTTGCAGCACCATTAAATGTTTCTTCCCAAAGAAGGCCGCCATCTGGATCAAATTTTTGGACGATTATATCATGATTGTTATTTATATTGATTGCAGAACCTGCCATATAAACGTTCCCTATGTTATCTGTTGTACTAGAGTTTTTATAAAATAAGGCTGATTCTCCTCCATCTTGGGTCCAAGTTTCAGAAAAGTAAACTTGATCTTGTCCGAAAACTAGAATTGGAGTAAACATAACTAAGAAGATTAATGGTATAACCCAATTAACTCGATGCTTAAAACACTGTGTGTGTGTGTGTGTGTGTGTGTTTTTTGGGAACTAGATAATGTTTCTGATAAATGCGAAACAATAGTACTTGTGTTTAAAAAACTTGGGATAAAATTGTTAAGATTTTTCATAGTGTTTTAGTATTTAATTTTCTATGAAGCTAAAACAGATTTTCCGAATAACCTAATAAAAGTTAAAAATCCGTTATAAAAACTAACTAAAAATTGGGGCAAAGCAAGTTCAAAACTCAACGATAACAATAGTCAAATAAATAATGTTAAAAAATGTTAATACAAAATTTATTGCAATAGGTTTTAAATGGCTAATTGTTTTCCTCAAAGAAATACGGCTTTTTTTAAGTAAATGGAAGACGGAACGCTGATGACGCGGATCTTCGAACGCGGATTTTCACGGATTTTTTTTACGAGTAAAGGTTAACTGTGGAATTTCAAATCCAAAAATTCATCATTCATACCTCATCATTCATAATTACCTATGTATCGCTGGTCTCAACTTCATAAATCCTGCAAATGCAAAACCAATCACCAAGGTTAAATCGGCACAATGGTAAATCCAGAATTGGTCTTCTAATTGCATGAAACTGGCTCTGTTTTCAACGGTTTGAATTACGAAATAAAGGTGCACAATCCAACCCGGAAAGAATGCTGAAACACTTGAGATTACGAAGGAATTAAAAGCTTCCCTTTTTTGTTCTATTGAAGACACTTCGCTTCGACTTAAGGTTGCTAACATAGCAATTGTAACGACCAACAACACTAGATACACCAATTTCAAATAAGCTGGACGCTCATATTGAAAGACGGTATTTGTGAAATAAGTAACAATCTGCTCAGAAGTTTGATCTATATAAAACAGAAACAAGCCAAAAACAAGTATCAGTAAAAAGCCTAAACGGTATTCTTTTTTAAATAGGAAGCCCAAAATTTCTATGTTTTACGTTTTTTCTTCTTCGCTGCAGGAAAAAGAACATTGTTAAGAATCAAACGGTAACCTGGTGAGTTTGGATGTAAACTCAAATCTGTGTGCGGATCTCCTACTCTGTGCTGATAATCTTCTGGATCATGTCCACCATAGAAAGTCCACGTTCCTAAACCCAATTCTCCATGGATATACTTCACCGTTTCAATTGCTTTGGATTCTCCCATAATAGTAACAGAAGGTTTGATGTAATCTTTTACAAAATCTGTCGTTTGTCCATAGAAGTTTTTGATAATCGTTGTGTGATTTTGCGTTAACATTGTAGGTACAACATCCCATTTTGCAGAAAATTCAAACAAAGTAAATATGTCATCTTTTTCAGCAATTCTTCTGTGTCTATCAGTTCCATCAATGGTAGAATACTCATATTCCATTGGGTTTTCTACAATTTCATAATTTTCAAAAGCCAAAGATTTTTCAAAATCTAATTTGGATTTGTAATTTGGGTCCATTCCATCACCATCAAACATGTGTTCAACAATATCTGTTTCGTGGGCCGCTAATGCGATATCAAAACTATCTGTTCCGCTGCACATTGTAAAGAGGAATCCGCCAGAAAAAACATAACTCTTGATTGTTTCGGCAACAGCTAATTTCATATCAGAAACTTTGCTAAAGCCCATACTTTGTGCGCTGGCTTCTAGGCTTGCAACTTGCTCTCTGTACCAAGGAGCATTCCTGTAAGCAGCATAGAATTTACCGTATTGTCCAGTGAAATCCTCGTGGTGTAAATGCAACCAATCGTATTCTTTTAGACCTCCGGCAAGAATCGTACTATCATAAATTTTATCATAAGGAATTTCAGCATACTCCATCACTAAAGTCACTGCATCATCCCAAGGTTGTTTTCCACCGGGAGTATACACCGCAATTTTTGGAGCTACCTCTAATTGAACTACTTCTTGATTTACTTCAGGAGAAGCAATATTTCTTTTGATTGCATTCACTTGTCCATCAGCAATAATCTCATAGCTTACTCCACGAATTACCAATTCATTTTCAATAGCAACAAGGTGTGGCAACAAAAACGAACCGCCTCTATAATTTAATAACCATTCCATGGTTACCCCATTTTCCAATACAAAGTAAGCGATTCCGTAGGCTTTTAGGTGATTGGCTTGTGATTTATCCATAGGCACTAGAATTTGAGCCGCAAACAATTGCGAAGTCAATAAAAGTGCTAATAAAGTTGTAAAAATATACCGCATAATCATTCTGTTTTATTCCGTTTTAGGTCTGAAGAAAATAAGTCTCAGCAAGCATCGGATGGATTCATCAAAATAATAAAAAAATTTCATTTCAACAATTAAAACGGCATTTCACCAATATCCTTGTGTGACAAATCAAAATCTTCATCGTCAATATCATCCATTCTACTTGATATTACCATACGGTTTTCAACTTCAGAAGTGTCAAAATCATGTCCTACAGGCAAAGCTCCAGGTTGATGAATTTCATCATCCATTCCGAAAGACTCCACGTTGTCGAATTTGGCAAACTTCCCAATAAACCTCAGTCGCACTGTATCGGTGGAACCATTTCTGTGTTTTGCAATAATGATATCTCCCATTCCTTGGGTTGGCCCTTTTTCGTCTTCCAATAAACCGTAATATTCTGCACGGTATATAAAGGAAACGATATCGGCATCTTGTTCAATTGCTCCAGATTCACGTAAATCTGAAAGAATCGGTCGCTTATCTCCTCCACGCTGCTCAACCGAACGGCTCAGCTGGGACAAGGCAATCACAGGGATATTTAATTCTTTTGCAATTTCTTTTATCGAGCGAGAAATTTGTGAAATTTCTTGTTCACGGTTTCCTCCTCCTTTATTTGTTCCAGCAGTCATTAATTGAAGATAGTCAATGATTACCAATTCAATGTTGTGCTTTTGTTTCATTCGACGACACTTTGCACGGAGTTCGAAAATCGAAATCCCTGGGGTATCATCGATATAAATTGGTGCTTTAGATAAACGTGCAATTTTTGTATGAATCATTTGAAATTCATGGTCTTCAATATTTCCTTTTCTCAGTTTTTCAGCATCAATTTGAGCTTCCGAAGAAATCAAACGTTTTACCAGCTGCACACTTGACATCTCCAAAGAGAAAAATGCAACTCCCATATTATAATCTACCGCTGTGTTTCTTGCCATAGACAATACGAAGGCAGTTTTCCCCATCGCAGGACGAGCAGCAATAACGATCATATCTGAACGTTGCCAACCCGAGGTCATTCTGTCTAAATCTTTAAATCCTGTTGGGATTCCAGAAACACCGTCTTTATTTCCACGGGCACTTTCGATTTCTTCAATCGCACCTTTCATGGCAGTTTGCATAGTATCGTAGCTCTTTTTCATGTTATTTTGAGCAATCGCAAACAAGTCTTCCTCTGCTTTTGAAAGTACACTAAAAACATCTTTCGTTTCGTCGTATGCTTCTTTTAGAATCTCGCTAGAAATTCCAATAATTTCACGTTGGATATATTTTTCAATAATAATTCTACTGTGGTGTTCAACATGGGCGGCAGAAGCAACCTTATTGGTTAAAGTGGATAAATAATAAGCACCTCCAGCTTTTTCTAAAGCTCCGAGTTTACGCAATTGTTCTGTTACGGTAAGCAAATCAATAGGAGTGGTTGTGCTATACAACTCAGACATTGCTTCAAAAATAGCCTGATGTTTAGGATCATAGAAAGCATCTTTTGTACGCAGAATATCAATAACGTTATTCATGGCCGTACCATCAATCATCATCGCTCCTAAAACAGCTTGTTCTAAATCTGTAGCTTGTGGTGGTATTCGCCCAATGTCCATCGGACTTTTGCTTCCACGCGTACTTCTACTGATTACCATTTTTCCTTCTTTCTTATCCTGCTTCTCCATGTTACAAATATATTTAAAACCAATTCGATTATCGGTTTTAATGCCATCATCTTTTAAGATTGTGTAAAACTCTATTTTCGTGGATAACTTTTATTCCTCTAGAGCCTTGATTCATGCTTTTATTCAATTGTTTTTTATCAAATACAATGATTAGTTTTGCACATACAAAGTTACGATAAACAACTTCGAAAAGAGAAAGGAATGAAGATTTCAATTTTCTTAATTCAAATTACACCAAAATGAAGCGAGAAATAATTACCACTGAGGATGGATCTAAAACGATTCATCTACCCGAAATAAATGAAAGTTACCATTCTACACATGGCGCTCTGCAAGAAGCAATTCATGTTTTTATAAAAAGCGGCTGGGATGAAATAAAAACAAACGAAGTCAATATCCTTGAAATAGGTTTTGGTTCTGGTTTAAATGCCATAATTACACTCATTGCAGGTCAAAACGAAAGTAAAAAAGTAAACTATACAGGTTTGGAAGCCTTTCCACTTTCTAAAGAGGAAGTTGAGCTTTTAAAATACATTGAATTAGAAGATATTGCGGCTTATAAAAAAGAATACCAGCTTTTACATACTGCGAAATGGGATGAATCTGTAGAGATAACCGAGCAATTTATCCTAAGAAAAGTGGAGCGAAAGATGGAAGATTTCATTCCAGAAAAAGAAACTTTTAACCTCATTTATTTTGATGCATTTGGACCAAGAGTACAACCCTATATGTGGACAATTGGTGTTTTACGAAAAATGTATGACGCTTTATCAACCGATGGCGTCTTTGTTACGTATTGTGCTAAAGGAGATGTGCGCAGAAATCTAATCAGTTTAGGTTTTGAAGTTGAAAAGATTCCAGGACCTCCTGGGAAAAGAGAAATGTTGCGGGCAAAGAAAAAATAGAGGTGAACTATTGATTAAAACGTGGCTTTCAGCTAAGCTTCTGCAAGGAAACTGAACTTTAAGAATGAAGAATTGTTTACCTTTGTCTCATTAATAATGCAAATTATGATTAAAAATAGGTTTTTTTACACCCTTTTGGGATTCGGATTATTGTTTTCTTGTACACCTGATAATAAAATAGAGGATGACCAATTCTTTGTTAAAGAAGAGGTGAACACAGTAAGAGATGAATTTACTGAAATTTCTGACAGTCTAGAAAAAGACCCCGAAAACATTGGACTTTGGATTCGACAAGGAGAGATTTGTAAAGAAAACCTGAATTTTGGTTGTGCATTAAACGCTGGTGCAAAAGCATTTAGAATTGATTCTACGAATATAAAAGCAAGACAATTATATGCTTGGACTTTAATCAATAAGCCAGAAACACCAATTTCAGATATTGAAAGAGCAAAGCGCCATTATCAATATATACTTTCATTGCAGCCAAAAGACCCACAAACTTTGGTGGAGTTAGCAAACACTTATTCTTTGACTGGAGATTTTAAAACAGCCATAAAATACATCAATGATGCCTTAAGAATGGACGAGCGCTACAGAGACGGTTATGTTTTGAAAGGTTCAATATATAAAACATTAGAGAAAAATGACTTGGCACTTTCAAGTTATCAAACAGCACTTCAAATTGATCCAGATTTTTTCATTGGTCACTTGAACACAGGATGGTTATTGACCTCAATGGGTAAACACAAACTGGCACTTGAGTATTATCAAAATGCTGTAGATTTGAAACCAGAGAATATCAATGCCATTTATGGAGTTGCAAAAAGCTTTCAAGACCTTGGAGAATATGAAAATTCTCTAAAAGAATACCGCAAAATAGAAAAGATTCAACCTGAATTCTATATTACTTATTTTAATCAAGCTTACATCAAACAGTATTATCAAAAAGAGTTGGATAGTGCTGCATACTTTTATGATAAAGCATTAGATGTTCATCCAAAATACGCAGCTGCTTGGTTTCAATTAGGCGAAACATACTATGAGCAAGACAGGTATTCAGAGGCAGCTAGAGCATATACGGAAGCTTTAAGAATAGATGCGGATTTCACACAAGCAAAAGATGCAGCTCAAAGATTGCGTAACAAATACTAGATTCAAATGAATCGTTTAAAATTAGTAAATGCAATCAGTGAGGCAGTAATTCCAATATTAGGTTTGCTGTTTTTTGATTGGGGGATTTACTTTATTTTACTTTTCTATATTATTGATTTAGTTGCCACAGAAGTTTTTGTATATATAAAAGTCAATAAAATCGTACAGTTTCAGAAAATTAATTTTCCATTCTCAACAAGATTTGGACGCTTAATTGCCAATTCTGCATTAATGCTTTTAGTCGTTGCAGTCTCTCATATTGCAGTTTATTTTATCGTTCCAGGGATAGATTTCCCTGATCAAATTGTAGAATTCCTCAGCTATGAAGAAGCTGGAATCCCAATACCACAAGGATATATCTTATTGCCCTTGGTTATTCTAGGAAACTTTCAGCAGTACAAAGCTATGTTTGTAAAAACAGGAGTTTACCAAATGACCTCGTGGAAAAACCTCATCTTCTCCAGAAGAAAATCACTTTATATTGCCCTAGCAGGTGGAATTTTGGCAATTGCTTTAGCAAATCTCATAGCTATCCCAGGTTTTGTTTATGTACTGGTGATTGTTGCAGTGAAGTTTTGGATTGACTTGAAAAGTCAGTATTGAGTAAGTAGTTTTGAGTAAGGAATTTGCGCTGTAATGGGACGCTTTTTCGTGAGCTTTCGGCAGGCTATCACCGAAAAAACAGAGTCATAGTAACTGAAGAGAACCGTTGACTGACCTATCGAAGGCAATAATTGAAAGAATAAGTTCGAATATTTCTCTTGAAACTAAATACTGCACAATTAAAAAAACGCTGAATGATTTCTCAAACGTATCCCCCCGAGCAACTACACCTCCAAGCTTCCAGGGAATAAGTCTTGTAATTTATTGCATGGATAGTCAGCGATTACTTCGAGCACTTTATTGAGCCATTTTTCAGGGTTCACGCCATTGAG
>Ga0265293_10002813_pt1 | contig 33725 bp, 27 predicted proteins | sample Munlanlewell138R_FD_192505 | JGI IMG/M metagenome (GOLD analysis project Ga0265293, IMG submission 192505) | Leachate microbial communities from a municipal landfill in Southern Ontario, Canada - Leachate well 138R | ecosystem: Engineered > Solid waste > Landfill > Unclassified | place: Canada... | reverse complement strand
CCGTAGGCTTCCTTCAGATTCCACCTCGCGATGGACACCCTTACCCGTAGCTAATGGTTGGCGACTATAAACCCCCATAGTGGACTTTCACCACCGAGTTAATTGCCATGCACGGCGCACTAAAAAAGTTTGCCCTCAAAAAGAGCAAACTTTTTTTTATTCAGAATGTGAATCTGCAGGATTTATTTCTGCAGCAGACCAATTTTCATCTCGCGACTACCGGAGAGATTCACCTCCATGGTGGCCGGCTCATAGGAGATCAACTCCACCACAACCGAATACCTGCCGGGTTTCACGCCATTGATGGCGAAATTTCCGTCCAGATCAGAGTAATATTTTTTTCCATCCACCACGATGGCAGCTCCTGCCAGCGCTTCATGATTTTTTTCGTCTACAACCGAACCGGTCAGTTGCAGCGACTGCACCATTTCAACCGGAGCAACCGGCTGCGATTCCTTTTCTTTCTTCACCTCATTCGACTCGGTGCCGGCCATGGCCGACAGGGAGATCAGCAGTGAGGATGCAAGCAGCAACAGTGATTTCATACGATTCATTCTTTTAATTGTTCTTTAACTGATGCAAAAGTACATTGATGTCACCGATAACGCGGTTACGAATCAATGAAGTTTTTGTTACATTTTTGATTCAACTCGAAGCGGATCAATAACTTTTCTCATCCAGCAGCTCACCCTTTTCGTCCCACATACGCCAGAGACCGGTTTTCTTGCCTTCCCGGTAGTTCATCTCGTAACGCAGGTTTCCCAGCTCATCCCAGATGCGCCAGGTACCGTGCTTCTGCCCGTTCTTGTACTCCGCCTCAGAGAGTATTTGCCCTGAGAGGTCATAGCTCCTCCACAATCCGTGCATCTTCCCGTCCTTGTAGGAGCGTACCTCCTGCGGTTTACGATTTTCAAAGTAGACGATGTAGGGTCCCTCCGGCATGCCGTCGCGGATCTGTATCTCCAGCTTCAACGTGCCATTTTCGTAGTACTCCCTGTAATCGCCAGTATAGAAACGGGTCTGTGTCTTGTCGGCATAATAATAACCGTTGCTGTAGTAGATGACCGGGTCGGAATGCTTCTGATCCTGTGCGGTCATTACAACAAAGAGGAAAAGCAGGATAAGGGTTGTTTTTGTTCGCATGTCTGTCTTGTTATCAATGAGGAATATCCCGCTGCATATAGACCGCGGGATATTCCGAGAAAATCAAATGAAAGGTAGTCTGTTTACTGAAACCATACCCAGGCTGAGATATCCAGTTTGCCCTTCTGGTAGGTCCCTGTGAGTGTGGCTGCTATTCCTTCGATCAGCACGTTGGTCAGCGGGCCATCGTTCGACATATCCACCAGCTTGCTGTATCCTTCCAGATAGACATTGGTCATGGTCGCGCCCGATTGTTTCTTGAACTGCAACGCAGTCCCGGATGGAGCCGATGCATGGCTGTTGACGGCAGTCAGATTGACGATCTTCGGGTTGTTGTTGACACCATCTGCCTCCACTACTGTGGAGAAGCCATCGATGGTGTGCTTCACGTAAGCGTTGGTCACTGTGCCGTTCCACCCTTCGGTCCAGTCGATCGCATCATCCTCGTTGTTCTCCAGGTAGAGGTTCTGGGCCGATACCGTGCCGCCGAAGAACTCCACCCCGTCGTCCGCGCCATTGATGATAGCCACGTTGCTGATCTGTGTTGCGCTACCCACGGCATAGAGGGTAAGGCCGTTGTATTCTGACTCGGTGTTGATCTTGGCACCTGATCCCTTGATCACCAGGTAACTGATGCTTCCCGAGTTGTCGTCATCCTTGGAACCGCCATACTTGAAGTTACCCACCTCGGCGGTGGCATTCGCACCGGCAGTGGTGGTGGCCTCTCCGCAGATGGTCAGCCCACCCCAGTCCTGCGGCTGTGCGTTGGGTGAGGTCATCACCACCGGAGCACCAGAAGTACCGTTCACATTGATCTTACTACCCATCATCACGGCGATGTAGGTCTCGGTAGCCTGTCCCTGTGATGCGTTGGCAATGATCTGGGTACCGGCCGGTATGGTGAGTGTGGCACCGCCGTCCACGATGAACTGTCCTGTGAGGCGGTAGCTGGTACCGGCATCGAGTGTATAGTTTTCTTTCAATACACCCTTCATTTCACCGCTCTCGAGCAGTTCTACTACCGGATCGGTTTCGGGTAAGGCATTTTCACCTTCGCAATTCACGAACAGAAAAAGCGATGCGAAGACCATCATCATCGAAATTCCCTTGAATAACACATTTTTTTTCATAATCCTCATATTTTACGATTGATTTATATTCCTTTATGCTAGAATGTATAGTTGACGGACAGTTGCATACGCATTCCTTTCCGGTACGACTCCACCACATGGTTTTCCACCTCACGGCTGTTCAGGTCGCGCAGGTGCTGCGTCATCTGCATCTCCGGGTTCAGCAGGTTACGAGCCACCAGCTTCAGCGCAAGGTGATCGGTAAGTCCCTTGCTCACCACCGCATCGAGGGTGATCACCCCCTTCTCTATGATCTCATCGTTGTAGAGATAATCCCTGTTGTTTGCATCCTTGGGGCTGCCCAGGGCATAGATCCTGTCGGAGGAGTAGTTACCAGAGAGTGAGACCTGCCAGTTTCCCGGCAGATGAGAATAGCTCAGGGTGAGGTTGCTGATCAGCTCTGAGGCACCCTGCAGTCCCGAGCTGGTTTTGTTGTTGTATTGATACGCTTCCAGCAGGTCCTGCGAGACCCACATACGGGTACCGTTCAGAATCATACGCAGCGACTGAATGTCATTCTTGAAGAGGTTGAGCCTGGCCTCCGCCTCCAGCCCCATCACCCCCGCCCGTTTGCCGGTGTTGGCATAGATCAGGTAACCCGCTCCGCCTGTCAGCGAGGTGATGTTGATCGGATCCTCAATCTTCTTGTAGAAGGCGCTCAGGGAGATCAGCTCATCGGTCGACTTGTAATACTCCCACTTGAGATCGGCATTCCAGTTGCGTGATGCCTTCAGCTCCGGGCTACCCTGTATCAGGGTACTGTTGGGAGAGGTGTAGGCAAAGGGTGCAATCTCCTTGAACTCGGGCAGGGTAATGGTCCTGCTGCCTGACAGCCGCAATCCCTGTTGTTCTGAGATGTGATAGTGAAGATTGACACCCGGGTAAAACTGCTTGTATTCTTTCCGGATACGCGGCTCCCGCAACGGGTCATCGTTGTTGATGTCCCACTCTACATCCATCCGGTCGTACTCATAGCGCACGCCGGCGTTTCCCTCCAGTTTACCGCGGCTGAATCCCAGCTCGACATAGCCTGCCAGCGCCTGTAACGTAGCGTTGTAGAGATCCGGCGGTATCGTTTTGATCTTTGAGGAGGTGAAACCGGGATCGTGGAAGAGGGAGGTGAGGTCATCCACATTGTCGCCACCCTTGCGCACGCCCATCATCTGCACTCCCACGAACTGGTTGTTGAAATCACGCTGCTTGTTACGGTAGTTGATACCATATTCAAGCTTCCAGGGGTGACCGCCGAGAGCAAGGTCAAGCCTGTTGCGGATATAACCGTTAAGCTCCCGGTCGTCGATCTCCTGGCTTGATTTCCGGTTCTCAAAATCGGCGATGCGGTAAGAGAAGTAGATACTACCCTGGTCGAAGCCGGTATAGTTCCTGATCCTGTTGGGTTCATCGGCAGCGGTGAGGTTGTAGCCGAGTCCCCACTCCAGGCGGTTGCTGTCTGAAAAACGATGGTCTCCCAGCAGCTGATTGACAATGACCATTGTCTTTCTGGAATTCATATCACGGGTGAAGAAGGAGTCGGAGATCTCATCCATGTCGAACTTGAATCCATTGCCATTGCGGCCCTGTTCATAGACCTGATCGGTGAGCTTATTGATGAAGAGAAGATTGTAGTTGATCTTGTGGTTGCTGTTGAAGCGATAAGCCAGGTTGAGCAACCCGGTCAGGTTGGCGCTGCTGCTCCAGGTCTCGGTATCCGAGAAGTCGGAGTAGACCGTGTTGGAATTGAACCGCCGGTAGACCCCGGTGGTGTGAAAGTGATCGCTCTTGTAGGAGAGGGTGTAGAAAAGTGTCAGATCTCTCTCCCGGAGAGTAAACTCTTTCCCGCCGGTGGTGGTGAACCCGAAATCGAGTGGCAGGCTTTTCCCACGGGGATCCCACGACTGTTTGGTGATGGCATCCACGAGGTTGTACTCCCTTCTGTAAAAGGTGAGCATGCTGTTCTGCAGGTTGGGAGTGACGCGGAAATTGCTGAACTGATTGTTGCTCAACAGGCTGGAGTTAATACCACCCTGCAACTCCAGGGTGAACTGGTCGACGAACTCTTTTGAGACAATGTTGATGTTGCCTCCGGTCTGATCGGCGTAACCACCTGTGCTGTAGGTCTTGGTAATTCCCACGTTCTGAACCACACCGGTGCTGAAAAGAGCGAGGTCGATGTTTTTCCGTTCCACGTCGTCGGAAGGTACCGGCAGATCGTTCATGGTGGTGGAGACATAGCGGTCGCCCAGCCCGCGCACATAGACCTCTCCCGACCCTTCGCTCTTCACCACGCCGGTGATCTTGCTGGTGGCCGTGGCAATGTCGGAGACACCCTGCATGGAGAGCTGCTGGGCTCCCACGCTCTCACGGATCACCGTGGCGTTCTGCTGATCCCTCATCAGGATCCGTTCCGATTCCAGGCGGGGTGTTGCCACCACCACCACCTCATCGAGGCTCACCTCATCCGTCTCCATGGCAATCTCTAACAGTGTCTCCTTTCCTCCTTCCACCTTCACCTCTGTGATTACCAGGGGGCGATAGGCGATGTAGGTGGCACGAAGCGAGTAGATTCCTTCGGCCATGCCGTTGATGACAAAGTTGCCATCCAGGTCGGCGGCAGCCCCGGTGGTGGTGCCCTCCACCAGCACGGATGCCCCAATCAGGGGTTCACCTGTAGCACCATCCACGATGCTGCCTTTAATGGATCCCGTCTGGGCCACTGTTGCCAACAACGTTGTCACCAGGAAGAGGGTGACCATTGATAACCGTAACAAATATCCTTTCATCCGATTCATATTTCGCGACAAAGGTCTTTCATTATTGTTACAGAGCGGTTACGGACCGATGACGTTATTGTTAAGTTTTTCACGGGCACAAAAAAAGCGGGATGTTACTCCCGCTCAGACAATAATGTAGGTGCTGTCCGCTCAATATCTCGTTTTCTTTTTCTTCCCCTTGCCGCCGAAATCGTTCTCGTAGAACTTCTTCTTCTTCCCCTTTGCAGCCTGATCCTCCTCCTGTGCCAGGTGGACCTGCAGCTTCCGCTCGTCGACATACATCCCCTTGAACGATTTGACCACCCTGGGAGCCAGCTCTTCGGGTACCTCAAAGAAAGAGAAGCTCTTCAACAGGTCGATGCGACCAATGGGCACCTTACCCTTCACATGATCGTTGATGAAACCCATCAGCATGGCCGGGTTGATGCCGTCCATCTTACCCACGTTGATGAAAAGACGGGCGTAACCCTTCTCCGGCTGGCGACTGCCGCCGTCGCGGTCGTTGCCTCGTTTGCCGCCATACTCACCCTTCTGGCCCCGTGACGAACCCTCTTTCGGCTCGTCGATCTCCTCCGCCTGCTGGTAGTATTCTATCAACCTGTTGAACTCAAGCGATACCATCCGCTTGATGATATCCTCTTTCTCCAACCACTCCAGTTTGCGGAAGATGGAGGGAAGCAGTCGTTCGATCTCTGCTTCATTCACCTTCACCTTCTCAATCTTGTCGACGAAGTTGAAGAGCTGCTTCTCGCAGATCAGATCGCCCTTGGGGAGCTCACGCTTCTCGAACTTTTTGTTGATCAGCTTCTCGATCTGCGTTACCTTTCCCTTCTCCTTGGTGTGGATGATGGCAATGGAGGTACCGGTCTTGCCGGCCCTGCCGGTACGACCGCTGCGGTGGGTGTATATCTCGTAATCATCCGGCAGCCCAAAGTTGATGATGTGCGTCACGTCATCCACATCAAGACCGCGCGCCGCCACGTCGGTGGCCACCAGCAGCTGCAGGTTGTGGTTGCGGTACTTACTCATCACGTAGTCACGTTGCGCCTGCGACAGGTCGCCATGCAACGCATCGGCATCATAGCCATCCTGCATCAGCTTATCTGCGATCTCCTGCGTCTCCTTGCGGGTACGGCAGAAGATGATGCCGTAAATGTTGGGATAGTAGTCCACAATCCGTTTCAGTGCCAAGTACTTGTCCCTGGCATGCACCATGAAGTAGAGATGCCGTACGTTCTCGGCCCCCTCATTCTTGCGACCGATGGTGATCTCCATCGGCTCCTTCATATACTTGCGTGTGATCTTCTCGATCTCTTTCGGCATGGTAGCCGAGAAGAGGAGCATGCTGCGGCTGTCGGGCAGGTGTGAGAGGATCTCATCGATATCTTCCGAGAAGCCCATGTTGAGCATCTCATCCGCCTCGTCGAGTACCATGGTGTGCACATCGCCAAGTGAGACCGTCTTGCGCTTGATCAGGTCGATCAGACGCCCGGGAGTGGCTACGATGATGTGAACCCCGCGCTTGAGTGTGCGTATCTGGCTATCAATGCTGGAGCCGCCATAGACCGGCAGGATCTTGATGTCCTCCACATAGGTGGAGAAGTCGGTCAGGTCGCCCGCGATCTGAAGGCATAGCTCACGCGTGGGACATAGGATCAGCGTCTGCGGGGTGAGTTGCTTCACATTGATTTTCTGGATCACCGGGATGCCGAAAGCGGCGGTCTTGCCGGTACCGGTCTGTGCCAGGGCGATGATGTCGCGGGTGTGTGCCAGCAGGCGGGGGATCACCTCACTCTGTACCGGCATGGGTTGCTCAAATCCGAGCTCGGTAACGGCTCGCTGGATTTCGGGAATCACTCCCAACTCTTGAAATGTACTCATTGTAAAATGGTTTTAATGTGTGATTGTTGCTTTTTCCCCCTGCTCCACACATCCATTTACAATAGCTGGTCCAACGACCGTCAAGGTATGCTGCTGAATAAACTGCGTGCAATGCCTGACACCCGGCGCAAATGCTGATAAAGTTGAGAGAAAATTCAATGACTATCTGTGATTTTTTGTGCGGATGAAGATAACCACTGTTCCGGAAACAGGATAAAAAATCACCTCTTTTTTAAATCGGCTGCAAAGGTATGAAAATAAAACGAATAAAGAGTAATCAGAACTGGTAAAGTAGATATTTACGCAGCAAATTTCTTTTTCCACTGGTAACACGCAGTTCCTTTTCCAGATAATTGTCTACCGATCCATAGGTCAGTTTAATATGATCAATGGCGTAGTTGAGATAAGCCCTGTTGACCGTCAACATGGCTGTCACAGCCTCCTGCATCGGTTCAGACAGGTTGCGGGCATCGATCTCCACCATCTCAGGGTCGATGAATTGGTTGGAAAGCATATAATCCTCCTCTAGCGAGTTTGGCGGAACACCAATCGCATAAAGGATCAGATAGGTGGCCAGCCCTACTCCGTCTTTGCCCAACGATCCACTCAGCAGAATCGGATAATTGCTGTCGTTGGTAAGGATATCGAACATCTCCCCGAACTGAGCTTTGTGGTTCTCCAGGATATTCACATACTCTTCCTGGACATAACGGATCGCATCACTCCGGTCAAAATCTTCCTCTTCCAGCTGTTCATCCAGCTTCTGTGCATCCATTGGCATCAAAGGGAGAGCAAATTTGCGAATGGAGGGATGAAGCAGGATAGGATATCTGCGGGCAGTACGCTCGGAACGGAAATCAATCACAGTGCGGATATTGAGTCTCCGGATTTTCTCCTGATCGTAGAGGGTGGCATTGCTCAGGTTACCGGAACGGTAGATCTCTCCCCATTTCATTTGTCGATTGTCAGCAGTGAAGTAACCGCCGATGTCGCGAAAGTTCTTGATCCGGTTCATGTCGATGGTACGGTTGGCCACCACCCCCGAATAGCTTCCTCCGGTACGCAGGATGAAATATTCCCGTAATCCGGAGCCGGTGGGGTTGAGCTTCATCACCTGATCCGTGATTCTCCTTGAAGTAACAGGGGTGAAACTTGTCAGTGAACTGTCAGTAAGTGAAGAGTATATATCAATGTTCCCTTCCTGATCGGGACTCACTTCCCATTTGAGCAGAAAGTCCCCTTCCGGGTCTTTTTCCACCACGGAGGTAATCTTAACTGTTGACATGCAGGAGCTAACCGCTATCAAGAGTATCAAAATAGGATATATGTAAATTCTATCTTTCACTATTTGCATTATGAACAAACAAATGTACAAAAAACTTTGTTCTCACCTTCTCACCAATCTAAGGGATTAACAAACAATAATGATTTGATCAGCTTTTTAATGGTTTATGGTTTAGCTGTTTATGCTATAACAGAGAGAAAGAGTAAAAATGTTGATAACTTGTGCATACTCTGTAAACAGAAAGATGAAAAGTAAAATTGAAATAAACAGAACCATTTTTGTATAAAAATTGACCGGAGCTGACCAAATTTATTTCTTATTTTTTTACATCATGTTTTCACTCTTTTTCAACAGCTGTTTCAGTGGTACCAGAAAATTAATTATTAACTTTGCCTTTTATCCGCTGTTGTGGATAACGTTCACAACAAGGTTAAAATCAAAAAGAAAATATATCCTTTCCCTGTTGATATATGATGATAACCCGGTAGCGATTGATCATAACGCTTAGGAGTGTAAATGACAAAAAAAGTCATCAACAGTATCAACAGTCAATCATTATCATCATTATTCATTTTAAATTTTAAAAAAATATATATAATAAATAGATGACGAAAGAATCAATCATAGAACAGATCAATTTTCTCCGGAAAGAGAAAAATGCGATCATTCTTGCGCACTATTACCAGGAGGCTGATATACAGGATGTAGCCGATTTTGTAGGTGACAGTCTGGCGTTGGCGCAGTGGGCAACAAAAACAACCGCCGATATCATCGTCTTGTGTGGGGTTCATTTTATGGGTGAAACGGCAAAGATTTTAAGTCCTGATAAACGTGTTTTTATTCCTGATTTGAAGGCCGGATGTTCATTGGCTGACAGTTGTCCTGCGCCTGAATTTGATAAATTTATCGCTGCGCACCCCGGACATACAGTGATTTCTTATGTCAATACCACGGCTGCTGTGAAAGCGCTGACCGATATCGTGGTCACCTCCACCAACGCCCGTCAGGTGGTTGAATCACTGCCGGAGAACGAGAAAATTATCTTCGGTCCGGACAAGCATCTTGGGGATTATATCAACAAACTCACAGGAAGAAACATGCTGCTGTGGGATGGGGTCTGTCATGTACATGCACAATTCTCACTCGAGAAGATACTGGATCTGAAAAGAGAGCATCCGGATGCATTGATCCTTGCACATCCTGAATGTCCGGCTTACCTGTTGGAGGTAGCTGATCACGTAGGTTCTACATCTTCCATCCTGAAATACGCCACAAGATCACCTCAAAAACAATTTATCGTAGCCACTGAAGCAGGCATCCTTCATCAGATGCAAAAGGATAATCCGGATAAATCGTTTATTCCTGCTCCGCCGGAAGATGCCACCTGTGCCTGTAACGAGTGTTTTTATATGAGGATGAATACCTTGGAGAAACTTTATCTCTGTTTAAAAAATGAGCAACCGGAGATATTCGTGGATGAGGAAGTAAGGGTGAAGGCAGTGAAATCGATTGAACGAATGCTGGAAATATCCGAGAGGTACGGATTGTAAGATTGTTTCTGCAACATACTCATCTGATCCATTGCCGGGACAAAAGCTGGTTCATTTCTTTTTTGTACCTTTGCACTCCGAATTTAAAAACAGCAATCATCCGTATCACCTCTAGCGGGTGAGATCAACGGAATAAAAATAGCAATCAATGGCTCTACAATGTGGCATCGTGGGACTTCCCAACGTGGGTAAATCCACCCTTTTCAACTGTCTGTCCAATGCAAAGGCACAGGCAGCCAATTTTCCTTTTTGTACGATCGAACCCAATGTGGGGGTGATTACTGTGCCCGATGAACGACTAAACAAGCTGGCTGAACTGGTGCATCCCCAGAAAATTGTGCCCACCACCGTTGAAATTGTAGATATAGCCGGACTGGTGAAAGGGGCCAGCAAGGGAGAAGGGCTTGGCAATAAATTTCTGGCCAATATACGGGAGACAGACGCGATCCTGCATGTGTTGCGTTGTTTCGATGATGAAAATGTAACTCATGTAGACGGTAATGTGGATCCGGTGAGGGATAAGGAGATCATCGACGCAGAGCTGCAACTGAAAGACCTGGAGACCATTGAGGCACGCATCAACAAGGTGGAAAAACAGGCCAAAACAGGTGGTGACAAGGATGCCCGACTGGCATATGAGGTCTATGCTCGCATAAGAGAAGCGCTGCTGAAGGGTGAATCGGCACGTACCGTCACCTTCGACACCAAAGATGAAACAAAGGCAGCCAATGATCTCTATCTGCTTACCGCCAAACCGGTACTCTATGTCTGCAATGTGGATGAGGCAAGTGCCGTAAGCGGGAACAGTTACGTAGAGGCGATACGAGAAGCGGTGAAGAACGAAAATGCAGGTATCCTGGTTGTCGCAGCCAAAATAGAATCAGAAATAGCCGAGTTCGACAGCTACGAGGAACGAGAGATGTTCCTCAATGAGATAGGACTCGAGGAATCGGGTGTGAGTCGCCTGATCAAAGCAGCTTACAGCCTGCTCAACCTTCAGACCTTCCTGACTGCCGGACCACAAGAGGTACGGGCATGGACCTTCCACATGGGCTGGAAAGCACCGCAATGTGCCGGTGTGATTCATACTGATTTTGAGAAGGGATTTATCCGTGCCGAGGTAATCAAGTATGAGGATTACATCCGCTACGGATCGGAGAGCGCCGTAAAAGAGGCGGGGAAAATGAGCGTGGAGGGGAAAGAATACCTGGTGCAGGATGGGGATATCATGCATTTTCGTTTCAACGTCTAGTACTCTTTGATTAAAGATAATATAACCAACCTATTATGGATACCACTGAACTCTTTGGCTACCTGGCCATGACCTTTCTTGTTGTCTCTTTCCTGCCCACGCAGGTACGGAAAGTGCGGATGATCAATCTGATTGCCTGTGCTTTGTTTATTGTCTACGGAGTCCTGCTGGGATTCAAATGGCCATTGATCATCTCCAATGCAGTGGTGTGCCTCATTCAGATCTATCATCTCTTCTTCGTGAAGAAGAGAGCCTGATAGCGGGATCACCCGGCTACGGTGGTGGGAATGCCCAGCTCCCCTACCCTGCTGGCGATATCCTGCAACACCTCAAGAGGCGCTTTTTCAAGCTCTCTGGCGGGTGTTTCCCTGTCGATGGTGTAGATCATTACCTCGCGCGGCCGGAGCGATCTGACGAGCCCTAACCAGGCTGAAACCTCCTCCTCGGTCGTGTTGTCCACCACCCTGCCTTCAAAACTGCCTCGCAGGAACATCGATTGCAACACAAAATCACCCTGAAACAGCCTGTATCGCTCCACCTGCTGGCTGACGCTATAGGTAGCGGCGTTGGGCCGATCGATCCGACGTGCGGTATCATCAAAGGCGGAATCGAGTTTCAGGATGGGATTGTCCACCTTTCTCATGGCATCGAACACCTCTCTCTTGTTGAGATGAAGCCCGTTGGAGAGCACGCTGACCTTGGTGTGAGGGAAGTAACGGTCACGCAGTAGCAGGGTGTCATCGATGATGCCTGCAAACTCCGGGTGCATCGTCGGCTCGCCGTTGCCGGCAAAGGTGATCACATCAAGGGTGACTTCCATTTCTTGCAGTTGTTGCAGCTTTTCTTCCATGGCTGCACGCACGTTCTCCCGGTCAGGCAGCTTCGTTTTGGTGCGGAAATCCCTGTTGAAGCCGCACTCGCAGTAGATACAGTCGAAGGAGCAGAGCTTACCGTCGTAGGGCAGCAGGTTTACACCCAGTGAACTACCCAGCCTTCGGCTCTGTACCGGTCCGTATACGATCTCATGAAAAAGAATGGTCATATCTGATTTTTTATTTAGCTTTAAGCACCTACTAACCTACTAACCTACTAACCCACAAACCTATCAACCTATCAACCTATTAACCTATTAACCTTGAACCAGGCCGTCATCAGGAAAACAGCGATAGTATCCCCTCCGTACCGAAGGCGATCAACAGGTAACGGAGGAACTTTCCAAGCGTCATGGTGCCCATCACCAAGGGGACGTTGGCACGCATGAATCCCAGTGCCACAAGGATTGCATCTCCGACAGCGGGCAGGAAGCCAAAGAAGCCCATCACCCCACCCTTCCCGTGCAGCCAACGGATGATCTTGTCGATCTGTTCCGGTTTGATACGGAACCATTTCTGAAGCCATTCCGTTTTGCCGAGTCGTCCCAGGTAATAGCAGGTGGCACCGCCCACGGCGTTGCCGACGGTGGCGAAGAGAATGCACTGCCAGGTGTCCAGTCCCGCCGCGATCAGCGCCGCGAAGACCACCTCTGAACTGAAGGGCAGTACTGTTGCCGCCAGGAAGGAGGCAAGCAACAAGCCCCAATAGCCATATTCCGCCAGTCCGTCGAGCATGGAAATCAGTGTGCTTCAAGCCAGTTCTTTCCTACCCCCAAATCGATTACCAGTGGTACATCGAGGTTATAGGCTTTTTCCATCTCATAGGTTACGATCTGCCGCACCTTTTCCAGTTCATCGGGGAAGACATTGAAGTTGAGTTCATCATGTACCTGCAGGATCATTTTTGATCGCAGCTGCTCCTCTTCAAAGCGTTTGAAGATGCGGATCATGGCCATCTTGATGATATCGGCAGCGCTCCCCTGGATGGGTGCATTGATGGCGTTGCGTTCAGCATAACCACGCACTGTGGCGTTACGGGAATTGATGTCGGGCAGATAGCGCTTTCGACCTAAGAGTGTCTCCACATACCCTTTCTCGCGGGCTTGGAGAATAGAGTTATCCATGTACTGTTTCACACCCGGGAAGGTGACGAAATACTCATCGATCAGTTCTTTGGCTTCCCCGCGCGGGATGTTGAGCCGCTCCGACAAACCGAAGGGGCTGATACCGTAGATGATACCGAAGTTGGCAGTCTTCGCTTTCCTCCGCATATCACCGGTCACCTCTTCCAGAGGGATTTTGTAAATCTTTGCAGCGGTGGCGGCATGGATATCCTGTCCTTTGGCAAAGGCCTCCACCATGTTGCTGTCACCACTCAGGTGCGCCATGATGCGCAATTCTATCTGAGAATAGTCCGACGAGAGAAAGAGACACCCCTCATCGGGGATAAATACCTTACGCATCTCCCTGCCCCGCTCATCGCGAATGGGAATGTTCTGCAGGTTGGGGTTGGTACTGCTCAGTCTCCCGGTAGCGGCAACCGTCTGGTTGAAGGAGGTGTGCACCTTGCCGCTGCGATCACTCACCAGCAGTGGGAAGGCATCCACATAGGTACCCAGCAGCTTTTTGAGTCCCCGTTGTTCCAGTATCTTTTCGATGATCGGATGCCGGTTGCGCAACTTCTCCAGCTCCTCCTCACTGGTTTTGTATTGTCCCGTTTTGGTCTTCTTCGGTTTATCAGCTATTCTCAAACGGTCGAACAGCACTTCTCCGATTTGCTTGGGCGAGTTGACGTTGAACGGAATGCCGGCCATTGCGGCTATCTCATGCTCAATAGACTCCAATTCAGCGCTATACTGCCATGAGAGCTCTTTCAGTGCCTCCAGGTCGAGCCGTACCCCCGTCCACTCCATATCGGCCAATACATAGATCAACGGTGCTTCCACAAGGTGAAATAGATGCCCAACCAGGTTATGTATGATCTCCTCTTCAAGTATATTCTTTAGTTTCAGGGTGATATCGGCATCCTCGGCAGCATAATCTTTTACCACAGAGGGATCTACCTCCCGCATGCTTTTTTGGTTCTTCCCGCGGGGACCGATCAACTCTTCGATATGGATGGTGCGGTACTGCAGGTAGCTCTCCGCCATATAGTCCATCCCGTGACGCTGCTCGGGGTTGAGCAGATAATGGGCGATCATGGTGTCGAACAGCTTTCCCTTCACCTGAATACCATACTGCCGCAGCTGCAGGATGTCATATTTGATGTTCTGACCAATTTTTACGATGTCCCTGTTTTCAAAAAAAGGTTTGAAAATGGCAATCTCATTTGTGGCATGTTCCCGATCAGCAGATATCGGCACATAATAGGCTTCCCCCTCACGGAAGGCAAAGGAGAGACCTACCAACTCACTCTCCAGCGGATCCACTCCGGTGGTCTCGCTGTCAAAGCAGACCTCCTTCTGTGCTGAGAGCAGCGCTGCCAGCTCTTTCCTTTCCTGCTCAGTGGTTGTCATCCTGTAATCGTGGGGTGTGCTGCCGAGATCGGTGAAGCCGGTCGGCAATGCAACAGCATCAGAAGAATCAGGAGTCACAGGGGCGTTGAACAAAGAAAAGAGATCACCCTGTACCGGTACTTTGCTCGCGGGTGGGGGCGTATCTTCTTTCAGCACGCGACTCAGCAGGGTACGAAACTCAAGATCTTCAAAAATTGTGCGTAGCGCTTCATCGTTGATCTGCTGCCGCATGAATAGGTCTTCATCCACTTCAATGGGTACATCGGTCTTGATGGTAGCCAGCATGCGTGAGATGCGGATCTGTTCGGTGTGTTCCTCCACCTTCTTCTTCAGTGCGCCTTTCAGCTGATCGGTATGCTTTAGCAGGTTGTCGATTGACCCAAAATCCTGCAGCAATTTCACCGCTGTTTTCTCGCCCACACCGGGACAGCCGGGAATATTGTCGGATGTGTCACCCATCAGTCCCAGCAGGTCGATCACCTGACCGGGGTGGGAGAGGCCATACTTCTCCGTCACCCGCCGATCGTCCATCAGCTCAAACTCATTGCTGCCGTAACGTGGCTTGTAGATGAAGATATGGGGTTCAGTCAGCTGCCCATAGTCCTTGTCAGGTGTCATCATGTAGACATCGAATCGTTCCTTGTCGGCACGTTTGGCCAGGGTCCCGATCACGTCATCGGCTTCATATCCCTCCACCTCCAGCACCGGTATGTTGTAGGCACGGATGATCTCCTTGATCACAGGTACTGACCATTTGATATCCTCAGGTGTGGCCTCACGCTGTGCCTTGTAGGCCTCAAACTCGACATGTCGGAAGGTGGGTCCCGGCGGATCAAATGCTACCGCGATATGAGAGGGATCTTCCTTACGCAACACCTCCTCCAGTGTATTCACGAAACCAAACACGGCAGAGGTGTTCTGTCCCTTTGAGTTAACTCTGGGATTGCGGATGAAAGCATAGTAGGAACGGTATATGAGTGCGTAGGCGTCGAGAAGGAAAAGCTTGTTCTTGTTCATAATCTGCTGCGATAACATTAAGGAAACGTAAAGTTACGAATATTTGTTGCGAAGCGGAGAATTATTTCTACTTTTGTAGCTGTTTAAGTCGGTATTGATGGATCAGGGTCAGCTCATAAATGATTTTCTTCGGAAGGAGATGCTCCACTTTGAAGAGTATCTGCAGGCATCGGTGAAAAGCGATAACCCGCTCATCAGCGAGATGGTAGGCTATCTCTTCAACACCACCGGAAAGAGATTGAGACCCCTGTTGGTGCTGATGACAGCCAAGGCCTGTGGCGGGATCATCCCGGAGACCTATCACGGTGCCGTAACCGTAGAGTTGTTGCACACCGCCACTCTGGTACACGATGACGTGATCGACAAGTCGGATACCCGTCGCGGTAAGCGCTCATTGCATGCGGTCTATGATAATACCCAGGCGGTGCTGCTGGGCGACTACCTTCTCTCCACAGCCTTGCTGGAGAGCGTGAAGACCAAAGACCTCAACATCATTCGGATTATCTCGGAGCTGGGACAGAATCTCGCGGAAGGTGAGCTGAATCAGCTTACCCTTGCCAACGGCATCATCGTTGACGAGGCAGCCTATTTCGAGGTGATCGACAAGAAGACCGCCTCACTCATGCGTGCCAGCATTGCCATCGGTGCCATCACCGGAGGAGCAGACAGTGAGAGAATCGACCGTTTCACGAAGTTGGGTAGCCTGTTGGGTATCTGTTTCCAGATCAGGGATGATATCTTTGATTACTTCAACAGGGATGTGGGCAAGCCTACCGGCAACGATATCCGCGAAGGAAAGATCACCCTGCCCCTGATTTATGCGTTGCAGAACGCTCCCAAAGCCCTTTCTGATGAGATGATGGAGATCATCACCTCCCGCAGTTATAGCGATGAGAATATCGACTGTCTGCTGTCATTTGCCAGGGAGCAGGGAGGCATCGATTACGCCTATGGGAAGATGGAGAGCCTGATTGCAGAGGCGGAACAGATTGTCACGGGTTTCAGCTTCAGTAATGAGATGGAAAAGCTGATGTACCTCTTCCTCGGCTACCTGAAAGACCGCAGGTATTAATAAAAAATACCACCCCGTGGTGGGGTGGTATCTTCACATCAATCGTGATCAATCCTATCCTTACTGGATCTCGATCAGCCGTGAATTAGGTCTCTTCTCTTCGTTGGCGACCGGTATGGTTACCGAGAGCACACCGTTTTCCACCTTGGCTGAGATTTGATCTTTCTCTACGTTGTCAGGCAGGATCATTGTACGCTGGAACTGTGTGTAGGAGAACTCGCGACGCAGATAGGATCCCTTCTGGTCTTTCTCTTCCGATTCATTCTTCTTTTCGAACGTGATTACCAGGTTGTTCTCTTCGTCGATCCTTATGTTGCAATCCTCCTTGGTCATTCCGGGAGCAGCAACCTCTACCAGGAAGCCATTGTCGTTTTGCTGGATGTTGATGGCCGGTACCGACCGGTTGTTGCTTGGCATCCATTCATTGCCGAACACGTCATTAAAGACACTCGGCAGCCAGTTGTTTGTACGTCTGATGATCGTCATAATTGTACCCTTTCTTTTATTTGTTGTTTGTTTATCGATTTTGTTTCTCTCTCGCATAAGAGAAATGGCAAAAGATATGCCGTTGCATCAAACCATGTTACAACAGGATAAAAGAGGACAAAATGGCATATAATACTGCTTTTATACTCTATTCAGAGGCATAAAGGTGACAAAAAGGCAGATTTTGCTTATTCGACGATCCGGTATCGTTTCTCACCGTGATGCTGTTTGCCGAAACGGTCGGTGGCACGCACTTCGATCATCTGTTCACCGGGAGGCAGATCGGTCTTGATGCTACCTTGCCAGAGATGGGTACTGTTCACCGCGTTCGAGGGTCTACGACCCGGTAGCAGTCGGTCGGTCAAGTCCCATTCGAACAACATGGCTGTATAGGAGGGGTCAGCTGCTTCGATGTAGTGCATTTTCTGCCACTCTCCTTTACCGATGCGGTATTCCACCAGGTCGTTGCGGCTTCCCATAAAGAAGTTGACCACGATTCTGGAGCTGGTTCGGCCCTTGTAGGGTACCACTTTCGGTGCATAGATATTCATCTGATACCCGGAATCTCTCCCGGCAACCTTGTAATCCACGCTGTATTGATTCCCCTTTATCTTCAGAAAAGCATACCCCTGGGGCGTACCGTCCCGCATGGTGGCATCGGGCAGTCCCCTGGCATCCTTTTTTCCCGAATACCAGTCGCCGGAAGTGGTACCCACGTTGTATTCGTGCAATGGCTTTTTGCCCATCCAGCCCTCTGTTGAGGTGTACTCGATCTGGTCCTGTAAATGTGTGTGGGCCGACATCACCAATACATTGTCGTAGTCTTTCAGCAGATCAAAGAGGCGTTGACGGTCTGACAATCTGTATCCTGCCTCACCTTTCATGTCGATATGTTGTGAGAGGACAATCAGCTTCTCTTTTGGCACATGCTTCAAATCATTCTCCAGGAAGAGCAGCTGATCAAGCCGGTAACCACCCCAGTATCCCTTGCCGTCGCGCGGATCGGGGTAGAGGATATTGTCCAGCACGATGAAATGTGCGTCACCGTAGTTGAAGGCATAGTTGGCACTTCCGAAATTCTTTTCGAAGGTCTCATCAGAGAGGTCGTCGGAAGGAGCGTCGTAGTTCATGTCATGATTACCCATCACATTGTACCAGGGGAGCTGCAGTTGGCGCATCCGTTCCTTGTATACCGTCTGCAGGTCAAGGTTGTCCCCCACGATATCACCCAGGCTAATCCCAAATAGCGTGTGGTCACTCTTCGTCACATCCTCCACGATCTTGCGGGTGAAATGATCCAGATCCTCCATCGTGTAGGGTTGCGGATCGCCGAAGACGATTGCGGTAAAATCATCCGGCTCATCGTATCGGTAGAGGCCAAAATCGACTGATCGGGGCAGCTCATCGGTGGGGGCAACCCCCTTATAGGTGTAGTGGTCCGGTGATCCCTCCGGCTTGTAATGGTAATAGAACTGCGGGATAAAATCTTCGTTCACGGCAGGTTTGTATCCGGCGGGCTTGATCACGAAGAGGGTGTTGCCGCTTTTCACCGGAATACGGTAGCTGCCGTCGTCACGTGTCAACACCACATCGGTACCGTTGGAGACTGCTGCGCCGGCTATACCCGGCTCCCGTCGCTCTTTATGGCCGTTTCCGTTGGTGTCTTCAAAGACGAAACCAGTGGCCAGCTGTTGTGAGAAGAGTGGGAGGGAGCTAAGAAGAAGAGTAAGGAAAAAGAGCTTTTTTTTCATCGTCGTTATTTTTTATCTATTGCTGTTCAGTCAACAAATATACTATTTATGTCGATTTCTCTCGTTACGAAACGATGAAGATTTCCGAAACAAAAGAGACGGACCCGCAGGGATCCGCCTCTGAAAAAATGTGCTGCTCCGGTTAGTATGACCAGAGCGCCTTCTCCCGGGTCTCCCTCAGATCATCAAGTGGTATCAGGGTGAAGCCCCAGCGGTACTCCCTGTTGGCGGGAAGGGTGTACTCAGGCAGGGGACGGGCGCCCCAGCTGTTGTATCCAGCCACGCCCTGTTGCTTCATATCCACACACACCTCCACGAAATCACGCGGTGTGATGTCGTTGATATGTGTTTGTCGTGGTTTTCTGTTGCGTGCCTCCGCGTCGTTACGGCTCTCGATCTCCTCTCGGTTGAAGTTGTTCCATTGATAGGGACGGTGGGTAGCCTCCTCCGAATCAAAATCTTCCACGCTGTTGTGCAGGGCATTGAAGCCGATGGTGTTGTCTGCCAGCACCATCAGACCCTTCTTGCCGTTGGTGAGGGCCACCCAGCGGGTATCGCTGCGATGACCGTTTTCCTGCGGCCGCACGTAGGGGAAATAGAGATCTGCCGCGCTGCTGCTGTAGAGGCCCACCTTCGATCCGGAAGCCCTGTCGATGTAGTTTTCACCCGGACCACGACCGAACCAGGATACCTTCTCCATCGTCACCGGTAAGCGGAAACGCATGCCAATGCGTGGGACATTCAATATGGAGGATGCCTTTCTTGCTGCTGACGCCTCGGGTGAGTAGGTAGCGGTAAGGGTGGCCTCCGAAGCGGTGATCTTTTCTTCCTTCATATCGGTGGAATGAAAGGTGCTGGCTGTATGCACAATTCCATCCGGATAGAGAGTGTATTTCACGTCGTAAAGGTTGCCGGCAGCAAGCAGGTAGGTCACCTCCAGCACCATCTTGTTACCCTCTTCATAGGTTTTCACATCCGTGATCCGGAAATCTCGGCTCGACTCTTTCCAGACCTGCAGACGGGCAGGTGCCCCATTGCCGTAGTCGTTGTCGTTGGGTGCCCTCCAGAAGTTGGGTTGCAGGCCGAACCCATGGTCAAAATAGTCGATGCCGCGCACCTTATAGGAGGAGACGATTCCCTGTTTCTTGTCGAAGCGGAAGAGCAGTTGGCTCCTTTTTATTTCAATGACCTCACTTTTCTCCGTCACTTTCCAGCCCGGGTTGACGATGTTGCTGGCATATTGCTCGCGCTCTCTCTCAAGAGGCAGCCTGAACTGCTCGAGGGCTACCTGGTGACCTGCCGGCAGCAACTCTGTTGCCTCCTTCCTTGTCACCTCAAAGTTGAGGAAATATTCTCCCCCGGCTTTGGGTGTGATTCCCGCTATCGGTATCTCTATCTCGGCTGAGTGCTGGGGTGCGAGGGTGACAGGCAGCTCACCAGTTGCCACCGTAGACCCGTTTTCAGTGATGTTGTACTGAAAGTGGAAAGCGTCGCTGTGGGTGAAGTAATGGCGATTGATGATGCGGATCTTGCCGGTGGTGAGATCCACCGCTTCAAAGGCAAAATTCTGGTGCACATACTTCACCTCCGCCATGGCAGGGTGGGGGGTACGGTCCGGACCCACCACGCCGTTGCAGAGGAAGTTGCCATCGCTGGGGGTGTCCACACCGTAATCCCCTCCATAGGTGTAGTAGAGGCGGCCCTGCTCGTCATACGCTTCCATGGCCTGGTCGACCCAGTCCCATATATAGCCTCCCTGCAGGTTGGGATATTTGTATATCGCCTCCCATTGTATATCGAGGTTGCCGTTTGAGTTGCCCATGGCGTGCGAATATTCGGAGGGCACCACCGGACGGTCGCTGCCTTTCCTACCAATCTCGTTGAGCCATGCTGCACTGGGATACTGGGGCACGTACATGTCGGTGTTGTGATCCCACAACGCGCGCTCGTAGTTGACCGGTCGATCCATCAGTCCGCGGTCCTGATCCTTCACGAACTTGTAGGTATAGAAGAAATTGATGCCGTTACCCGCTTCGTTACCCAGCGACCAGAAGGTGACAGAGGGGTGGTTCTTGTTCCGTTCGAACATGTTGACCGTCCTCTCCATGTGTGCCTCCTTCCATTCGGGGTGCCTGGAGAGTGATCGCTCACCATAGTACATGGCATGCGACTCGATGTTTGCCTCGTCATAGACATAGAGTCCATACTCGCTGCAGAGCTCGTAGAAACGGCGCGACTGCGGATAGTGTGAGAGACGTACTGTATTGATGTTGTGTTGTTTCATCAGCTCAAAATCACGAATCATCAGATCCTCAGTCATAAAATGACCCGTTTTTGGGTTCGTCTCATGAATGTTTACCCCTTTGAGCTTGATAGGCTGACCATTCACCAGCAACAGGCGATCGGTACGATTGCCGGTTTTCATTGGTTTGATCTCAATGCGGCGGAAGCCGACAGGGTAGGGGACCACCTCTCCTGTATCTTCCCCATCACCGATAACAGTGATCAGCAGCTTGTAGAGGTTAGGATGCTCGTCGCTCCAGGTAGCTACCTCCTGCAGCTCAGCGGCGAAACGAACCGATTGCACGCCGTTGGAGTGAACCGATACCGGTTTTGACCCTGCCGCCACGCTGTTACCACTACTGTCGAGTAGCTCATAGCTGACTTCAGCAGCAGATGCCCCCCGACCATAATTGGCCACGGTGGTCTCCAGTTCGAAGATGCCGTCGCGGTAACTGTCGTCGAGGGTCGATTTCACCCGGAAATCACGCAACGAGGTGCGGGGTTGCGACCAGAGGAAGACATCCCGTTCGATGCCGCTGATGCGCCAGAAATCCTGTGCTTCGAGGTAGGAACCTGTGCTCCAGCGCAATATCTTAATTGAAACGCTGTTGCTGCCCGGTTTCACGTAGGGTGTGATCCTGAACTCGGCGGTGGTCTTTGAATCCTCACTGTAACCCACCTCACGGCCGTTGACATAGAGGTAGACTCCCGACTTGGCACCGTCGATGCTGAGGAAGATCTCCCTTTCATCCCACTCCTGGGGGATGGTGATCTCCCGACGGTAGACACCCACCGGGTTCTCTTCCGGCAGGTAGGGAGGTTCCATCTTAGGATAACGGGTCACTGGATCCCGTTCCACGAACTCATAGGGATGGTTCACATAGATGGGGGTGCCGAAGCCCTGCAGCTCCCAGTTACCGGGTACACGGATCTCTTTCCACCCATCGAGTGAGACGGTTGAATCGGTGACATTCTCCGGCAGCTCCCGGTAGCTATCCACATAATAAAAGTTCCAGGTGCCGTTCAGTGAGATATAGTAGTTGCTTTCGTCAAATTTTTTCTGTAATGCATCCTCTCTGCTGTCGAAAGTCATGAACTGGGTACGGGGATACTCCTTGTTCACCTGTACTACATTGACATCCTGCCAGTAGGGGAGTGTACGTCGCGGTGAGACGTTCATATACTCCTGTGCCGCTGCCGGACTGTGGAATAGCATACCAGTGAGCAGTATGTAAAGAATCAATCTGTTCATTTCAATTTAAAGTTTATTGGGTCCGTTGGTTGTAAATGTTTGTCAGGTGAGATCAACTTTTATCGATCTCTGCCAGTAAGGCATCTGCCAGCCGGCTGGCTCCCACACGGAAGAGGCTGTTGTTGCACCACTCCTCCCCCAGGATCTCCCGTACAATGGTATAGTAGCTCAATGCATCTTCTGGTGTAGCCACACCGCCGGAGACCTTTAATCCTGCTTTGCGACCTGTTTTCCTGTGGTAATCACTGATGGCCTGGCACATCACGTAAGCTGCTTCCGGTGTGGCACCCGGGTAACCCTTGCCGGTGGAGGTCTTCAGGAAATCAGCTCCTGAATAGAGTGAGAGGATGGATGCACGATAGATGTGAGCCGCACTTTTCAACGCTCCTGTCTCCAGGATCACCTTGAGGGTGGCCTGCCGGCAAGCCTCTTTTATCTCGGAGAGCTCTTCGCACATCTCTTCATATTCCTCACCCAGGAAGAGACCCAGGTTGATCACCACGTCTATTTCATCGGCGCCATCAGCTACCGCCAGTGCCGTTTCAGCTACTTTTACCTCCGAAAAGGTTTGCGATGAAGGGAAACCGGCTGATACGCACGCAATCCGGACATCGGCTGTCAGTGCCTCTTTCACTGTGTGGGCGAAGTTGGGATAGACACAGATGGCCGCTACATTGGGTGTGTCGGGACGGCTGCCCTCAAAACTGTTCACCCTCTCGGTAAACTGCCAGACACCTTCGCGGGTGTCGGTACTGTTGAGGGTGGTCAGGTCGATGCAACCGTAGAGGAAGCTGTATACCTCTCTGGATTTGTCTGTAGCTCTTTTATCAGCCAGGAGGCTATTCACCTTCTCGGTTACCTGTTCATCGGTCAGCGTAAATGGATACGCTTTCAGTGTGGATAGATACTTTTCTTCTTCCATCTGTTCTATTCGTTTTATGGTTTGTATATTCACTGATTGTTCAGTTTTGGATTCTCTTTGTGACGGGTGGCATCTCTCCCGCTCTTTTTTTCAATGTTTTTTCTCAGCGCCTCTTCCAGATCAACACCCGTTTGATTGGCCATACAGATCAGCACCCATAGTACGTCGGCCATCTCATCGGCCAGATCAGCCGATCGGTCACTCTCTTTGAACGACTGGTCGCCATAGGTACGGGCGATAATACGAGCCAGCTCACCCACCTCCTCGGTAAGGATGGCCATGTTGGTCAACTCACTGAAGTAACGCACGCCATAGGTGCGTATCCAGTCATCTACCAGCTGTTGTGCTTCCTGCAATTTCATCTATTCTCTCTTTTTTGAATCGATCCAGATGGTGACCGGACCGTCGTTGACCAACTCCACCTGCATATCGGCACCAAAGGTACCTGTTGGCACCTCCCGTTCCAGTAGACCTTCCAACACCCGACAAAATTTCTCATACAGGGGAATCGCCTGCTCCGGTCTTGCCGCCCGGATGTAGGAGGGTCTGTTTCCCTTTCGGGTGCTGGCATGAAGTGTGAACTGTGATACTACCAGCAGCTCACCACCGACATCACTGACCGACAGGTTCATCACACCATCGGCATCATCAAAAACTCGTAGCTGGACAACTTTTCGGCAAAGATAATCGATGTCGCTCTCGTCATCCTCCTCTTCAATACCCAGGAAAATCAGCAAACCCTTGCCGATTCTGCCTTTCTGTTCACCGTCGATTACTACGGCGGCCCGTGATACCCGTTGAATCAATACCCTCATGTCTCTGTTTTGTGATTGCTGTCATGGATCCATTTCCTGATCTGCGCTGTTTTGCTTCGTCCAATCAGTTCACTGATCTCTTCATCTGTTGCTTCCCGGATCCGTTTGATACTTTTGAAACGGGTGAGCAATTTCCTTTTTGTCTCCTTGCCGATTCCCTTTATTTCATCGAGCTGTGACGTGATTTGTGCCTTGCTTCTTTTTTGCCGGTGAAAAGTGATGCCAAAACGATGGGCTTCATCACGGAGCTGCTGGATCAGTTTTAATGTCTCTGAGTTCTTGTCGATATACATGGGAACCGGGTCGCCAGGGTAATAGATCTCTTCCAACCGTTTGGCGATGCCGATAATCGCGATCTTTCCATAGAGACCGATTTTCTGGAGCGATTCTACGGCAGCATGCAGTTGCCCTTTACCGCCGTCGATCACAATGAGTTGGGGTAGGGGAGCGCCTTCGTTAAGCAGGCGAGAGTAGCGTCTTTCCACGATCTCACGCATCGATGCGTAATCGTCGGGTCCTGTCACGCTTTTCACATTGAAATGGCGGTACTCTTTTTTTACCGGCTTCGCTTTTTTGAAGACCACACAGGCTGCCACCGGATGGCTTCCCTGGATGTTGGAATTGTCGAAACACTCAATATGCCAGGGGATCTCTTTTAATCGAAGATCTTTTTGAGCACTCTTCAGGATGCGGGTAGCCCGCTGGTCGGGATTGAGCATCTCTGCTTTTTTCAGCTTGTCAAGTTTAAACTGCTTCACATTTTTTTCTGAGAGCAGCAAGAGTGTCCGCTTGTCACCCCGCTGTGGGATCGTGAACTCAACATCGGTCAGCTTCAGGTCGGGTAAGAATGGAACGATGATCTCTTTGGAATTACTCCCGAAACGCTGCCGCATCTCCACGATGCCCAGACCCAGCAGCTCTTCCGGTCGCTCCTCCAGCTTTTTTCTGTATTCAAATGTATATGCTTGGTTTACAGCGCCATTCACTACGTGGAGGTAGTTGATGTAGGCTGCCTGCTCATCTTCTTCGAATGCAAATACATCGAGGTTGTAACCAAAGTTGCTGACAACCTGCGATTTCTCCCTGAAGTTTTGTATCAGTAGAAGCTTATCCTTTAACTCCTGAGCCTCCTCAAAACGGAGCTCTTCGGCCAACAGATGCATCTCTTCCCGGATCTGCTTTTCGATAATTGAGATATTCCCTTTCAGTATCTCGGTAATCTCGGCAATGTTGCGGTTGTACTCCTCGAGCGACTGTAACGCTTCACAGGGACCTTTGCACTTTTTGATGTGGTATTGCAGACAAACCTTGAATTTGCCGGCGGCTATGTTCTCAGGGGTGAGATTCAATCGGCAGGTGCGTACCTTGTAGACGTTGCGGAAGATATCGAGCAATGTGTTTACCGACTGTACGGAGGTATAGGGACCGAAATAACGGGAACCATCCCTCACGATATTGCGTGTTTTGTAAACCCGCGGAAAGAACTCATTTTTGACAACGATGGAAGGGTAACTTTTGTCATCTTTGAGAAGCACGTTATAACGAGGACGGAGTTGCTTGATCAGGTTGTTTTCAAGCAGGAAGGTATCCTCTTCCGAGTTGACGACGATGTATTTTATCTTTCGGATGTTGCGCACCAGGATCCGTGTCTTGGGATGATCATGTTGCTTGTTGAAGTATGAGGAGACTCTTTTTTTCAGATCTTTCGCCTTACCCACGTAGATCACCGTCCCCTTCTCGTCGAGAAACTGGTAACAACCTGGCTGATGCGGGAGCACTGCCAACGTCTGTTTGATTTCATCGTTCATCATTCCGGTGGCTTACTTTAAAGACAAAGATACAAAAAAGAGCCCATTTCTGTCAACAGCCCCACGGGCGGATAACAAAAATGAGCGGGATTGAAACGAGTGACTCGTTAAATTGAGAACTTCAGGATAGAGCTTACCTCCACATCTGCGGGGAATAGTAATCGTCCCTCAAGTTCTTCCAACTCGATCAGGAAATTGATGTAGATTTTCTTTACACCCAATTTTTTTACCAGATTGTGCGCGGCCACCATGGTGCCACCGGTAGCCAGCAGGTCATCGTGGATCAGCACTACATCATCCTTGGTCAAGGCATCCTCATGAATCTGAATGGTGTCTTCACCATATTCCTTGCTATAGGTCTCTTCAATCACACTATAGGGGAGCTTTCCCGGTTTGCGGATCGGCACAAAGCCCGCACCAAGTTTGATGGCCACTGCAGGACCCATAAAGAAACCCCTCGACTCGATTCCTACTACCTTGGTGATTCCTTTGTCACGATAGCTTTCATAAAGGATGTCGGAAAGTTCTCTTAGATGCTCCGGCGACTGAAACAGCGTCGTGATATCCTTGAACTGAATGCCGGGGATGGGGAAATCCGGGATGTTTCTTACTGAAGCGGTCAATTTTTCAATGCTCATTGTTGTACAATTATTTGTTTGTTTTTTTGGTAATGTTCCACGTGAAACATTTCTCTCTTTATCTGCCCAGCAATACCAGTAACACCGATATGTCGTTGGGGGATACACCGGGTATTCTGCTTGCCTGTGCGATGGTCTCAGGGTTAATTCGTGTCAGCTTTTGCCTGGCTTCGGTTGAGAGCGATTGGATCTCATTGTAGTTGAATTTGTCCTTGATGCGGATATCCTCCAGGCGGGTAATCTTGTCGGCCATCACCTGTTCCCGCTTGATGTAACCGTTGTATTTGATCCGGATATCGGCCGACTCGATGATCTCTTCCTTTCGCTCCCGGATGGTCTCCAGCAGTTCCCGCAAGGGGGAAACCTCTCGTGCCATGATTCCCAGGTCGACATGCGGGCGTACCAGCAGGTCGATCAGCTTCACTCCCTGTTTGAGGGGCGCGGTACCGATGCTCTCCAGGAAGGGGTTGATTCGATCCGCTTTTATGGAGAAATTGTTCACAAAGTGAATGATCTCCTCCACTTTTTCTTCCTTGCGGTTGAATTGATCCAGTCGTTCAACGTTTGCCAGCCCCAGTTCGTGGCCTTTGCGGGTAAGCCGCTCATCGGCGTTGTCCTGTCGCAATAGTATGCGGTATTCGGCACGGGAGGTGAACATCCGATAGGGTTCATCCACACCCTTGGTGATCAGGTCGTCGATCAGAACGCCGATATAGGCTTCATCACGATGTAGCACAAAGGGAGTGCCTCCATGACAGTTGATATGGGCATTGATTCCTGCGATCATACCTTGTCCTGCAGCTTCCTCGTAGCCTGTGGTGCCGTTGATCTGTCCCGCAAAAAAGAGGTTTTTAACTGTTTTGGTTTCGAGGGTAGGATGGAGCTGTGTGGGGTCGAAGAAGTCATATTCGATGGCATAACCGGGTCGGAAGATATGTGTATGGCGGAACGCGGGTATGCTCTGTAGGGCTTTCAGCTGTGTCTCCAGCGGCAGCGAGGAGGAGAAGCCGTTGAGATAATACTCATGGGTGGTCTCCCCTTCCGGTTCCAGAAAGAGCTGATGGCTTGTTTTCTCGGAGAAGGTCACGATTTTCGTCTCGATGCTGGGGCAGTAGCGGGGACCGATGCTCTGGATTTGCCCGTTGTAAAGAGGTGAGTCATTCAATCCCTCCCGCAGCGCCGCGTGTACCTCCTCCGATGTATAGGCGATCCAGCAGCTGCGCTGTTTGAGGGTGCGCTGCACATCCGGGAGATAGGAGAACTTATGGAAATCAACATCCCCTTTCTGTTCTTCCAGCAGGGAGAAATCGACGGTTCGTGCATCGATCCGCACGGGTGTGCCGGTTTTCATCCGGTCGGTACGAAATCCGAGCTGCTGCAGCTGTTCAGTCATCCCTGTAGAGGCTGGCTCAGAGAGGCGACCGCCACCAATCTGCACCTTGCCGATATGGATCAGACCGTTCAGGAAGGTGCCATTGGTGAGAATCACTGCACCGGCAGTGAAGGTCACACCCATGCGGGTTTTCACACCTGATACCCTCTCTTTATCGAAGAGTAACTCTGTGACGGTGTCCTGCCACATGGAGAGGTTGGGGCTGTTCTCGATGATCTCCCGCCAGCTCTCGATAAACTTCATCCTGTCGCTCTGTACGCGGGGACTCCACATTGCAGGGCCCTTGGAGCGATTCAGCATCCGGAACTGGATCGCCGTCTTGTCGCTCACGATCCCCATCTGGCCGCCCAGAGCATCAATTTCCCGTACGATCTGTCCCTTGGCCACACCACCCACAGCAGGATTGCAGCTCATCTGAGCAATCTTGTTCATGTCCATCGTGATGAGCAGCGTCTTTGAGCCCATGTTGGCTGCAGCCGTTGCGGCTTCACATCCAGCATGGCCTGCTCCCACAACTATGATGTCGTATTTGAAATTCATTTTCTTTTTTCGAAGCTGCAAATTTACTAAAAAAGAAAACGTTACCTGTTGCTTAGACTGTTAATATCCGATAATAAGCGATTCCGCATGCTCATTTAAGATTGAGCCGAAGGTATACAGGTAGGTGATCACTGTACCCACCCACATATTTGCCGCTGTAGGTGCGATTGGGTTTGGGGCGGTTCCCACGACCGAAATATAGCAACCATGAGGGGTTGAACAGGTCGGCATTCTCCGGTTTGCAGTCGATGGCGGGTGATGTCAGCAGGTTGCCAGAGACGATGATCTGGTCGAACAGCAACCATCCCTTGTGGTAGGTTGTGCCCAGTCCTTTTTTGTATCTTGGGTAAAGCAGATTATAGAGTCTCAGGCTTTTGACATCCTCAAAGCTTTTTCGTGCTCCCAGCACTTCATCCACACTGTTGTCGTCGGGAGTGTCATTGAAATCACCCATGATGATCACATTGGCCTCCGGATCTTCTGCCGTAACCTTGTAAACCGCGTTTCTCAGTTCGCTCGCAGCGAAATAACGTCTTCGTTCCGAGAGCTCTCTTCCCTCGGCACGGGAGGGGAAATGGATGACAAACAGATGCAGGGTTTCGCCGTTGGATACCATTCCCTTCACATGGAGGATATCACGGGTACGGTCTTCTATACCAGGCAGATGTACCAGCACCGTATTGGATTCCAGCACATGGAAGCTATCTGTCTTATAGATCATCGCCACATCAGACCCCCGCTCATCGGGACTGTCGTAGTGCACATAACTGTATCCCTCCATCCCCTGTCGATGCATCTCATTCAGGATGCTTTCCATCACTGTTTTGTTTTCGATTTCGGCGAGTGAGATGATGTCCGGTTTATCCGGGTGTACAATCGTGGAGATCACTTTAGTCAATTTTTCAACCTTGTCGTTGTATCGCTGTTCGCTCCATTCCCGGAAACCGTTGGGCGTGAATTCGTCATCCATCGTTTCCGGATCATCGACGGTGTCGTAGAAGTTCTCGGTGTTGTAGAACATCAGAGAGAATGGCTGGTGCATAATAGTTCGGTTTTGGTTTATAGGTCTGAATTGTCCGGTGGATATTGGCTAAGTATATGGTTGGGGTATGTCAGCAATCAAATCAGTATGAGTGCTTTATCCTCCGCCTCCCTCATCGTTTGCTGTTCTGCTTCCGTCTTGTCATGAAAACCGCACAGGTGAAGCACACCGTGGATGATCACCCGTCGCAGTTCCTCCTCAAAAGGAGTCTGATATTTTTGTGCGTTGGTTTGCACCGTTTCCAGACTGACAATGATATCCCCGGCGATGATCTCTCCTTCTGAGTAGTCGAAAGTGATAATGTCAGTAAAATAATCATGCTGCAGATAGTGTTGGTTCATCTCCAGTATTTTCTGATCGTCACAAAAGAGATAGGAAAGATCTCCCACTTTTTTACCATAGGCAGCCGCGACCGATTTGATCCAGTTAGCCGTTTCCCGCTTCTTGATGGTTTTTGGGAATGAGACATTTTCTGATTGGAATATGATTGCCATTTCTATTTAAGTTATATTAACATTGAGACCTGTCTAATTGCTATCCGAAAAAGAGATAGGCAGTGAATATGGCTGCCACGACACCTGCCAGATCCGCCAAAAGCGCATAGGGAACGGTGTAGCGTGAATTTTTAATGTTCACAGCTCCATAGTAAACAGCCACGATATAAAAGGTGGTGTCGGTGGCACCCTGTAACACTGCGGAGAGGCGACCGGCAAAAGAGTCAGCGCCGAGGTTTTTCATGGTGTCGATCATCATGCCTCTCGCCCCGCTGCCGCTAAGTGGTTTCATCAGAGCTGTGGGCATGCCGTCCACCCAGCGGGTGTCGCTGCCGGTCATCGCCACCAGGCTACGTAGTCCCTCCATCAGGAAATCCATCGCACCGGAGGCGCGGAAGACACCGATACCCACCAAAATGGCAATCAGGTAAGGGATAATGGTGATGGCCGTTTTAAAACCATCTTTCGCTCCGTCGATGAAAGCCTCGAAGATGTTGATCTTTTTTCGCAATGCCTTCACAATAAAGAGGCAGATAATGGAGAAGAGGATCACGTTGGCGGCCAGGCTGGAGACGATGTTGATCTGTTCCTGTGGCATGGTGCGGAACAGCAGTACGGTGGCAGCGATGATGGCGCACATGCCCAGCAGGAAGCCCATGATGGCCCGCTGGAAGATGTTGATCCCCTGACGAAGGCAGACCGCAATGACACCCGCCAGGGTAGCGGCGAAGGTGGCGATCATGATGGGGATGAAGATGTCAGCTGGGTTGGCAGCCCCCATCTGTGCACGGTAAACCATCACGGTGACCGGTATCAGGGTGAGCCCGGAGGCGTTCAACACCAAAAACATGATCATCGGGTTAGAGGCCTGCTCTTTCTGCGGGTTGATCTCCTGTAGCTGTTGCATCGCCTTCAGACCGAACGGTGTGGCGGCATTGTCCAGACCCAGCATGTTGGCTGAGATATTCATCAGCATCGACCCCGAAGCGGGGTGGTTTCTGGGCAGGTCAGGGAATAGTCTCGAAAAGAGAGGTGCCACGGCACGTGAGAACATCTCCACCATGCCGCCCCTTTCGCCGATCTTCATCACCCCCAGCCAGAGTGAGAGCACGCCGGTCAGTCCCAGTGAGATCTCAAAGCCGGTGCGTGCGGTGTCGTAGGTAGAGTTCATGATGTCGGTGAAGACCTGCATGTCCCCAAAGAAAAGCAGCTTCACCAGTGCCACCACGAAGGCGATGAGGAAGAAGGCGATCCAGATGTAGTTCAATACCATATTCAGTGGAAATCAAGGTTGAAAAGAGTCCTTTCTGACATTCAAAAACCAAAGGTACAATTTCTACCACTTTATTAAAAGGAAATCATATATTTTGTAACTTTACCAGGCTGAACAGAAACCCTTCAATTCAATGCGCTGGAAGGATTTTCTATATTTCCAAAGAGGATCAAGGCTGGCAGTACTCCTGCTGATGATCCTGATTGTGCTGACGCTGATCCTGCAGATCCTGCTCACTACCCGTCGCTCTTCTGAATTCGTGTTGCAGCAAAATGATTCACTGATCCGTGCTTTTGAGCTGTTTCGGCGGAGCGGTCAGGTAGTGCAGCCCGATACCGCAGGCCATAATGAGCGGAGTGGAAAAGAGCGGAAAATCGTTTCGCATGGAAACAGGAGAGGAGAGGCTGCTCCTCCTTCGGTTGAGAGAAAACATCCTGAATATCCTGCTTATCCCGTTACAGTGAAGCTGCGCCCTGGAGAAACCATCTCCCTGAATGAGAGCGACACAAGTCGATGGAAGATGATTCCCGGCATTGGCAGTACGTATGCCGCCCGCATCGTGGGGTACCGGGAGCTGCTGGGAGGCTACGTGTGCATGGATCAGCTACAGGAGGTGTATGGGGTTGACGCGGAGTTATATGCCCGCATATCGCACTATATTACGCCAGACAGCCTCTACCGTCGCCTGCCGGTCAACCGTGCAGCGTTCAGCGATCTGCTCCGCCATCCCTACCTCAACTATGAGCAGGTGAAAGCCATTGTGAACCTCCGTCGTAAGAAGGGTGACATCCAATCGATCCGTGAGTTGGCGATGCTGGATCAATTCACGGATGCAGATATCATCCGGCTGGAACCCTATCTGGAGTTTTAAAACTGCCCATTGACCCTGTTACCGTGAAGATGCCCAATGGCAGATTCCTATTATTGGGGGGCATTGTGATAGACGGTTTCCAACGTGTAAGAGGTGTCGGTAGTAAAATAACCTCTTTTCATGACCTCCACAATATCTTTGCCATTGTTGACATAATTGCCAGTAGCATGATCGAAAAGACCCGAGCTTTCATGACCCGTACCGGTACTTCCGTTGTCCCAGTAAAATGCGGCCATGCCATAGGTGCGTGCGGCCTTGCACAAATACTCCAGGTAGTATTTCCGGAACGACTCGGAGCGACTGTCGCTACGGTGCACGCAGCCCATCTCTCCGATATAAACGGGTATACCCTTGTCGACATAGGTGTCTTTCAAATCAGCAAACACCCTCCTCAGGTGATCTTCGTCACCCCATTTCTCTTTCTTTCCTGTGGCACCGGTGTGTCCCCACTCACTAAACTTATCAGTCAGTGTGAATTCATGGGGGTCATAAAAGTGCACTGATACCAGCAGGCGATCTTTTGCAGGATCCTCGGGCAGCTTCAGGTGTTTCATCGTCAACTCGGGATTGGTGGTGTAACCGCTGATACCCAGGTAACGGGTGCTATTGAAGCCACCGACAGCACGCACGGCATCGACAAACGTCTGTTGCCATTCATTGAGAATGGCATACTGCCTGCCACCGTCACTGGTATTCTCACCGTAACCCCAATTTCCGTCGTGAATCTCGTTCACTCCTTCGAAGATCAGGAACTCCCCTTTCTCTTTAAAGCGCTCGGCTATCTGTGTCCACATGGCACTTAGTTGTGCCTTTATGGCCTCGTTGGCAGCGGCGTTTGAAGCTGCTTTCGTGATATCGAGCCAGTTTCCCGGTTCATCCTCGTTTCGGTGACCATCATGGTGAATGTTGATGATGGCTTTCAATCCGGCTTGCTCGGCATAACCCACAACCTCAGCCACACGTTCCAGCCAGCCGGAATCGATCACATAACCAGGAGCCGCTCCCACTTTGCCAAGCCAGGTGACGGGTATGCGTACCGATGTAAAACCAGCCTCCCTCACCTTGTGGAGCGTCTCTTGTGTGGCTTTGCCGTTACCCCACAGTGTTTCGCCTGCCACGTTGTTGGCGTGTGCATCGAGCTGATTACCCAGATTCCATCCAAGGCCCAACTCGCGAGCCACTATTACTGCCGGCTGCTTTTCGTCTGCAGGGTCGCTTCCGCTATTGTCACCCTTCTCCTGAACGATAATGAGGGTCTCCTGTTTATCGCCGGCGGTAACGATGATGTGTGCCTCGCGCGAGGCACCCTTGTTTGCCTCTGCCGTGAACACAAACGAAGTATAGTTCTCCAGCGGTGTAGAGGATTTCAAAGTCATCCATCCGGCGTCGGATCGTGCAGTGGCCGCAGGCCGCGAGCCCACGCTGATGATGGTTTCCCCACCGGTGGCAGAGAGGTTTTTGGATGATATGCTTTTTATGGTAAGAAAAGGATGTTCTTTTGGCGAGTCATCTGAAGAGGAACAAGAAAGAGAGACAACAAACAATAGTATGGTTGCCACTATTTGATGAGTAGGAAATTTGTACTTCATGTTATAATGGGATAATGATGATATTTCATCTCCACAGCCGGAGTTATTTCTCAAGTGCGGCGATATTCTCTTTCAGCGA
>Ga0265293_10002809_pt1 | contig 33775 bp, 28 predicted proteins | sample Munlanlewell138R_FD_192505 | JGI IMG/M metagenome (GOLD analysis project Ga0265293, IMG submission 192505) | Leachate microbial communities from a municipal landfill in Southern Ontario, Canada - Leachate well 138R | ecosystem: Engineered > Solid waste > Landfill > Unclassified | place: Canada... | reverse complement strand
GTTCCTCGAGATGCTCGATGAATCGCTCTGCGGTGATCGACCGCTCCACAAGACCACCCAAACACACGCGGGTGTGCTCATCCACGATGGAGCAGATCTTGATCGCTTTGCCGCGCTCATCGACATCAAATTGGAAATCAACCGCCCACACCACGCCCGGCGCAGCCGCCTTGGGGGCGTCAGCAGTTGATGACCCCACCCGCTTCCGCCGACGTTTCTGCGGCACCCGGAGCCCTTCTTCACGCCACAAGCGTTGTACCTTCTTGTGGTTCACATTCCAACCCTCAGCACGCGCGTCATGGTACGCACGTCGGTACCCCCAACGTGGGTGGTTCTTCGCAAACTTCCGGAGCCAGTCGCGCAGCGCCTGGTCAGGGTCTGCCGGGGTGTCGCCTCGGAGCGGCCGCCGCCATGCGGAGCGGGAAAGCCCGGCCAGGCGGCACGCCATGCGCTCACTGATCTGCAAGGTGCGAATCAGGTGCGTGATAGCGGCGCGACGCCTACCCGGGCCTAGAAGTTTCCCTCAGCCAACTCCTTCAAAGCAGCCTTCTCGAGCTCTGCTTCGGCAAGCAACCGCTTCAGGGTCGCGTTCTGCTTCTCGAGCTCCTTGAGCCGTTTCGCGTCGTCGGCTTTCATGCCGCCGTACTGGTTTCGCCACCGATAATAGGTCTGCTCGGTAACCCCGAGCTCGCGGCACACATCAGTGACGGTATTGCCCTCGCCGAGCAGCCGATCGGCTTGCCCGAGTTTCCGGACGATCTGCTCCGGGGTGTGGCGTTTTCTTTGCTTGCTCATCGTGTGATCCATTCTCCCCGCGAGCGCGGGGATCTGGACTTACATAACGAATGGACCTAGAAAACGGGGTCAGCCCACGAGGACTTCTGAGGGCCCTGGCTCGTCAAGCTCGACTTCTTCAAGGACCCATTTCCCCGGCACCTCTCGGAGAACAGCAGCGCGTGTCTTCAATTTAGTTCACCTTCGTTTCAGCTCCAGCTCGACGGGGCAGTTCGCCCGCATGAGTTCGAGTTTCTCAGTACTCAACTGCGCCCCAACCCTACGACTACTTCGCTTCAATCTGTTGAATCTTTATCAATCATGCAGCGCCAGTCAAGCATCCGTGACACACGGTCAAGCAGGAACTCCACGCGAACTCGACTGCCAGTGTCCATCACTTGATTTATTGCGCACGAGCCGCCCATGAGCATCCGTTTTCCTGGTCATTTTCGTGAATACTGTGAAGAGATACCCCGAACAAGCCCTCATCTACTCTCGCGAAGCGAGATCTCAGCGCAACAAAACCATGGTGTTCGCTGGACCGTATTTATTTATACATTCAACGTTCATCGAGCACGAAGAGAAAATGGAGCCCCAGTGAATACCTATGACAGCCTGCTTGCCGCGGTCACTGCCGCACAAGGCGAGACCCGCGACGTCATCGACCCCGCGACCGGTGATCTCATTGGCCGCGCTCCGGTGCAGGACGTCGCCGCGCTCGAAGCCGCGATCGATAGCGCCGAGACCGCGCAGACCACGTGGGCGGCGTTGTCAGACGCTGAGCGCGTTGCGTACCTCCACCAAGCCGCCGACAAGATTGAAGAGTCCGCTGAAGCACTCGCGGAACTGCTGTCTCGTGAGCAAGGTAAGCCCTTGAACGGGCCAAACGCTCGCTTCGAGGTCGGCGGTTGTGTGGCATGGACACGCGCCGCGGCCGACACTCAGCTGCCCGTCGAGGTGATCATCGACGACGAATCGGGCTACGCGGAAATGCACTACCGCCCGATCGGCGTCGTCGGCGCGATCTCCCCCTGGAACTGGCCCATGATGATCTCCATCTGGCAGATCGCCCCGTCACTCCGGATGGGCAACACCGTCGTGATCAAGCCGGCGGAAACCACGACGCTCTCGGTACTCGCGCTCGTCGCCGTCATGAACCAGGTACTTCCGGACGGCGTGCTCACGGCCGTCGCAGGCCCCGGCCGCACCGTCGGCGACGCTCTCACGCGCAGCCCCAAGGTGGGCAAGATCATGTTCACCGGTTCGACGCCCGTCGGCAAGCAGATCATCGAAGCCTCGGCCGGAAACGTCACACGACTCACCCTCGAGCTCGGCGGTAATGACGCGGGCATCGTGCTCCCCGACGTCGACCCCGCGGCCATCGCCGAGGACCTCTTCTGGGGCGCCTTCATCAACACCGGCCAGACCTGTGCTGCGCTGAAGCGCCTCTACGTGCACGACTCGATCTACGACCAGGTGGTTGAGGAGGTTGCGAAGGTGGCGGCCGGAGTGCCGATGGGTGTCGGCCTCGACGAGCAGAACGTGCTCGGTCCGCTCCAGAACCGTGCGCAATACGAGATCGTGGATCGCCTGGTGGAGTCCGCGAAGGCCTCGGGCGCGCGCGTCGTGCTCGGCGGGGACCCGGATCATGACGCCCCGGGGAACTTCTACCCCGCCACAATTGTGGCCGACATCGACCCGCATAACGACCTCGTGCTGGAGGAACAGTTCGGCCCAGCACTGCCCATCGTTCGCTACACCGATCTGGATGAGGCGATCCGACTCGCAAACGAACTCGAGGTCGGTCTCGGCTCGTCTGTCTGGACGACAGATCGCGAGCAGGCCATGCAGGTGGCGTCGAAGCTGCAGGCAGGCACCACATGGATCAACTCACACGGTGGGCTGCATCCGATGGTGCCGTTCGGTGGCGCAAAGCAGTCGGGCTACGGCCGTGAGTTCGGCGTCGAAGGCCTCAAGTCGGTCTCCGTGCCGCACGTGATCAGCGGGCGATAGGGCCCCGCAGAAAGGCCGTGCTGGCGAGAATATCCTCCTCGCCAGCACGGCCTCTTTGTCTGCAGTGCGGTGCCTCACACTCTGCGAGGCACCCCGTTACCAGCGCGGCTTACGCTTACGGTCGCCGCGATCGTCGAACCGACTCCGGTCATTCCAGTCGTTACGGTCATTACGATCGTTGCGGTCGCCTCGTCCGCCGCGATCGTTGCGGTGTCCTCCGCGACCACGGTCGTTCCGATCATTCCGGTCGTTCCGGTCTTTCCAGCCGCCACGATCGCCTCGGTCATCTCGACCCCGGCCACCGCGGTCCTCGCGCGACCGGTAGTCGTCCCGCGGGCGGCGCTCCTCCCACCCCTTGCCTCGCGGCGCTGGGCCGCGATCCTCACGCAACTCGATGAGCTTGCCGCTGATGCGCGTCTGCGAGAGTGCCTTGAGCGCCTCGGGAGAGAGGTTCGCGGGCAGTTCCACGAGCGAGAAATCATCGCGAACCTGGATTCGGCCGAAATCGTCACGGGCGAGACCACCCTCGTTCGCAATCGCGCCGACGATCTGTCCGGGGTTAATCTTCTGACGGCGACCGACCTCGATCCGATACATCCGCAGGTCATCTCGACGAGGCCTCGGCCCCCGGTCCGCCCGTTCGCGCCCACCATGATCCGCGCGACCGCCCGTCGATCCCTCTTCGAGGAATCGCGCGGCCTGCTTACGATCACGCTCGAATTTGCGATCGTCCTCCTCGGAAAGAAGCAGCGGCGTATCCCCCTGCGCGACGACGGCGAGCGCCGCAGCGACATCAGCCTCAGGAACGTCGTGGTGCCGCACGTAGTGGTCGATGATGTCGCGGAAGCGGTCGATACGTTCGGTCTCGGCGAGCGCCGCGGTAATGGCGTCATCGAAGCGGGAGAGCCGCGTCGCGTTGACCTCGTCGATCATCGGGAGTGGCATCTGCGTGAGCGGCTGCTTCGTCGCACGCTCAATCGCGTTCAGGAGTCGACGTTCGCGCGGCGTAACGAAGCTGATCGCGTCACCCGTGCGACCTGCGCGGCCGGTCCGGCCGATGCGGTGCACATAGCTTTCGGTGTCGATGGGCAGGTCGAAATTGATGACGTGGCTGATCCGCTCGACGTCGAGCCCGCGTGCGGCAACATCCGTCGCAACGAGAATGTCGAGCCGGCCGTCTTTCAGGGACTGGACGGTCCGTTCGCGCTGCACCTGCGGGATATCGCCGTTGATCGCGGCCGCCGAGTAGCCGCGCGCACGCAGTTTCTCTGCGACCTGCTCGGAGTCGCCGCGAGTACGCGTGAACACGATGAGCCCGTCGAAATCTTCGACCTCGAGAACCCGAGTGAGCGCATCGAGCTTCTGCGTGTACGAGACGACGATGTACCGCTGAGCGATGCTCGAGCTCGTCTGCGTCTTGCCGGCAATCTTAATTTCTTGCGGATCATTCAGATGCTGCTGCGAGATACGGCGGATCTGCGCGGGCATCGTCGCCGAGAACAGCGCGACCTGCTTCTCTTCAGGGGTATCGGCGAGGATCGTCTCCACGTCCTCCGCGAAGCCCATCTTCAGCATCTCGTCGGCCTCGTCGAGCACGAGGTAGCGGATCTGCGAGAGGTCGAGCGACCCCCGGTTCATGTGGTCCATGATGCGCCCGGGCGTGCCCACGACGATGTCGACGCCGCGTCGGAGCGCCGACAGCTGCTGGCCGTACGCCTGCCCGCCGTAGACCGGCAGCAGGTGCACCTCGGGCAGGTGCGCAGCGTAGCTCTCGAAGGCCTCGCAGACCTGCAGCGCGAGCTCGCGGGTGGGCGCGAGGACGAGCGCCTGCGGAACGCCGTTGCCCGGCTCGATGCGCGACAGGATCGGCAGCGCGAACGCCGCAGTCTTCCCGGTGCCCGTTTGCGCGAGCCCGACGACATCGCGGCCCTGCAGCAGGACGGGAATGGTGGCGGCCTGGATTGCAGAGGGAGTCTCGTACCCGACCTCGGTCACTGCACGGAGCACCTCGGGCGCGAGGCCCAGGCTCGAGAACTGGATTCGCTCCTCGAGTTCGGCGTCGGATGAGTTGGGCGCCGACGTGTCGACGTCGGGGGCCACGGGATCGCCTGCGGACGGGGCGGAGTTCTCGGAAGAGGGCATCGTATCATTCTACACCCGCTGTTCGCGCGTGTCCCTCCTGATCCGGAGGGTTCATCGAATCTTCGCTTCGCTCTGGCGTGACCCTCGCGGATCGTATACGATCGGAGCACGGCCGCCAGTGCGGCCACTTCCGGACACAGTGGAGGTCAGATGCTGGAGCAGTCGCAGATCGAGTCCATCGCGGACGAGCTGGTGCAGGCGGACAAGGATCGAACGATCCTTCCCAAGCTCACCTCTAGATACCCCGACATGGTGATTGAAGACTCGTACGCGATCCAAAAGGTCTGGTCGGACCGACGGATCGCGGAGGGCGCGCGCCTCGTCGGCCACAAGATCGGACTGACCTCGAAGGTCATGCAGGTGGCGACCGGCATCTCCGAACCCGACTACGGCGTGATCCACGATGACATGGTGTACGAATCGGGATCCGTGCTGGAGTTCGACCGATTTTCCAACGTCCGAATCGAGGTCGAGCTCGCGTTCGTGCTGTCGAAGCCCCTTGCAGGGCCGAACGTGACCCTCTTCGACGTGCTGAATGCCACCGACTACGTCGTCCCCGCGCTCGAGATCCTCAATTCGCACCTCGAACTCGAAGGGCGCACGATCGTCGACACCATCAGCGACAACGCCGCGATGGGTGCAATGGTGATCGGAGGCCGGCCGGTGCGGGTCGAAGAGATCGACCTGACGTGGGCGAAAGCTCTGCTGTATCGGAACGAGACGATCGAGGATTCTGGTGTCGCCGGCGCCGTGCTCGGCCACCCGGCGATGGGCGTCGCCTGGCTCGCGAACAAGCTCGCGCAGCACGGCCAGACGCTCGACGCCGGAGAAATCATTCTTGCCGGGTCGTTCACCAAGCCGATGTGGGTGGAACGCGGCGACACAGTGCACGCCGACTACGCAGAACTGGGTTCGGTGACATGCCGGTTCATCTGACACTTCCCCCCACACTGCGCGACCGACTGGCAGCCTCGGCGAACCCGCTCATCGGCCTCTGGGCCTGCGCAGGAAGCCCGGTCACCGCCGAGATCGTCGCCGGCAGCGGCTGCGACTGGGTGCTCCTCGACGGCGAGCACTCCCCCAACGGGCTCGAATCGATCCTCGCGCAGCTCTACGCCATGAGCGCCTACCCGGTCGCGCCGGTCGTGCGGCCGCCGTTCGGAGACACCGTCACGATCAAGCAGTACCTCGACCTCGGGGTCCAGAACCTGTTGATCCCCATGGTCGATTCGGCGGCGCAGGCCGAGCAGATCGTTCGCGCGGTGCGCTACCCCGATGGGACCGCATCGGGAGGGGTGCGCGGCGTGGGCTCGGCCCTCGCCCGCTCAGCACGCTGGAACCGGGTGGAGGGGTACCTGAACCGCGCTGCCGAGACGATCAGCCTCACGGTGCAGATCGAATCGGCAGCAGCCGTCGCCGAGGTTGACCGGATCGTCGCGGTTGACGGAGTGGATGCCCTCTTCGTCGGACCTTCGGATCTCGCGGCCTCGATGGGGCTGCTCGGACAGCAGAATCACCCGGACGTGGTCGACGCGGTACTACGCGCCATCGCCGCCGGAGTCGCGGCCGGAAAGCCGGTCGGTGTCAACACATTCGTTCCTGCCGACGCCGACCGATATCTCGAGGCCGGCGCCTCGTTTGTCGCGATCGGTGCCGACGTCGCGATTCTTGCGCGGCAGACCGAGGCGCTCGTGGACCGCTTCCGCCCGGATCAAGACGGCGGGGCCGCGCCGCGTGCGAGCTACTGACGTACGAGCGGAATTGACATGCAGCCGAACGGACACCAGCCCCGCGGGGTCACGGTGTCCGTTCGCTGTTTCGCCCGGCAGTCGCCCCCACCTGCGGAGAGGACTGGCCACATTGAGGGCTTCACAAACCCCGAGAGATCGTATACGATAAGAGATACAACACGCGACTGCCCGTAGATTCGCGGTCGCGGAGGAGATGAGCGAGGTAGCAATGACGTACGGACCTGAGCAGTTGGGCATCGAACTCCCCGGCAAGATCATCGCCGTGCACCTGAACTATGCGTCGCGAATCGCGCAGCGCGGTCGGGAGCCGCAGTTCGCCTCCTACTTCTTCAAGCCCGCTTCTTCGCTCGCCCCCACGGGCGGCACCGTCGAGCGCCCCGCCGGCACCGAACTTCTCGCGTTCGAGGGAGAAATCGCTCTCGTCATCGGCGAACCCGCGCGCTGGGTGTCACCGGAAGATGGCTGGAAGCACGTGGCGAAAGTCACCGCCGCGAATGACCTCGGCCTCTACGACCTCCGCGCCGCGGACAAGGGATCCAACGTGCGCAACAAGGGCGGCGACGGCTACACGCCGATCGGCCCCGTCGCGCTCCGCACTGAGGGCCTCGGCGAGGGCGACTTCCGAGTACGCACCTGGGTCAACGGTGAGATCGTCCAGGAAGATTCGAGCGACACGCTCAAGTTCTCGTTCGGCACCCTCGTTGCCGATCTCTCTCAGCACATGACCCTCGAAACCGGAGACGTGATTCTCACCGGCACCCCCGCGGGCTCGTCCGTGCTCGTCCCCGGCGACGTCGTCGAGGTCGAAGTCGACGCCCCGAATGCACCGGGCGCTCCGTCGACCGGTCGCCTCACAACGACGGTCACTCAGGGCACAGAAACCTTCGGCGCATTCGGCAACACGCCCCGCGTCGACGATCTGCAACGCGTCGAGGCCTGGGGCGACGAGGCTCAGCACGCCGCCGCGGTTGCCGCAGGCCGTGCCACCCCGCTCGAGGGTTCCAGCACCGCGGTTCTGACCGATGAGATCCGCGATCTCCTGGATGGCGTCGCGGTCGCCACCGTTTCCGCTGCGCTTCGCAAGCGCGGCTACGTAGACATCTTCATCGACGGCGTGACCCCAAACCACGAGGGCGACCGCATCCTTGGACCGGCGAAGACGTTGCGCTTCATCCCGTTCCGCCCGGATCTCTTCAAGAAGTACGGTGGCGGTTTCAACGCGCAGAAGCGCGCATTCGACACGGTCGAATCCGGTGAGGTGCTGGTCGTCGAGGCCCGCGGCGTTCCCTCGACTGGCACCGTCGGCGACGTGCTCGCCCTCCGCGCCCAGGTGCGCGGGGCCGTCGGCGTCGTCACCGACGGTGGGGTCCGCGACTACGCGGCCGTGCAGGAATTCGACATCCCGGTCTTCTCGCAGGGCGCGCACCCGAGCGTGCTCGGACGCCGCCACGTGCCGTGGGAGACCGATGTCACCATCGCATGCGGCGGTGCCGCGGTGCAGCCCGGAGACATCATCATGGGCGACCGCGACGGGGTCATCGTGATCCCTCCGTTCCTGCTCGAAGAGGTGGCGCGTGAAGCCGCCGAGCAGGAGACCGCCGACGCATGGGTGGCAGAGCAGGTCGCTGCCGGCCACGCGGTCGACGGACTCTTCCCGATGAACGCCGAGTGGCGCAAGAAGTACGAGGCAGCGCGCGCCGCAGGAGAACTGGCCTGATCATGGCGACCGAGTCGAAATCAGAGCGCGCCTACCGCGTGATCCGCGAGCGGATCAACAGCGGCCAGTACGTGCCCGGGTATCGACTCGTCCTCGCCACAATCGCCTCAGAGCTCGACATGTCCGTCGTGCCGGTGCGTGAGGCGATCCGCCGGCTCGAGGCCGAAGAACTCGTCACCTTCGAGCGAAACGTTGGCGCGCAGGTCTCACTCATCAAGGAGGCCGAATACCAGCACACGATGGAGACGCTCGCCCTCGTCGAGGGGGCGGCAACCGCGCTCGGTGCTCCCGAGATCACGGCAGACCAGCTGGCGCGCGCTGCCGAGATCAACGAGCGGCTGCGTCAGAGCCTCGACCACTTCGACCCGCACCGCTTCACCGAACTCAACCTCGAATTCCACAGCGTGCTCTTCGAGACGTGCCCGAACCCGCACATCCTCGACCTCGTGCATCGCGGCTGGGGACGGATGCGGGCACTGCGCGACTCCTCCTTCAGTTTCGTTCCGGGGCGCGCTCGCGCCTCGGTCGAAGAGCACGATCGCATCCTGCAGCTCGTCACCGACCGCGCACCGGTGATCGAGATCGAGGTCGCCGCCCGTGAGCATCGCCTCGCCACGCTCGATGCCGTCCTCGCACGACAGCGGGATTCGAAGCAGTCGGCCTCGAGCTCCGCCTCCTGACTCGACGCACCACTAACACGACCACACCGAAATTTCACCAGAAAGGCAGATCATCATGACGTATCAGAAGCCCGAAGGATTGCCCGAGAAGCTTCAGCTCTTTATCGACGGCGAGTTCGTCGACGCCCGCGACGGCGCGACGTTCGACGTCTTGGAGCCCGTCTCGAACGAGAACTACATCACCGCAGCCTCCGCGAGCAAGGAAGACGTGGATCTCGCCGTCATCGCAGCGAAGCGCGCGTTCGACGAGGGCCCGTGGCCGAAGATGCTCCCCCGCGAGCGCTCACGCATCCTCCACAAGGTGGCCGATATCGTGGAGTCCCGCGATGACCGTCTCGCACTCATCGAGAGCTGGGATTCCGGTCTTCCGATCACCCAGGCCAAGGGGCAGGCTCGCCGCGCCGCCGAGAACTTCCGCTTCTTCGCCGACCTCATCGTCGCGCAGCACGACAACGTCACCAAGGTTCCGGGTCGCCAGATCAACTACGTGAACCGCAAGCCGATCGGCGTCGCCGGGCTCATCACCCCCTGGAACGTTCCGTTCATGCAGGAGTCCTGGAAGCTCGCCCCGGCGCTCGCCACCGGCAACACGGTCGTGCTCAAGCCCGCGAGCTACACTCCGCTGTCCGCAGCACTGTGGCCCGAGATCTTCCGCGAGGCCGGCGTGCCCGACGGCGTCTTTAACCTCATCTTCGGCTCCGGCGGAGTCGCTGGCGACGCACTCGTCAAGCACCCCGACGTGCCCCTCATCTCCTTCACTGGCGACAGCTCTACCGGCGCGATGCTGTCGACGAACGCCGCACCCTTCCTCAAGGGGCTGTCGCTGGAACTCGGCGGCAAGAGCCCCTCGGTCGTCTTCGCGGATGCGGATCTCGACGAGGCGCTTGACGCCACAGTCTTCAGCGTCTTCAGCCTGAACGGCGAGCGCTGCACCGCAGGCTCCCGCGTGCTCGTCGAGCGCTCGATCTACGACGACTTCGTCGCACGGTACGCGGAGCGCGCAAAGAACATCGTGGTGGGCCTGCCTTCCGATCCCGCAACCGAGGTCGGTGCTCTGGTGCACCCGAGCCACTTCGAGAAGGTCATGAGCTACGTCGAGATCGGCAAGACCGAGGGCCGTCTCGTCGCCGGCGGTGGCCGCCCCGAGAACTTTCCCGAGGGCAACTACGTCGCACCCACCGTGTTTGCCGACGTGAAGTCTGACGCCCGGATCTTCCAGGAGGAGATCTTCGGCCCCGTCGTCGCCATCACCCCCTTCGACACGGACGAGGAAGCACTCCAGCTCGCGAACGACACGAAGTACGGCCTCGCCGCCTACGTGTGGACGTCGAACCTGAAGCGCGCCCACAACTTCGCGCACGGGATCGAGTCGGGCATGGTCTGGCTGAACTCCAACAACGTCCGCGATCTCCGCACCCCGTTTGGCGGCGTCAAGGCCTCCGGGCTCGGCCGTGAGGGCGGTTACCGCTCGGTGGACTTCTACACCACCTCGCAGTCGATCCAGATCACGCTGAACGAAGCCCACTCGCCCCGCTTCGGCGCCGGCAACAAGTAAGTTTCTCCCCCCGAGAAGTTAGGAAATTATCATGGCAAAACTGAACGAGGCTGACAAGACATCGTCGGGTTTCTGGGTCACCAAGGAGGCCCCGATCCAGTCGGATAACCCGGTCGCGACGCCCAAGAGCGAGGCACCCGACATCCTCCGCTGCGCCTACATGGAGCTCGTCGTCACCGATCTCGCGAAGTCGCGCGAGTTCTACGTCGACGTCCTCGGCCTGTACGTGACCGCGGAAGACGATGAGGCGATCTACCTCCGTTCGACGGAGGAGTTCATCCACCACAACCTCGTGCTCCGCAAGGGCCCCGTGGCAGCCGTCGCCGCGTTCTCGTACCGCGTTCGCACCCCCGAAGACCTTGATAAGGCCGTCGCCTTCTACACCGAGCTCGGCTGCGACGTGCGCCGCAACGAGAACGGCTTCACCAAGGGCATCGGCGATTCGGTGCGCGTGGTCGATCCGCTCGGCTTCCCCTACGAGTTCTTCTACCAGACCGAGCACCAGGAACGCCTCGCATGGCGCTACGACCTGCAGATCCCGGGCGAACTCGTGCGCCTGGACCACTTCAACCAGGTCACCCCCGACGTGCCCCGCGCGGTGCGCCACTACCAGGATCTCGGCTTCCGCGTGACCGAGGACATCCAGGACAACGAGGGCACCGTCTACGCCGCGTGGCTGCGCCGCAAGCCCACCGTGCACGACACGGCAGCAACGGGTGGCGACGGCCCCCGCATGCACCACGTCGCGTTCGCAACCCACGAGAAGCACAACATTCTCGCGATCTGCGACAAGCTCGGCGCGCTCCGCCTCAGCGACCACATCGAGCGCGGCCCCGGCCGTCACGGCGTGTCGAACGCGTTCTACCTGTACCTGCGCGATCCCGACGGCCACCGCGTCGAGATCTACACGCAGGACTACTACACGGGCGACCCCGACAACCCGGTCGTCACCTGGGATGTGCACGACAACCAGCGCCGTGACTGGTGGGGCAACCCGGTCGTCCCGTCATGGTACACGGATGCTTCGCTCGTGCTCGACCTCGACGGCAACCCGCAGCCGGTCGTCGCACGCACCGACAGCAGCGAGATGGCCGTGACCATCGGCGCCGACGGGTTCTCCTACACCCGTGAGGGCGACGACGTGAAGGGCTTCAAACTCGGCGAGACGCTGTAAGTTCGTTTCGATAGGGATCGGCCGGGGCGCTCATGCGTCCCGGCCGATCCATGTCCGCCGCGAAGTCGGCCTCGCTCCGCTCGACGGTGCCCGCACACACGCACGCACGCACGCACGCACTCGAACGTCACGAATCGCCGGAGGCTCCGGAGGACATTTCGAGCCGCCAGTCGATGGGAGCCGCCCCCTGTTCTTCGAGGGCGGTGTTTGCGCGGCTGAACGGGCGCGACCCGAAGAACCCTCGAGAGGCGGAGAGCGGCGAGGGGTGCGGGCTCTCGATTCTCGGCACGGCTTCGAGCATCGGCCCGAGTGCCCGCGCGTCATTCCCCCACAGGATCGCAACAAGCGGGCCGCCCCGAGCCGCGAGGGCCCGGATCGCCTGCTCGGTGACAGCTTCCCAGCCTTTCCGCCGGTGCGACGCCGGCGCACCCGCCCGCACCGTGAGGACTCGGTTGAGCAGCAGCACTCCGCGATCGGCCCACGCCGTCAGGTCGCCGTGGTCGACCGGAGAAATTCCGAGGTCGTCGTGGAGCTCTCGGTAGATGTTCTGCAGGCTGCGCGGGATCGGCCGCACGTCTGCGGCCGTCGCGAACGATAATCCGATCGGGTGTCCGGGCGTCGGGTAGGGATCCTGCCCCACGATCAGCACCCGGATGTCGGCGAGCGGCCGAGCAAACGCCGCGAGAATGCGGTCTCCCGCGGGCAGCACGCGCTGCCCGGCTGCGCGCTCATCGTTCAGGAATCTGCCGAGTTCAGCGAGCTGACCGCCCACCGGCGCAAGCGCTTCGGCCCAGTCCGGGGCGATATGGCCGTGCTCTGCGAGCTCGGTCAACGTCTGTGCCATCTCGGTGCTCCACCCTGTTGCTACGGCAAATCCATCAGCGCGGCGCTCAGGTCAGTGCGACCGTGCCTCGGCTCCGAAGGTTACACCCCGTGTCCTGGCCGGTTGCGGCGCCGTCCCGCACTGCCTACGCTCGACACCAGTGCCGAACACTGCACGTACCGACCAGCACTTCACCGGACCGAGGAGCAGCGATGACCGACCAGAACGCCTGGGGTTTCGAGACCAAACAGATCCACGCGGGCCAGCAGCCCGACCCAACCTCGGGCGCACGGGCGCTCCCGATCCAGCAGACGACCGCGTTCGTCTTCGAAAACACTGAGCAGGCCGCCAATCGATTCGCACTCGCCGAGCTGGGGCCGATCTACACGCGCATCACAAACCCGACGCAGGATGTCGCTGAGCAGCGCGTCGCGGCCCTCGAGGGCGGAGTGGCGGCACTCTTCCTCGCGAGCGGCCAGGCTGCGTCGACGTTCGCCGTGCTGAACATCGCGAACTCGGGCGACCACATCGTCTCGTCGAGCTCCATCTACGGCGGCACCTACAACCTCTTCAAATATTCGCTCGCAAAGCTCGGCATCGAGGTCACTTTCGTCGAGGATCAGGACGATCCGGCAGCCTGGCAGCGCGCGGTTCGCCCGAACACCAAGCTGTTCTTCGCGGAGTCCATCGCGAACCCGCGTTCCAACGTGCTCGACATTCGCGCGATCGCAGACGTGGCTCACGAGAACGGTCTGCCGCTCATCATCGATAACACGGTTGCGAGCCCGTATCTCGTCCGTCCGCTCGAGTACGGGGCTGACATCGTTCTGCACTCGGCTACCAAGTTCCTCGGCGGCCACGGCACCACCATGGGCGGCGTCATCGTCGACGGCGGCACGTTCCCCTGGTCCGAGCACGCAGAACGCTTCCCCGGCCTCAACACGCCCGACGACTCCTACCACGGGGTCGTGTACACCCAGGCCGTGGGCGACGCGATCGCCTTCATCATCAAGGCGCGCGTGCAGCTGCTGCGCGACTTCGGTTCGGCGATCGCTCCGCAGAGCGCCTGGCAGCTGCTGCAGGGCATCGAGACCCTCTCGCTGCGCATGGAGCGTCACGTGCAGAACGCCCAGGAGGTCGCAGAGTGGCTCGAAGCCCACGATGACGTCGCCACCGTCTACTACTCGGGCCTGCCTAGCTCGCCCTGGTACGCGGCTGCGAACACGTACGCTCCCAAGGGCGTCGGCGCGGTGCTCTCCTTCGAACTCAAGGGCGGAGTTGAAGCTGGCAAGGCCTTCGTCGATTCGCTCCAGCTCTTCAGCCACGTCGCAAACATCGGCGACGTGCGATCCCTCATCATCCACCCCGCTTCGACGACGCACTCGCAGCTCACGCCTGAGCAGCAGCTGACCGCCGGGGTCACTCCGGGCCTCGTGCGCCTCTCCGTGGGCCTCGAGCACATCACCGACATCAAGGCGGACCTGGAGCTCGGTTTCGCCGCGGCCCGCAAGGTCGTCGCGGAGTCCGCAGCGAACGCGTAACACCGCGTTCCTCCCTCCCACTGTGCACGGCGGGGGTGACGCTCGTGTCACCCCCGCCGTGTTCGTGCGCGCCGAAACCCGCTGGGCGGGCGAGGGATCCCGATCCCGAACCCATCCAGCATTCTCGCGAATGCTCCTTCTGAACTTATTTCCCGCCACCCCCAACGCACGATGCGCTTGTTCGTCACGCCCTCGATGAGATCCCTTCGGCGCTTTTCGCGATACACGACCTCCTCGGCGGATTTACCGCCACGCAACCCCGAGTCCACATACTTCAGCTTCCCATCGCACTCCCCGAACCGATCACGCCCAAGGAATTCAAAGTCCGCATAGTAGGTCTGCCCGCCAGGAATTACGACCGGCACCTGCAGCTCGATCTCGAATCCAAATCGCCTGAGGTACAGGTGACTCACGCTCTCGAGTACGGAATCAGTTCGTGGATCGCTCACCTTCAGCAGATCCCTCGCACGGGCAATTCCTCGCTCGCCGCAGTGACGCCTGATGCGCAACTTCATGTCTTCCCGCCACCTGCCCAAGAATTCCTCATCGATGTGTCTGCCTACTCGGAACCGGGCCCGCAAGTACGCATCCGCGCACGCAATCGCCGTTTCCGGCGCCATGAAGCGCGCAATGTCCAAGATCGTGCGATCCGGTGCAGTGCACAGCAGGCCACCGACCGTGACGACGTCACCCGGCCCCAGCGCTGCTCTATGGCGGACGAGACCAGCCCGACGCCGACTCGCACCGTTGCTGGCGGCCGTCACATGCACCGGCTGCACCGATGCGTCTCGCAGCGGAAGCCCGAACAGCACCGCTGCTGAGATGTGAGAGAAGACCGGTCCGTGTGCCGTCCGGGATCCGAACGCAAGCATCTGTGCCAGGTGCCGTTGCTCGGGCGACAAGGTGTTCCATAGATCGGCTGGAATATAACGTCCGCGCCCGAGCCTCACTACCCCGATGCGAGGCGGTCGGTCATCACGTCCGGTCTGAATCAGCATGGCCTCGATCCCTGCAAGCGTCGAATCCAGACTGAGATCAACCGGAGGCGAGGTTCCGGCTGCAGCAAAGTTCAGGGCAAGCATCTGCAGATCATCTCTCGGTAGCGAACGAGGCGCAGCCAAGTTCGAGCAGAGACGCACAGATTGCCGCCGGAATCGCACGAATGCAGATTGGGGAGGAAGAGTGGTGTGAGCGCGCAAGCGAGCGTGCGGCCTCCCGAAAACCTTCACCCATGATCGCTCTCCCTGTCTTCATACCTCCCCAAGTCACACCGGGGCGAGGCGCCTGCCGGTGAGCGTGCACCTGGGGATCGAACGTGCACTCCGGGGGCCGTCCCCGAGGTGCACACTCGCCCCCAAGGTGCACGTTGGTGGGTGGAGCGCGCGGGTGGAACGGGTGGGTGGAGCGCGCGGAGCCCGCGGGCGAGGGATCGTAACAATGCCGCACTGCGCCGCGATCCCGGGCAGAATGGGGAGCTATGGACTGGCAGACCCCCGAGGACTCGTTCCCCACCGACTTCATCACCGACGCGCAGCTGCGCGCACTGATGGGACGCCCGCCGATCTCTGGCGGGTGGCGGGACGGCGACCCCGTCGGAGATCGAAAGTTCGCCGCCATCGGCACGGTCACGACAGAGGCGGGCGCCGAGATCCCGAACGTTCGGATCGCCTACGAAACGTTCGGCGAACTGAATGAGTCGCGCGACAATGTGATCCTCGTGTTCCACGCGCTGACGGGCGACAGCCATCTCGTGGGCCCGGCCGCACCTGGCCATCCGACTGACGGATGGTGGTCGGAAATTGTGGGCCCAGGGAAGCCGCTCGACACAACGAAGTACTGCATCATCGCGCCGAATGTTCTCGGCGGCTGCCAGGGATCGACGGGGCCCGGCTCACTCGATCCGACTGGCCATGAGTGGGGAGGACGCTTCCCCTACCTGACGATCCGAGACCAGGTCGCGGCGACCGCCCGTTTCGCCGACGAGATCGGCGTCGACCGGTTCTTCGCGGTCATCGGGGGGTCAATGGGGGGCATGCACGCCCTCGAGTGGGCGATCACTCACCGAGACCGCGTCGACCGGCTTGCAGTGATCGCCGCACCGCCAGTGACAACGGCCGACCAGATCGGGTTGAACCTCGTACAGCTCGAAGCCATCAGGTCAGACCCCTTCTACCGTGACGGCAACTACTACGACGCACCCGACGGTGTCGGCCCGCACCACGGTCTCGCAACGGCCCGCCGGCTGGCTCTGCTGAACTACCGCAGCAACACGGAGCTCGACGAGCGCTTCGGCCGCGCATGGCAATCCGCCGTGAGCCCCCTCGGCGGTGGCGGCCGCTTCGCCGTCGAGTCGTACCTGGACTTTCACGGCAACAAATTCACGCGACGCTTCGACGCGAACAGCTACGTCACGCTCGTGCAGTCGATGAACTCCCACGACGTCGGCCGCGGGCGCGGGGGCGTGCGGGCGGCCCTCTCAACGCTGGATCTCCCCACGCTCATCCTCGGTATCCCCAGCGATCGCTTGTTCACTCTGGCCGGTCAGGAGGAGATCGCGCAGCACACGCCCGGAAGCTTGGACGGAGATCGCGCGACCCAGATCGACTCGCCGTTCGGGCACGATGCGTTCCTGATCGAGTTCGAGATGGTGGGCGCTCAACTGGAGCGGCTGCTCGAGCGCTGATCGTCTCTCAGCTCCCACCGTTCTCCCAAGAGGCTCCCACGTTGCCGACGTAGGCTCGGCACGTCGGCAACCACTCGAGAACAGGAGCAACCTTGATCGTCTCCCGCGTGCGCCGAGTCATCTCTGCTGCAGCCCTGGTCACGATCGCCGTGCCGCTGTGCACGACAGGTTGCGGCTCCGTCGCGGAACTCGGAACACGGGCTGCGGAACTGCGCGCCGCGAACGACTCTGATCTCCTGGAGATGCCGACCGAACGCCTCTACCAGCTCGCAACATTCGAGATCACGGCTCCCGAGGAGCTCGGCTCGATCGGGCGCGTCGCCGAATCACAGCTGCGCTTCGACGGCTTCATCCTCATCACCGACGATCTCATCACTGCGGCAGAGTTCGAGTTCGGTCTGGTCGACTGGCAGCAGGTCAGATTCACCCTCACCGAGCCGGCAGTGCTCCGGCGCGCTGAGGGTGAGGTCATGCTGGGCAACCCCCTCCACGCGGTCGGCCGGCTCACCGTCGGCGAAGGCGCCCCCCAGCACACCACCGTCACGATCGCTCCCGTGATCGTCGACGACGAGCATGTCGAACTCGAGGCGGCGTTCAGCCTCCCGACAGGCCTGATCCCACCCGCCATCACGGTCGCGCCGGCGGAGGTTACCGCGCGCGTCAGCATGGTCGCCGTGCCCTGACGGGCGCGTCGCGGCTGCCCGAGCCCCGTCGACCCTCAAACGGCCGTCGGCCCGCGAGGGTTCAGGTTAGTCGAACCGCCGGCGTCGTGTGGCGTCGTGCACCTCACCGACGAGCACCTCGATGATGTCCTCAAGAAAGACGACGCCGAGTTCAGCCCCGGTCGAATCGAGGATGCGTGCAAGGTGGATCCCTCGCGCCTGCATCCTCGCCAGCACATCTTCGAGCTCGGTTGCGGCGTGTACCGATTCCATCTCACGGATGCGTTTGGCTGCGATCGGCTCCGCCATGCGATCCTCGCCGAGGCGCACGAGATCCTTGATGTGCACATAGCCGGCGAGACCGGAGTCCTCCCCACGGATCGGGTACCGTGAGAACCCGTGCTTCGCGACGGCCGCTTCCACGTCGTCGGGGGTCGCACCGGCCGGCAGCACGACGAGGTCTTCTGAGGGGATGATGAGATCCTTCGCCTGCTTCGTCGTGAATTCGAACGCCGCTAACAGGGTCCCCGTCCGGTCATCGAGCACGCCCTCGCGCGTGGAGTGGCTGACGATGCTCGCGACCTCCTCGAGGGTGTAAGTGCTGGTCGTCTCAGACTTCGGCTCCACTTTAAAGAGCCGAAGCGTGCCGTTCGCGATCGCATTCAACGCGCCGATGACCGGTTTGAGCACGCGTGAGATCGCGACAAGGGGCGGCGCAAGCAGCAGCACTGCACGGTCAGGGATCGAGAAGGCCGCATTCTTCGGCACCATCTCCCCCAGCACGACGTGCAGATACGAAACGATGAGCAGCGTGAGCACGAAGCCGACAACGCTCACCACCTCGGGAGCGAGTCCAGTCCACGACAGCGGCCCCTCGAGCAGGTGATGGATCGCCGGCTCCGAAACGTTGAGAATGAGCAGCGAACACACCGTGATACCCAACTGACTGGTCGCAAGCATGAGCGTCGCGTGCTCCATCGCAAACAGCGCGGTCTTCGCGCGCTTCGACCCGGCCTCCGCACGGGGCTCGATCTGCGACCGTCGCGCCGAAATCACCGCGAACTCTGCACCGACGAAGAAGGCGTTCGCCGCGAGCAAGACGACGAGCCAGAAGATGCCCCACCAGTCGCTCATCGGGTTGTCTCCTCGTCGTCACTGCCGCGGTGATCGACGCCGTCTACGGCGCTGAATGGCGGGGCGCATAAGTACCGCAACCGAGAGATACGGTGGCCCTCCATCCGTTCCACGCGGAGCCTCGCCCCGTCAGGAAGCTGAACCTCTTCGCCGACCTTGGGAATCCTGCCGAGCTCGTGGAGCACATAGCCCGCCGCGGTGTCGTAGTCATCGCTGTCCGGCACCTCGACGCCGGTCTGCTCGAGCACCTCATCTGGGCGTAAATCAGCGGGAAACGTCATCTCATCCGCAGTGCCAACGACGCCGGCGGCGGCTCGATCGTGCTCATCCGCGACCTCACCCACAATTTCTTCGACGAGGTCTTCGAGCGTCACAATCCCCGCGGTGCCACCGTATTCATCGACCACGATCGCGAGTTGGAAACCCGTTCCGCGAAGCTCCTCCAGCAACTGGTCCAGCCGCATGGTTTCGGGCACCCGCACGACTTCCTCCGCGAGCGCCGCGACGGGAACCTCGTGACGTTTCGAACGGGGAACTGCCACAGCCTGCTTCACGTGCACGAGACCGACGACATCGTCGCGATCCTCATCGATCACGGGAAAACGTGAGAAGCCGCTGCGGCCGGACAGCTCGAGTACGGCCTGCGCCGGTTCGAGGCGCTGCAGGCTCTCGACTTTCAAGCGCGGAGTCATCACGTCTGCGGCGGTGAGTTCCGCGAACCTGAGCGTGCGGTCGAGCAGGGTCGCGGTGTCGGCCTCGAGCAGACCGGCGCTCGCCGAGTGGCGCACGAGCGATGAGAGTTCCTCCGCCGACCTCGCACCCGAGAGCTCCTCCTTGGGTTCGATGCCGATCGCGCGCAGCAACCCGTTCGCGCTGCCATTGAGCATCAGGATCGCCGGTTTGAACGTGGTCGTGAACGCCGCCTGGGCGGGCATGACGACGCGTGCGGTTGCGAGCGGTCTCGCGAGCGCGAAGTTCTTCGGCACGAGTTCGCCGACGATCATTGAGAACACCGTAGCGAGTGCCACCGCGATGGGAGCGCTGATGGTGCGCCGCAGATCCTCGGGTACTCCGAGGGCGCCGAGCGGACCGTCGAGAAAACCGCTGAGGGCCGGCTCCAGCGTGTAACCCGCCAAGAGCGTCGTCAAGGTGATGCCGAGCTGCGCACTCGAGAGGTGCGTAGAGGTACGCGACAGGCCGGAGATCACGCGGTCCAGGCCGCGTTCCCCGGAGTTGCGGCGACGCTCGAGGTCTTGCCTGTCAAGCGCGACGAGCGAGAATTCCGCTGCGACGAAGATTCCGGTCCCCACGGTGAGGAGGATGCCGATCGCCAGGAGGATCCAGTCGTTCACCACCGGCACCCGGGCAGATGCTGGGTCCGCGCTTCAGCGCGGCCGATACTCGGGGGGTCTGCCGGTCTTCGAGGGTCTGCGTCCATAGCCTTCCCAACTCTACCAGTCGAGACGTGTGCCGCGCTGGGAGAATCCGCCCGTGATCCGGCAGAAAGGGCGTAGGCTTGTGTATCGGCATGGCTCTGGCGCCGACGACCTGAAACGACCCGGCTCCGCAAGCCACACCGTCTGATGACACGAACGAGAGGACGTCGCTTTGGCGGAGCGTACGGAGACCACCGGGCAGGCTGGTCCCGCAGAAGAGTTCGGAGCCAATGCTTGGCTCGTCGAGGAGATGTGGAAGAAATTCCAGGTCGACAAGAACTCGGTAGATCGGTCTTGGTGGCCGGTCCTGGAACGCATTGGTGCGGGTGAAACACCGGCACCTGCCGGGGCGGCCCCAGCGGGCACACAGAGCGCACCGCCGACCGCGCCGATCAGCACCGCGAAGCAGCAGGCTCGCACGACGAACGCCGCCCCGCGCTCTGCCCCCATTCCGGCTGACGCTCCCCGCACGAGCGCAAGCAGCGACGAGGACGACAAGGCCGTCGACAGTGTCTCCCCGCTCAAGGGCATGGCGCGCACGCTCTCGAAGAACATGGATCAGAGCCTCAGCGTGCCAACCGCGACGAGCGTGCGCACTATCCCTGCGAAGCTCCTGATCGACAACCGGATCGTGATCAATAACCACCTGCGCCGGAGCCGCGGCGGCAAGGTATCGTTCACGCACCTCATCGGCTGGGCACTCATTCAGACGCTCAAGGAGTTCCCGAGCCAGAACGTCGCGTACGCCGAGGTCGACGGTAAGCCCTCGATCGTCGTGCCCGCACACATCGGGCTCGGCATCGCGATCGACGTGCCCCGCCCTGACGGCAGCCGATCCCTCTTGGTGCCGTCGATCAAACGCGCCGAGACCCTCGACTTCAATACCTACCTCGCCGATTACGAAGACCTCGTGAAGCGCACTCGGGCCGGCAAGCTCGAGGCTGCAGATTTCCAGGGGACGACGATCTCACTCACGAACCCGGGCGGGATCGGCACCGTGCACTCGGTGCCCCGGCTCATGCAGGGACAGGGATCGATCATCGGCGCGGGCGCACTCGAATACCCGGCCGAGTTCCAGGGCGCCTCCGAAGAGGTGCTCGTAAACCTCGGCATCTCGAAGACGATCACGCTCACGAGCACGTACGATCACCGCGTCATTCAGGGTGCAGGCTCGGGCGAGTTCCTCAAGAAGGTGCATGAGCGCCTCATCGGCGGCCACGAGTTCTATGAGGAAATCTTCGCCGCCCTGCGCATCCCGTACAAGCCGGTGCAGTGGGCCTCCGACATCCACGTCGACATCTCGGGTGCCGTCGATAAGTCGGCTCGCGTGCAGGAACTCATTAACTCCTTCCGCGTGCGCGGTCACCTGATGGCCGACGTCGACCCGCTCGAATACAAGCAACGCACCCACCCCGACCTCGAGATCGAATCGCACGGCCTCACATTCTGGGATCTCGACCGTGAATTCGTCACCGGAGGGATCGGCGGGAAGCGCGCGATGAAGCTGCGCGACATTCTCGGCGTGCTGCGCGACTCGTACTGTCGCAAGATCGGCATCGAGTACATGCACATTCAGGACCCGGAGCAGCGGATGTGGCTGCGGGAGCAGCTCGAGGTTCCGTACGCGAAGCCGAGCAATGACGAGCAGATGCGCATCCTCGAGAAGCTCAACGAGGCCGAAGCCTTCGAGACCTTCCTGCAGACGAAGTACGTGGGCCAGAAGCGGTTCAGCCTCGAGGGCGGCGAGTCGGTCATCCCTCTGCTCGACGCGATGCTCATCGACGCGGCGGAGGACGGCGTCGACAGCGTGGACGTCGGCATGGCCCACCGTGGCCGCCTGAACGTTCTCTCGAACATTGCCGGTAAGACGTACGGTCAGATCTTCCGCGAGTTCGAGGGCGCGCTCAACCAGAAGGCCGGTTCGGGCGACGTCAAGTACCACCTCGGCACTTCAGGCGTGTTCACCGCACCCAACGGCACCCAGGTGCCGATCCACCTCGCCGCCAACCCTTCTCACCTCGAGACGGTCGACGGCGTGCTCGAGGGGATCGTGCGCGCAAAGCAAGACCTCAAGCCGATCGGCTCGTTCACGACGCTGCCAATCCTGATCCACGGCGATGCCGCGATGGCGGGCCAGGGCGTCGTATACGAGACACTGCAGATGTCTCAGCTGCGCGGGTACCGCACCGGCGGCACCATCCACATCATCATCAACAACCAGGTCGGCTTCACGACACTCCCGGTCGATTCGCGCTCCGCCGTCTACTCCTCGGACGTCGGCAAGGTCGTGCAGGCCCCCATCTTCCACGTGAACGGTGACGACCCCGAGTCGGTCGTGCGGGTGGCGCGTCTCGCCTACGAGTTCCGCCAGCGCTTCCATATCGACGTCATCGTCGATCTGGTGTGCTACCGCCGACGGGGCCATAACGAGGGCGACGATCCCTCGATGACCCAGCCGCTCATGTACGACCTCATCGAGGCCAAGCGGTCCACACGCCGCCTGTACACGAGCGCGCTCGTCGGTCGTGGCGACATCACCGAGGAGCAGTACGAGAAGGCGAAGCAAGACTTCCAGAACCGGCTCGAGCTCGCGTTCCAGGAGACGCACGCCGCGCAGACCGGGGCGATCCCGATCATCGATCAGAGTGGGATCGCTGAGATCCCCGGTGTGGGCGGACCTGCGCCCACGAAGCTTGACACCGCGGTCGACCGCAGCGTGATCGAGCAGATCGGCGACGCGCACCTGAACAAACCCGAGGGTTTCAAGGTGCATCGCAAGCTCGAGCAGCTGCTGCAAAAGCGCGGGCAGATGAGCCGCGACGGCGGCATCGACTGGGGCTTCGGCGAACTCCTCGCTCTGGGATCGCTCCTCATGGAGGGCACTGCGGTCAGGTTCGCGGGGCAGGACGCCCGGCGGGGAACCTTCGCCCAGCGGCACGCCGTATTCCACGACCGGGCGAACGGCCAGGAGTGGATCCCGCTGCTCAACCTGTCGGAGGAGCAGGCACGCTTCTGGATCTACGACTCCCTGCTGTCGGAGTACGCCGCGCTCGCGTACGAGTACGGTTACTCGCTGCAGCGTGAGGATGCGCTCGTGCTGTGGGAGGCGCAGTTCGGAGACTTCGCAAACGGCGCGCAGAGCGTCATCGACGAGTACATCGCAGCTGCCGAGCAGAAGTGGGGGCAGCAGTCCTCAGTCGTGATGCTTCTCCCCCACGGCTACGAGGGCCAGGGCCCCGATCACTCTTCGGCTCGCATCGAGCGGTACCTGCAGCTGTGCGCCGAAGACAACATGATCGTCGCGCGCCCGTCAACGCCTGCGAACCACTTCCACCTGCTGCGCAGGCAGGCGTACGCCCGCCCGCGGAAGCCGCTCATTGTCTTCACCCCGAAGTCGATGCTGCGTCTGCGCGGCGCGACCTCGAGCGTCGAAGACTTCACGACCGGCCACTTCGAGCCGGTGCTGGACGACCCGGCAATCGCGGCCGCAGAGGCGGTCGAACGCGTCGTGCTCCTCTCCGGGAAGATCTATTACGATCTCAAGACGGCGCTCGAAAAGAACCCTGACCCGCGCATCGCGCTCGTACGTGTCGAGCAGTTCTATCCGATGCCGACGACGGAGCTCGGCCGCGTGCTCGCGCGCTACCCGAAGGCGGAGCTTGTCTGGGCGCAGGAGGAACCGGAGAACCAGGGCGCGTGGCCCTTCATCTCGCTGGTCCTCGCAAAGCACCTGGCGAACGACCGCATCCGCGTCGTCTCCCGCCCGGCCTCTGCCGCACCGTCGACGGGTTCCGCGAAGGTGCACGCCATCGAGCAGGAGGAGCTGATCCGGACTATCCTGGGCTTCACCGACGAGTAGACCGAGATGAGTGTTCGATGACCACCTGGCGGATGCCCATCGAGGGCCACGAGCAGGAGCGACTGTGGCTCGCCTGGCCAACGGGCGGGTACACGCTCGGTGACACGGATGCCGAAGCCGAGGAGGCTCGTCGAACCTGGGCGAGCGTCGCGAATGCCGCGAGCGAGTTCCAGCCCGTCACGGTGGTCGTGAATCCGGGGGACGAAGCGACGGCGACCAGGTACCTCTCCGGCCAGGTCGAGCAGCTTGTCGCCCCGCTCGATGACGCTTGGATTCGAGACATCGGGCCGAGCTTCGTGATCGGGTCCGACGGCACCCTCGGCGCGGTGAACTTCGTCTTCAACGGTTGGGGCGCACAGGACTGGGCAAGCTGGGAGCACGACCAGCACATCGGCAGGATCGTCGCCGAGGCGGCCGGGGCAACGCTCATCGACTCGGAGATGACGAACGAGGGCGGCGGGATCCAGGTCGATGGAACCGGACGTGTGGTTGTGACGCGCACGGTGCAGCTCGACCCGGGCCGTAACCCCGGGTGGACGGCCGAGCGCGTCGAGGCGGAACTCGAGCGGACGATCGGTGCGACGAGCGCGCTGTGGCTCCCCCGCGGTCTCACCCGCGACCACGACACGTTCGGAACGCGCGGCCACGCCGACATTCTCGCGGCGTTCCCCTCCCCCCATGCGCTGCTGATGCACGCGCAGCTGGATGCCGGGCACCCCGATCACCTCATCGCCCAGACGAACCGGACCGTCGCCGAGCAATATCGATCGAATACCTCCGGTGATTTTGCGATCGTCGATCTCCCCGCCCCGGAGGTGCTGCGCGACGCGGAAGGGTACGTCGATTACAGCTACGTCAACCACGTCGTGATCAACGGTGCGGTGCTCGCCTGCGCGTTCGACGACCCGGCGGACGACCGTGCACTGGGCATCCTTCGTGAGCACTACCCCGGCCGCGAAGTGATCGCGATCGACGCTCGGCCGCTATTCGCTCGCGGCGGCGGCATCCACTGCATCACGCAGCAGCAGCCACGCATTCGCTGATCTGCGGGAGTTGCCCGTTCGGCCTCGACCCTGGCAGCCTCGAAGCCCTATTCTGGATGCATGAAACGAATCTTCTGGACCATCGGTGCCGCAGCTGCCCTTGCGCTCAGCCTCTCCGCGTGCTCGGCCGCGGGATCATCAGTCGTCGGAACCTGGGGCGACCCAGGCGCGGCTGAAGAGCCGTCGCTCGAATTCACCGGAACAGAGACCGAGGGCGAGTACTCGGGCACCGACGGCTGCAACAACATCGGCGGTTCGTACACGGTCGATGGCGACGAAGTCGACCTCGGTGTCATGCGGGCGACGATGATGTTCTGCGAGGGCGTCGACACGTGGCTGTCGCAGGCCGCACGAGCCACAATCTCCGGAAGCACGATGACGTTCCTCGATCAGTCCGGTGCCACGGTCGGCACGCTCGAGCGGGGAGCGGAGTAACGGTTCGCTCTTCCTGCTGAAACGGTGAGGGGGCGAGTGATCCACAGATCCCTCGCCCCCTCACCGTTGTGAGCTGGAGCTCAGCGCCAGAGCACCGCGAGCACCACGTTGAGCGCAGACAGTCCCGCGATCGCGCCGAGCACTCCGCCCGAGACGCCCTGCTTCTTGCGGTTCACGAGGATGAGCACGATCATGACGATGAGAACGAGGGTCTTCACACCGATCTTCATGTTGTTCGGTTCGCCACCGAGCATGTAGAGGGAGCCGACGAGCAGCAGACCCGTGATCAGCAGCAGCCATGCGCCGTGCATGATTCCCGGGGTGATCCGGGCGGTCCCTGACTTCAGCGATGAGAGCTGAGCAAGAGTACTGCCGAAGACGGCACCGAACCCGACGATGTGCAGTACGACCAGAATGCCCTTGACAATTTCCATGCCCCCATTCTCCCGGGGTGCTCACGGAGGCGCAAAGAAGGCAAGGCTTACTCACCTCAGATGTATGGGGCGAGTAAGCCTTGCTGAACGACCAGCTCTAGTGGAAGAAGTGACGTTCACCCGTGAAGTACATCGTGACCCCCGCGGCCTTCGCTGCCTCGATCACCTCGGCGTCTCGCACGGAACCGCCGGGCTGCACGACCGCGCGCACACCGGCGTCGAGCAGCACCTGGAGGCCATCGGCGAACGGGAAGAAGGCGTCTGACGCTGCGACGGATCCCTTCGCGCGTTCCCCGGCCCGCGTGACGGCGAGTCGGCAGGAATCCACCCGGTTGACTTGTCCCATGCCGACGCCGACGGAAGCACCGGCCGAGGCGAGCAGAATCGCATTCGACTTCACGGCCCGACAGGCGCGCCAGGCGAATTCGAGGTCCGCGAGCGTTTCAGCGTCCGCTGCCTCACCGGTCGCGAGTTCCCACTCCGAGGCCGGGGCGAAGGCGTGGTCGGAGTCCTGCAGCAGGAACCCGCCGGACACCTGACGGAACTCGATCGGGTTCGCCTCGAAATCGGCGGGAAGAGCGAGAAGCCGCACGTTCTTCTTCTGCGTGAGGATCGCAAGCGCCTCGGGGTCGAAGCCAGGAGCGATGATCACCTCGGTGAAGATCTCCGACACGGCCTTCGCCATCCCGGCTGTCACCACGCGGTTCGCAGCGATCACGCCGCCGAACGCGGAGACCGGGTCGCACGCGTGCGCGAGTTCGTGTGCGACCGCGATCGGGTCTGCGGCACCCTCGGGTGCGACAGCGATCCCGCACGGGTTTGCGTGCTTGATGATGGCGACCGCCGGCCGCTCGTGGTCGTAGGCGGCCCGCAGTGCGGCGTCGGCGTCGACATAGTTGTTGTACGACATCTCCTTGCCGTGCAGCTGCTCAGCCTGCGCGATGCCGGATCCCTCGTTCTCGGTGAAGAGCGCGGACCGCTGGTGGCTGTTCTCGCCGTAGCGCAGCACCGCCTCGCGCAGCCCGAAGGTCTCGAAGCCGACGAAGCCGTCGGTGTTCTCGAACAGGCTGTCGATGTCGCCTTCGCCATCCGCAGCGGGGGCTTCACCTGCAGGCTCGTCACTCCAGTCTGCGTCCTCCTGATCGAGGAACCAGTTGGCGACCGCCGCATCGTACTGGGCGGTGTGCACGAACGCCTCGGTCGCGAGGGATCGCCGCAGTTCGAGCGTCGTCCCGCCCTGTTGCACGGCGTCGATGATCTCGTCGTAGCGACCCGGTGACACGACGATCGCCGCGTTGGCGTGGTTCTTTGCCGTCGCGCGCACCATGGCCGGGCCGCCGATGTCGACGTTTTCGATGACGTCTGCGGCCGGCTTTCCGGAGGCAACGGTCTCCTCGAACGGGTACAGGTTGACGACGACGAGTTCGAACGGCGCAAAGCCGAGCTGCTCGAGCTGCGCCCGGTGGTCCGCGAGACGCAGGTCGGCGAGGAGACCCGAGTGCACGGCCGGGTGCAGCGTCTTCACGCGACCGTCGAGGGCCTCGGCGAATCCGGTCACCTCGGAAACGTCGGTGACGGGGTGGCCCGCGTCACGGATCGTGGCCGCGGTGGAGCCGGTCGAGACGATCTCGACGCCGGCCGCGGCGAGAGCGGCGGCGAGGTCGAGCAGGCGCGTCTTGTCACTCACGGAGATGAGTGCGCGGCGCACGGGGATCAGGTCGCGGTGCTCGTAGAGGCTGGGGTCGTGGCTGTGGACTGCCATGTGTTCCTTCGGGTTCGGGGCGGTGCTCGGGCTCGATGCCGGCGGCGAACGGTATGTGATCGTCCGAGGATATGCGACTTCGAGTCGAAACCGGCATATCTTTTGCAGATTACATATTTCTTGCGGGGTCAGGGATCAAGTAGCGAGGGGTCGGAGGTTGAGAGATCAGGTAGGTCAACCGTGCAGCGAGGGATCGGCGGTCACGAGGGTGGCGCGAGGTCGAGCCGCCCGAGAGCGATATCGCGGACAACCTGCACGAGGAGTGGCCGTTCGACCTCCTTGATGCGCTCGTGCAGGTCGGCCTCCGACTCGTTCGGTCGGACCTCGACGCGTGTCTGCCGCAGCACGGGACCGGTATCGACGCCCTCGTCGATGACGTGCACGGTGGCTCCAGTCTCGGTGGCTCCGGCGGCGAGCGCGTCGCGCACCGCGTGGGCGCCCGGGAACAGCGGCAGCAGAGCCGGGTGGGTGTTGATGAGTCGGGGTGAAAAGACGCGCACGAATCCGGCCGGGAGGATGCGCATGAGGCCCGCGCTCACGACAAGCCCCGGGTTCGCCGAGGTTCCGACGCCGTGCTCCTGGATGGCCGCGGCGAGCACCTGACCCCATTCTTCTCGGGTCCGGGAGTCTTGCGGGCGGACGACGAAGGTGGGCACTCCGGCGGCTTCGGCGTGCGCGAGGCCTGCGGCGTCGGTGTCGGAGCCGACGGCGACGATTCGGGCGGGGTATTCGGGGTCGGCCGCAGCGTCGAGCAGGGCCTTCAGATTGCTGCCCCCACCGGATATGAGTACCACGACATTCAGCACCGTCACAGTCTACCGCCCCGCCGGGTCGCTTCAGCCCCGTCAGGTGAGATCGGTCACTGAGGTCACGGTGACGGGTGAGCGGCCGCCGAGCATGCGGGAGACCGGGCAGCGGGCGTGCGCGGCCTGGGCGAGGGCATCGGACTCCGCAGCGGATTTTCCTTCGAAGAACAAGTGGGCATGCGCGGAGAATTCGAAGCCTTCGCCGTCGAGTCGCGGGTGCAGGGCGACCGTTGCGCGCGCAACGACCTCTACTTCGGGGCCCGCGACGACCCGTGCGGCGGCGTTCAGGCAGGTCGCCCAGGAGAGCGCGAGGAGTTCTTCGGGGTTCGTGGCGTCACCGCGGTTCAGCGATGTCGGAGCGTGCACGTCGACAAGGATCCCTCCTTCGATCCAGCTCGTACCGGTGCTGCCGGTCCGGTTCTCGGCGGTCGTCGTGAAGACCGGCGCACCGAGCCCCGCATGCGCACTGCTCGCGCTTTCGATTTCAGCCACTGTCTGCTCCCTATATGTTCGGCGTCAACTTGCAAGTTCCGCCCCCGTGCCATATGTTATACCGAGTCTAACAACTCACTTTCGCCGCGGGATCAATCAGGCCCTGAAGCCGCGAACCCGCCACTAACAACGATTGCCCCACACGTGAACGATCCCCACGCAGCCGCAACGAGCAGGGTCGCAACCAATGCGATCGACTTCCACGGCGTGACCCGCCGCTACGGCGCGGGCGAGTCGGCCGTCACGGCGCTCGACGACATCGAGTTCTCCATTCCGAACGGCACGATCTTCGGGATTCTGGGTGAGAGCGGCGCTGGCAAGTCCACACTGCTGCGCATGATGAACGGCCTCGACCATCCGACGTCGGGTCGCGTACTCGTCGAGGGCACCGACCTTGCGACGCTTTCGAAGCAGCAGATGAATCACATGCGGCACCGCATTGGCGTGGTCTTCCAGTCCTACAACCTGGTCGGCAATCTCACGGTTCGCCAGAACGTCGAGATGCCCCTGCGGTTGCAGCGGCGCAGGGATCCCGCGCGGGTCCGCGAGATGACCGACTTCGTTGGCCTCGGCCACCGCCTCGACCACTATCCCGCAGAGCTGTCGGGTGGGGAGAAGCAGCGCGTCGCCATCGCGCGGGCCCTCGTCGCCGACCCGTGGCTGCTGCTCTGCGACGAGCCGACGTCGGCGCTCGATTCGCACACGACCGCCGAGATCCTCGATCTGCTCGTCGCAACCCGGGAGCGGTTCGGCACCACGATCGTGCTCGTCACCCACGAACTCGAAGCCGTGAAGACCATCTGCGACCGCGCCGCCGTGTTCGAGGACGGTCGCCTCCGTGCCATCGTCGATGTCGCGGCAGTGCGAACCGACAAGGGGCAGAGCTACCTCGAGCACGTGCGGGAGGTGCTCGGCGAGTGATCATCATCGATGAGCTGCAGCGCGTCTTCGGCGAATACGGCGGGGAGATCTGGGTCGCGATGGCCGAGACCGGGTACATGGTGCTCGTGTCGATCGTGGTGTCGGTGGTCATCGGGCTACCGCTCGGCACGCTCATCTACCTCACTCGTGAGGGCGGCATGATGCCGAACCGGACCGTCTGGAACATCGCAAACCTCTACGTCACGATCGTGCGTTCGTTCCCCTTCCTGTTGTTCGTGGTGTTCATGATCCCGGTGACCCGACTCGTCTTCGGCACGAGTTTCGGTACCGTCGCCGCTACCTTCCCGCTCGGCTTTGTTGCCGTGGCGATCTATGCGCGCTTCACCGAGCAGATCCTCCTCGAGCTGCCGAGCGGACTGTCGCAGGCCGCGGAGTCGATGGGGGCGTCCATCCCGCAGACGGTGTTCCGTTTTCTCCTCGTTGACGGCCGCTCCGGCCTCGTCTACGCACTCACCTCAGCGACGATCAGCTTCGTCTCCTACTCGACGGTGCTTGGCGTGGTCGGCGGAGGCGGCGTCGGCGATTTCGCGATGCGCTACGGATACCACCAGTACGACTTCACCCTCATGTACGTGACGATCGCGCTGATCATCGCCTGCGTGGTGGTGCTGCAGAGCCTCGGCCACCGAATCTCTCGGGCGCTCGACAAGCGCTGAACCCAAAACCACACCAATAACTCCACACGCAAAGGAACTTCCGATGAAACGACGTCTGCTCGCTCCCCTCGCCGCTGCCGCGGCCCTCGCACTGCTGACCGGCTGCGCCGGCTCATCCGGCGGCTCGAGCGATGGAGCAGGCGGGTCCGAGGACATCACACTGAAGGTGGCCGCGACCACGACACCCATGACCGATGTTGTTCTCGCCGCGGCCGAGGCCATCGAGGCCCCGTACAGCATCGAAATGGTCGAGGTCGCCGACTACGTGCAGCCCAACTCGATGCTGCAGCACGGCGAGCTCGACGCAAACTTCGTGCAGCATCCCCCGTTCATGGAGGAGTTCAACGTCGCAAACGACGCGTCGCTCGTCGTGATCGAGCCCGTCTACCTCACGGTCGTCGGCATGTACTCGTCGAAGCATGCAAGCTTCGACGATGTGCCCGAGGGCGGGAAGATCGTGATTCCGCAGGATCTCTCGAACGCCGCGCGATCCCTGCAGATGGTCGCGAGCGCCGGGCTCATCGAGTTCGATCCGGCGGTCGACAAGTGGGAGGTAACGATCGATGACATCGTCTCGAATCCGAAGGATCTCGAGTTCACCGAGATCGACATCATGCAATTGACCGCTGCTTACCCTGAGGCCGACGCCGTGTTCCTGCACGGCACCTTTGCCCGCCAGCTGGGCCTCACCCCCGAGGACGACGCCATCGCGGTCGAGCAGGACGAACAGTTCGCGGTCTCGCTCGTGTCACGCGAAGACAACGCCGACTCACCGGAGGTCGCAGCGCTCGCGAAGGCGTTCCACAGCGAGACAGTGCGCGCGAAGATCGAGGAGCTCGAGGTGCCCGCGGCCTTCTGAGTCACGCAGCGGGTGAGGGATCCGCGAGCCGCCAGGGCTCGTGCACGGCATAGTGCGCGTCCTCCTGCGCGGCCCAGCGCTCCCAGTGGGGGGCGAAGACGGCGCCGTCGCGGTCGAGTGCGCGACGGCGCCGCTCGGCGGCCGGCAGTTCGAGCCAGCGTGCTCGCACCCGGCCGGCCGGACCTGCCCAGCGCTGGGCCGCCGCAAGGTTCGCGGCCGTGAGCGCCCCGCAGCCCTCGATCACGAGCGGCGGGCGCCGCTCGACCAGAACTTCTTCCACGAAACGCCCCACGCTCCAGTCGTATCTGCGGTAGCTTCCGCGGTCGAGTGCGGTGGCCACCGCGAGGGATCCCTCGGTGAGGCCATCCCAGCCCGGATAGAGGTCTTCGAGGCGCAGCGCCTGCGGTTCGCGGCCGGATGCGCGCAGCCGTTCGAGGGTCTCGTCTGCGAGCGAGGTCTTTCCAGACCCGGAGCGGCCGTCGATGACCAGCACGTCGAACTCTAATCCTGCATGGGATTGTCTGGCTTCTCCCATCAGAACTCAGCTCTCTGGTCGCTGCGAAGCCGCTCGGCGACGAGCATGACGCCCGCGGTGAGAACACCCAGCACGACGGCTGCCGCGAGGCCCGCGCCGTAGGAGCCCGGAGACTGATCGGCGATGAGCCGGGCCACGACCACCGGCAGCGTCTGCAATTCCGGCCGCACGAGGAACGAGGTCGCACCGAATTCGCCCAGCGACACGGCAAATGCGAAGCCGAGTGCGAGCCCGACCGATCGCCCCAGCATCGGCAGGTCGACCGTGAGGAGCACCGCGAGCGGCCGAGCGCCAAGCGACGCCGCGGCGAAGTGGAGCTGCGGATCGATGCCGCGCAGCACGGGGAGCAGCACGCGAACGACGAGCGGCAACGCGACAAGCGCCTGCGCGATTGGAATGAGCACCGCGGAACTGCGCAGGTCGAACCCGATTCCGAGCGGGCGATGCATGGTGATCAGCAGGCCGAACCCCAGCGTCACCGCGGAGACGCCGAGCGGCAGCATCACCGCACCGTCGAGAAGCGCGATGCCTCGCCGCAGCGCCCGGTGACGGGGCCGCCGAGACAGCACGAGTGCCAGAAGAACACCGAGCACCATGGCGATCACGGCCGCCGCGACCGCCATGCGCAGTGAGAGCCCGATCGCCGCGGTGACCGGCTCGTCGAGCCTGATTGTGTCGGGGGGTGACACCAGCGCGGCATAGTTGTCGATCCCCCACCCTCCGCCGTGGATCTGCAGCGACCGGGCCACGAGGGCCGCGATCGGCAGCGCGTGGAGCAGGAGCAGCGTCGCCCCAAACAGTGCGAACATCGGGATATCTGCGGGCCGCGGGCGGCGCGAGGTTGCTTCGTCCTCCTCGCGCAGTTCCACCGCGCGCTCCCCCGCGCGCCTGAGCCGAGCCGAAACGACGAGCGTGACCCCGACGATCGCGAACTGCGCGAGTGACAGCACCGCAGCCCCACGCAGGTCGAGGTAGTGCACGGTGAGCCGATAGATCTCCGTCTCCACGTTGCTGTATGCGCTGCCCCCCAGCACGAGCACGATCCCGAACGCAGTCGAACAGAAGAGAAACACGAGCGCTGCAGCCGAGGCGAGCGCCGGCGCGAGCGCGGGGAGCACCACCGTCCGCCAGGCGGCGAAACGACCCGCGCCGAGGGATCGGGCGACGCGCTCCGGGCGGTCGTCGAGCCTCGCCCAGAACCCGCCGACCATCCGTGCGACGACCGCGATGTTCGGGAAGGTGAGCGCGAGCACGACGATCGTGAGGGTCCGGTCGAGGCCGAGCCACTCGAGCGGGCCGCCCGGCCCGAGGAGCGCGGAGAAGGCCACACCCACCACCACGGTCGGCAGCACGAACGGAACGGTGAGGATCCCTCGCAGGACCCGCTGCCCCCGAAATCGCAGCCGATAGAGCACGTACGCGGCCGGCACCCCGAGCAGCATTGAGCACCCGGTTGCGAGACCGGCCTGCGCGAGCGTATTGCCGATCACCCGCCAGGTGCGCGGCGCCCCGAAGACCTCCGGGATGCCCCCGAGGTCGAGTTCCCCGTCTTCCCAGAAGCCGGTCGCAATAAGCGAGACCACCGGCCACAGGAAGAAGACGACGAGGAACGCGAGCGGAAGTGCGACTGCCGCGGTCCAGCCCGCAACTGCCCAGGGGCTCCGCCTCATCCCGCTCGCCTCATCGGGTCATCGGCGCATCGGTTCAGAGGCCGATCTGCGCGCCGAGGTCCTTGAGCCATCGCTCGCGACCCTCGTCAACCACGGCGGGTTCGAGGTCGCGCAGCTGTTCGCGGCTCGGCAGCGGAGCGAACAGTTCCCATGCCTCGGGCAGCGCGACCGTGTCGTCAACCGGGTACATGTACATG